>PDWI01005459.1_pt1 | contig 16403 bp, 11 predicted proteins | sample 1430891 | NCBI WGS metagenome assembly PDWI01 (sample SAMN01162508, study PRJNA174530) | Oral metagenome, whole genome shotgun sequencing project. | biome: Marine environment; feature: Marine mammal; material: Swab sample of the gingival sulcus; isolation source: swab sample of gingival sulcus...
ACAACAAACGTCTTTTCTTCCATTGATTTTTGTGCTTTTTCATAGAGCTCACGATGAAGTCGATCAAGCAGAACTTTTACTGTTTCAGCGACATCCCCACGTCTAATTTCGCCCTTCTCCGCGTTATGTCTTAAACAATACATCACTTTACCAGCCTCAATATCACGCGGTCCAAGCTCCAAACGAATAGGAACACCTTTCATCTCATATTCATTAAACTTCCAGCCCGGTGTCTCCTTGCCATCATCAAGATGAGCCCGAATTCCAGCCGCTTTCAGTTCTTCTAAAAGTTCATTTGCACTCTCAAGCACCCCTTCCTTCTTCATTGCAATCGGTACAATGACAACCTGCATCGGCGCTAGACGAGGTGGTAAAACAAGTCCACGCTCATCACCATGCACCATGATAATCGCTCCAATCAACCTCGTCGAAACGCCCCACGATGTATGATACGGATGCTGCAGCGAACCATCTCTACTTTGATACGTAATATCAAACGCTTTTGTAAAGTGCTGTGCCAAATTATGCGATGTCCCTGATTGAAGCGCTTTTCCATCGTGCATAAACGCCTCAATCGTATAAGTAGCCATCGCTCCGGCAAATTTTTCTCGTTCACTCTTCTTTCCAGAAATCAGAGGGATAGCAAGCAACTCCTTACACATATCGCGGTAAATATTTAGTTGCTGAAGTGTTTCTGCTTCTGCCTCTTCCGCTGTTTCATGAAGGGTATGCCCTTCCTGCCACAAGAACTCGCTCGTACGAAGAAACGGTCTTGTATTTTTCTCCCAACGAACAACACTACACCATTGATTGTAAAGATACGGAAGTTCACGGTAAGAAGAAAGCCACTTAGAATACATCGAACAAATAATAGTCTCCGAAGTCGGGCGAATACAAAGTTTCTCCCCTAGCTCTTCGCTACCACCATGAGTAACCCAAGCAACCTCAGGAGCAAAACCCTCTACATGCTCTTTTTCCTTATTTAAAAGACTCTCTGGAATCAAAAGCGGGAAATACATATTCTGATGACCAGTCTCTTTAAAACGACGATCTAAATATGACTGAATACCCTCCCAGAGCGCATAACCATAGGGTTTAATAACCATAAAACCCTTGACCGGTGAATAGTCGACCATATCCGTCTTACGAATAACATCGGTGTACCACTGAGGAAAATCCTCTTCCATATCGGCAATATCTTTTACAAAATTCTTATCCGCCATCTCTACCTCTTCATCAATTTATTTTAATAAACCAATCTCTAATTTGTTTGCAAATCCATTTGCTAAATTTTATTATAATTCACATTAATCTCTATAATATTCTCCAGATCTAACTGCGTAATCTCCCCTGTAAAAACAGGATTTTTTTCAAAGCGCTTATTATTTAATGCAATAACAATATACACCAACGCCATTAAGCCAAGTCCCAGCAAAACCGCACCTGTTTCCGTCATCCCAGTATAATAGCCGATTGTCATTCCAATCGCAAGCGCAATAAGCGGTATGGTGTACATCATAAACGCCGCCTTAATCCCACCAACAAGAGGCAACTCAATTTTCACATAGTCTCCGGCTTTTAATCGCGGAAAACGATCCATATTATACCTTGCATTAATAACTACATCTTTTATTCCGCACATACCTTGTGCGCCGCAGTCCCCTCAGGCGGAAGCTCGACCAATACGAACAACAGCCATACCTGTTTCAGCATCTTGAGGCTCTAAAATTCCTTCTACTGTTCCTAAATCGTTCACACTCCCTCCTTTCACGATACAACTGATACCAAGTTTTTGATATTCCGTTCGATTTCTATTTCGTTTTCTATACTTTTTCTATGATTTTATTCCTTGCCGCTCCAAAATTTCAGATACTCCCAATTTTCATGTGCTCCCCACGTGTACTATCTTTATTTTGAATCGACACAAAATCTGTTTCAATCATATTTATTTAATAATTTATGTATTATTCCTTAAGAAAGCTGCTTTTCTTAAAGTCGAAGCACTGCCTTCTGTCCACCAATTCTTAACTATTCTTGCCCTTTGTTAACAACAATCCCTAAATCGTCCAATGTCGCTTTCGCCACATCAACAGGGGAACCCGTCATCAAACACTTCGCATCTTGGTTTTTCGGGAACGCAATAACATCCTTGATATTATCCGTTTCAGCAAGAAGCATAATCAATCGGTCAAGACCTAGCGCGATTCCACCATGCGGAGGAGCTCCAAAACTAAGCGCCTCTAGCAAGAAACCAAATTTGTCCTTGATGTCCTCTTCACTAATACCAAGCGCTTCGAATAATTTACGTTGCATCGCAACATCGTGAATTCGAATCGAACCACCACCAACTTCATAACCGTTGATAACAAGGTCATACGCTTTCGCACGACAAGCATCACGATCAGTAGTCAAAATATCCATACTCTCGTCCTTAGGCGAAGTAAACGGATGGTGCGCCGCATAGTATTTCTCTTCCTCTTCTTTGTACTCGTAAAGTGGCATCTCATTCACCCATAGGATTTCATAATGGTCCTTATTCGCAAGACCAAGTCTTCGTGCACACTCTCCACGAAGCGCTGAAAGCCCATTAAACACTTCATTATTTTTATCCGCGATAATAAATAAAATATCGCCAGCTTTTGCTTCCATTCTCTCAATAATCGACGCAATTTCAGCTTCGCTTAACACTTTTGAAAGCGACGATGAAATTTCACCACTTGCTTTCAGTCTGATATTCGCAAGCGCTCCAACACCATACGTTTTCACAAAACTCGCCAGTTTCTTCATATCTTTTGACGAGAACGTATCTTCTGCACCGTTAATGTTAATCGCACGAATACTGCGTCCTTTTGCTGTATTGTTCTTAAACACTTCAAATTCGCTGTCGACAAACAAATCAGTCAAGTTTTTCAGCTCAAAACCAAAACGAAGATCGGGCTTATCCGATCCAAAACGCTCCATCGCCTCGTCGTAAGGCATTCTTCTAAACGGCGTTTTTAATTCAATTCCCTTTGTTCTCTTGAAAATATCCGAAACAAGCCCTTCAATCATCGCGTAAATATCTTCTTCATCAACAAAGCTCATTTCAATGTCAATCTGTGTAAATTCAGGCTGTCTATCTGCACGAAGCGCTTCATCACGGAAACATTTCGCCACCTGATAATATCGATCCGCGCCACCAATCATAAGCACTTGTTTAAACACCTGCGGTGACTGCGGAAGAGCATAAAACTGCCCTTTGTTTACGCTCGACGCCACAAGATACTCTCTAGCACCCTCTGGTGTCGGCTTGTAAAGAAGCGGTGTCTCAATATACAAAAAGTCATTATTCGTCATATAATTATGCGTTGCTTGCATCGCCTCATGACGCATACGAAGAATATTTTGTATTCTCGGTTTACGCATTTCCAAATAGCGATACTTTAGTGTAAGTGCCTCTCCAGCATTGTCTTCATCAGTGGTGTGAATCGGTGGCACATTTGATTCCGACAAAATTTTGAGAGTATGAACCTCAAGTTCCACTCCTCCTGTCGGAATATTCGGGTTTTTCGAAGCGCGCTCCAAGAGTTTTCCTGTCGCTGCCAAAACAAACTCCCCTCTCGCCTTTTTCGCCTTCTCAAAAAGCTCGGGCTTGTCACTTGAAATAATCAACTGAGCAATACCAGTTCGATCTCGTAAATCAATAAATATAATATTCTTTTTTTCGCGCTTGGTCTTTACCCAACCCATCAAAGTCAGTTCCTGACCAACCAATTCTTCAGAAATTTTACCGCAATAATGCGTTCTGCGCGTATCTTTCAAAAACTCTGCCATAACGCCTCCTTAACTAAAGCATTTTACCACAAAACAAGCTGTTTTTCAACCATCCAAACCCTCAAAAACAAACGTGTTTATCATGTTTGAAATACCATATCATAAAAACGCAAGTTTATAATAAAAATAAAATTTTTCTAACACTATAAGCAAATTGTCATATAGGACGGAATACAAATAATCCCATCCTTAATCACCAAGTTCTTCGGATGAATCACATACGCTGTATCAACCCTTGCGCCAAACTTTTGTACAAATTTATTCAAGGACTTCGTAGTGTAACGTTTCCCCGACTTAACCTCAATCGGATAAATCTTCCCATCAATCTTTTTGCCATCTGAAATCACAAAATCAATCTCAATATCATTGCGCTTCGCCTCTTTGTTATACCGCGTATAAAAATAGAGTTCATGTCCATTTGCCACCAGAATTTGAGCAATTGCATTTTCGTAAATCATCCCCTTATTCATTGATAAATGGTCATTTAAAATCTCCCGATAAAGCGCCCCTTTAACAATTTCTTTTTTGCTAAAAGCATGACTAAAAAGAAGTCCCGTATCGCCCATATAACACTTCACCCTAGCGTTATCAACGTGCAAAGAAAGACCAACGGAAGGATCATTACACTTAAAACAAGCATTTACCGTCATTGAATCCTTAAGCCAAAATACCGCATCATCGTAAGCGGAAGAATCCGAAGTACTGCCAATCGAAGAAAAACGTATTCTCTTTTCATGCTTCGACAAAAACGACGGAATATGTTCAAATAAACCGCTGATTTTAATTTTATAACGCACATCGGCTTTTGCAATATCATCCGCATAAAGCGACAAAATATCACGTTTTTCCAAATCAGCCTCTTCAAACCGACGACCGCTCTCAAGAAAACTCACAACACTACGTGGCATTCCTCCCACCAGCATATACTGTTTAAAAAGCATCATCGCCTTTTCATGTAATGTTCGCTCAAGTGATTCTCTCCTTTGAAAACAAAGATGAATATAGTCAAGCATATGCTCTTGATCAAGCGCCCAGCAAAACTCCTCAAAATCCATGGGATACATCCTAAGCTTCCGCTCCTCTGATGGAATGGTAATATTGCGAACATTTTCCTTAATCGATATCAACGAACCAGTTTCAATATAATCATATCTCCCATCTGCTACAAGTTTTTTTACTGATTGACGCGCCTTTGGAAATTTTTGCACCTCGTCAAATATAATAAGAGAACGCCTTTCATAGAGTTCAATACCATATGTTGTGCTCAAAATCATAAAAAAAGTGTCTAAATCGCCTAAATATCGTTCAAACGCTTCAAAGACAGCCTCATCCGCATCATTAAAATCCACCAAAATATATGATTGATACTCATTTTTCGCAAATTCTTCGACAATCGTAGATTTACCAATCCGTCTAGCACCCTCTACAAGAAGCGCTTTCTTTCCATTGACGTTATTTTTCCACTCTAAAAGTTCCCTGTAAACCTTACGCTTAAAAACCATATCTCCTCTCTTCTCTCTTCTCTCTGTATTCCCCAAGAACGTTTACACCCTAAATTTCTCGTTCAAAAACTATCTAGAACCCTCCTCTTCCAAAACAACTGAAAAAAGCCTTTATTTCAACTGTTTTAAGATTTATTATACTCTGAATTTTATAAAAACGCAAGTTTTAAAGCACTTGTTTTTTATAAAAACGCAGTTTAAAAAATATCTATTTTTTATAAAAACGCAGGTTTGAAAAGCTATATTTTTTATAAAAACGCAAGTTTGAAAATTCCTAAATATCGTAAAACCGCAAAAAAAGCGGCTCTGTAACCACAAAACCGCTCGCTTAATTTTTCAAATTATTTTATTTTTTATTATAGCTTACCCGTCGGCGACTATAGACTAATAGAACCTATCATTTCGTATTCTTCCGGCGCTTCGAATCCTTCCAAAGCGCCATCGCTCCACGCACCTCCGTCACGATACGAACCGCTGTATGTAATGAAAAAATTAAACATAGTACAACCAATGCTCAAAAGCGCATCTTCTCTGCTCTCTTCCTCATCTTTCAAACGGAAAATCGCAACTTTACCACCCTTTATAAAATATCTATAATTTTGCTTATTGAGGAAAGACGGCGCCAAACTAGCATACCAGAACGCCTCATCCATAACCGACAATTCACTCTCATCAGAAAGGTCGGCAGGATTGCCCCACTCATTCTCATAAACCATATCACTAAGTGCAATCTTAGGCGCTACGTAACCCTCTCTCTTTTTTGTATTTACTTTACTATTGTTGATAATATCGATTCGATGAGCAAGACTTTCACGTTTACCATAACCACACGCAAGAATCGAAAGCACGTCAAGTTCTCCCTCAATCTGAAGCGCTTTTTTCACACTCTTACTATCATCAACTGTCAAGAAACAAGAATCCACACCGAGTTCTCCAGCTTTCAGCGCCATATCCATAACTGTAAACCCTGCGCCTACATAAGACGAATCATTCACATTACCCATAAACACTAAGTACAAAGGCGCATTAAACGCAAAACCTTGATACCCAACAACGCCCTCGAGACGTTTCCCAGCATCTTTTCCTGTGACCAACTTCATGTCCAGCTTGTCGTCGCCCAAACGATGTGCCTCTGCAAAATAGCTTTGAAGCGCTGAAATCGCATCTTCTTTGACAACTTTCTTATCAAACTCCCTGCAAGACTGTCTGTCTTCAATTAACTTTTTATAATCCATACTCCCCCCGTATCGTATTGTTCTTTTTATCCACTTTCAATTTATTATTTTTCTCGGCACAATCAATTGCAACCCTACTCGCACATCAATTACCAGGTTAAAAACTTCAGTCGAATATCGATAACCTATAACTTCGCCAACTGCTCGTTTACTTTCTCTAAACTACCAACCAACTCCGCGTGCTTTTTGCGATCATTTTCTACCACCTTAGCAGGCGCTTTTGAAACAAAGCCCTCATTCGAGAGTCTAGAACCGATCTTCTCAATATCCGCTTCTAAATTTTTCTTTTCTTTTTCTAAACGCTCACGCTCTTTCTCTTTATCAATAAGATCCGCAAGACTTACGAATAAAGTATACGCACCAGCATTTACCATCAGTGTTTCCGCAGGCTCACTCTCTACAATCTCCACACTGCTAGCGGATGCCAACGATTCCAAATACCCTTTATTCTGAACAAAGAGCTCAGCACCTTCTGATTTTAAAACATAACAAGCCGCTTTCTTAGAATTCGGTACATTCATTGTCGCCCTAGCATTTCGAATGCTTCGAATCGCTTCCATAAGCACTTCCATCGTCGCGATTTCCTCATCACCCGCATCTGGGAACTCTTCTGCTTTTGGCCACGAAGCCACTGCAAGAAGCTCTTTTTCTCCAAGCGCTTCCCAAATTTCTTCTGTAATAAACGGCATATATGGATGCACCAATTTCAAGATTGCTTTTAACACCTCGACAAGAACAGTCGCCGCCGCATTTTTACGTGCTGGGTCATCCGAATACAAACTACGCTTACTAAGTTCAATATACCAATCGCAATATTCACTCCAAATAAAATCGTAGAGCTTGCTCGCCGCGAAATTTGTATCATATTTATCAAATAGCGCTGTCACTTCTGAAATAATGCGTGAGGTTCTTGAAAGCATCCATCTATCAGCAAGATCAAACTCCTGTCCTGAAAGACCACCACTAACATCTGCGCCCTCAATACCACCCAGAACAAATCGCGACGCGTTCCATAATTTATTTGCAAAATTACGGGCATTTTCAATTTTTTCGTTACTAACACGGATATCAACGCCCATTGAGTTACCTACAATAAGACCAAATCTGAGTGCGTCTACACCATACGATTCAATGAGATCCATCGGGTCAATCCCGTTACCAGCAGACTTCGACATTTTCTTTCCGTATTTATCCCGAACAAGACCATTAATCAAAACATCTCTAAACGGCAACTTTCCAGTAAGCTCAAGTCCTTGGAATACCATACGAACAACCCAAAGCGGAATAATGTCGTAAGACGTAAGCAAAATATCAGTCGGATAGAATTTCTTTAAAAGTTCTGCGTCTTCATCTGGCCAACCCATAGTAGAGAACGGCCACAGCGCTGAACTAAACCATGTATCAAGCACATCTTCATCTGCCTTAATACCGCCGCCGCACTCACAAGCCTCGGGCGCTTTCTCGGCAACATACACCTTATCACACGCTGTGCAGTAATACGCAGGAATCTTATGACCCCACCACAGTTGACGCGAGATGTTCCAGTCTCTGATTTTTTCCAACCAACCGATGTATAACTTTCCATAATTCGCTGGGTGGAACACAAGCTCTCCCTTGTTGTAAGCCTCCATCGCAGGCTTCGCAAGATCCGCCATCTTTACAAACCACTGAAGCGAAATTCTCGGCTCCGTATCGGTTTTACAGCGGTCGCAGCGACCAACCACTTGCTTATAATCTTCTGTCTTTTCAACAAAACCATCTTCCTGCATGTCTTTCACAACATTTTTACGACACTCCGCACGGTCTTGTCCTTCATATTTAAGCGCAAACGAGTTCATCGAACCATCTTCGTCGATACAACTAATAGCTTCCAAATCATTTGCGAGTCCAATTTCATAGTCTACTTCTGAATGCGCAGGAGTTACCTTAAGCGCACCAGTACCAAATTCAATTTCAATCTCTTCCGACGTGATAATCGGAATTTCTCTGCCATTTACAGGCACAACCACTTTCTTTCCAATAATATCCTTATATCTAGGATCCTCTGGGTGAACCGCAACCGCAATATCCCCAAACATCGTCTCAGGACGTGAAGTCGCCACAAGCACATAGCGAACCGAAGCAGGATCATACGACCCAATCTCCTTGCCCTCGACCTCGCTAGCAAGCGGATACCTAACATAGTACAGTTTTCCGTCACGCTCTTCATGGTCAATTTCAGCATCCGAAATCGTCGTTTGACAAGACGGACACCATGTAATCATGCGGTCTCCACGATAGATATACCCCTTCTCATACAGCGACACAAAGGTCTTTACAACTGCTTTCGAACAGTACTCATCCATGGTAAAACGCTCTTTTGACCAGTCCATAGAGCTACCGAGTTTCTTGGTCTGCTCAACAATCTGCCTTCCATATTCATCGCGCCAAGCCCAAGCATGTTCCAAGAACTCTTCTCTTGTGAAATCGCGCTTGGATTTCCCGTATTTTTCACGAAGCATCTTCACCACAAGCACCTCTGTCGCAATACTTGCATGGTCTGTTCCTGGAAGCCAAAGCACCTCATAACCATTCATTCTACGCTGCCTCGACAGAATATCCTGAAGGGTATGATTGAGCGCATGTCCCATATGCAATCTTCCAGTGATATTAGGAGGAGGCAGCACAAGACTGAACGACGGTTTGTCGGATTTCTCATCCGCTTTAAACACCTCTTCGTCTATCCACCTCTTATAAACCTTTTCTTCAAATTCTTTTGGGCTATACTTTGCCTTTAGCATACTTCCTCCACTTTCTTTATTTTTCCTTTTACTGTTTGTCCGCTAGTTCTCGAAATCGTTTCAACAACATTCGATAATACTTGTTTTCAGCACTATCAAATAACTGGCTGTCAATACTCTTAATCGGTAGCAAATCAATTGATGTTCCCGTCAAAAAACAAGCATCAAAGGTATCAATTTCACTCAACAAAATCGGTTCAATATGTAGCGTGATTTCCCTGGTATTTTTACAAATATCAACAACTGCTTTTCGCGTCACACCTTCTAAAACATACTCCGTCGACGGCGTAAAAACATGACTACCACGCAGAAAAAAGATGTTGGACTTTGAGCCTTCAAAAATTTGCCCATCATTATTGACAAGAATCACCTCAAAGACATTTTCAATCTTTTTAAACTGTCTCACCCGTTCCAACAACGTCAAATTAGACACTTTGGCATTGGGATTTTTCCTCGTGTACATCATGCTACCTGTATCAACACCAGACTGATAGGCACTTCTCGGCGGATAAAACGATTCCACGGCACGAATCAACAAATTCCTTGAATCCATATCAATTCGCACATTTTGATTCTGCAAGTCATTCACCTTGACAACTTGCATAAACACATCTGCCATACTGTTTTCACCAAGATAAGAGCGCGTCTTACTACGCCCAGAAAGACGCCACGATTTTTCAAATCGCTTCAAATGCTCATCCAAAAACTGCGGCACACCATCTCGAACCCGAATCACTTCATAAACAGCATCAGGAATAGGATAGTACGCCTTCGCATCGACAAGCTCCCCATTATAGTACATTTTATTTACAGTATTCACAAAAACAATTATAGCATATTCATTCCGACGAATAAAGCGGTTTAAGCCCGTTTTTTGACCCTATACTACCCGATTTTTTAATATATATGATATAATGACGTGGGAAGAAATACGACTATGAAATTATATATAAAAATTAAATCAACCATTCGCGTCTTGGAAGCAGATGCACAGGGAATTATCCCATCGAACGAAGAACTTAAATTCTTCTCGGAACCAATGGAAATGAAAGACCAAACAACGGCTACTCTTGAAGATTTCGGAGAAGTCGTTGAGTTAAGCTACCCCGAACAAGATGCTGAAACAGGCGCCTATTACCAGCGAACGCTACGTTATGACAAAACCGCTAATCTCTTGACGATTACAAGGGAAGGCTGGGAAAGCCAAATTGAGATTGAACAAGGTGTGATGCGAAAAAACGTCTACCTTATAGAGGACGTCGGAGAAACCTCGCTAGAAACCTATGGAATCGCACTAAATTGGAGTAGCCCCAAAACAGATATTCTATTGGATTATTACTCGAAAATCGGTGGCACGTGGACATGGATTACAATAGAAATCACAGGCAACGAAGCATAAATACCAAAGAAACAAATCTCATATGAGAACTTCTAAAAACTCATTCTGAAAACAAATGAAAAACACAACAGGAGGAACTATGAAAAAATTAATCATCTTCAGTATGGCAGTCATTTTGATGATGGCATCGTGGGGAATAACATTTGCGGAAAACAGCGACGCAGAACAAACCACAAACAGCGAAAGCGCTGAACAGCAAATATTGACCCAAGAAAGCACTTCTTGCGAAGATACAAATAGTGATACTTCTAGGTTTGAAGCGCCCTTCACATGCGGTAATACAACTGGTGGCGAAAAACTTTATCATTATGGCTTTATCAAAGGAAGCGGGGATTCATCCACCAAAATCATTACCAAAATTATTATGGAGGACAAAGTCCTCACTAGAGCACAGCTCGCCATTATCATCACTCAGCTTACCGGCACTTATGAAGAGGCATCAGCTTTCGCAGGTGAACCAGAGTACCTCGACGCTGCTGCAATTCCAAATTGGGCAAAAAATTATATCGCTTATGTGCAACAAAAAAAATGGATGATTGGTGGCAATGATATCTTCAATTCAAACGGTGGGGTGACTCAAAAACAACTACTAGCCGTTATCCTACGTGCACTGGGATACGAAGACATCGCGTGGACTGACATTATGCAAAAAGCAGATTCTCTCGATTTAGTTATTTTATCGGATGAAAGTGAAGCAAAAGACGCTTACTTGACCAGAGGAGTCGCTTTTGAAATCATTTGGAAAGCAGTGACAACGCCGATTGCCTCAGACGGAGGAATACTCGGCGTAAAAACAGGACACTTAGAATAACATTTAAAGGTTTCTAAAAACTCAAAAAGAATTCATATTATGAAATATGCGAGATAAATTTTTTCAGAAGACCCTTTAACAATACGAAACTAGAGAACCTCAAACTTCCCATAGCAGGTTTTCTAGTTCTTTTAGGAGGAACTTTAAAAGTGAAAATCAAAAAAAATATCCATGATTTTTTTATAAGGAACAAGATTTTTTTTATCACGTTTTTAATTGCGTTTATTATTATGATGATCGCATTTGCGGTATGTGGTATGTTCCCATTCGGAGACCGCCAAATACTCGTCATCGACGCGTGGCATCAATACTATCCTTTCCTTTCAGAGTTCCACAATAAAATACAACACGGTGAATCCATTTTATACAACCACAACATCGGACTAGGTGTAAACTTCTCTCTCATGAGAGCATATTATACAAACAGTCCACTGAACTGGCTGTCCATTCTCTTTCCACACAAATACTTAACAGAATTTATGATGCTGGCAACCGCTATGAAAATCGCCTTCGCTGCAACCTTTATGGCAATGTTGCTCCATTACTTACATAAGAAGGAGGATTTAGCGGATAATCTCCTTGAGGATATTTCTACACCTCAGCCTCGACCACGCGGGCACGAAAAAGATATATTTCCCGCAGTCTTTGGACTACTATACGCATTCTCAACCTATCTAATGGGTTATTACTGGTGTATTATGTGGCTAGATGCAGTAGCGCTTCTTCCACTAATTATTCTAGGACTTCACAAACTAATCCGCAAAGAAAACCATATCCTATATAGTGTCACACTTGCGATTGCAATTATTTCGAACTACTACATCGGCTATATGCTATGCCTGTTCATCGCTTTTTACTATCTGTATTTAATGGCAACAGACTACAAGCCGAAGAGCTTCAAAAAATTCTTACAGCAGACTTTCTCAGTAGTCATATACTCCATAATCGGTGTCGGTCTATCCTCCATTGTTCTACTTCCTGTCATAAAAGGCATGAAACTTGCAAGTGCGGCGAAGTTCACCTTCCCCAAAAAATTCGTCTTTAAACGACCGTTTATTGAAGTGCTGAACAGAATGTTAATCGGCGTAGAACCAGCTGTTGTAAAAGGGCTTCCGAATATTACCATCGGCACACTTGGTCTGTATTCACTATACCTATATTTCAAAAACAAACAAATCAAAGTTTCTGAAAAAATGGCAAGTTTCATATTCTTGCTATTTATGCTTCTAAGCTGCTGCACCAATATGTTTAACTTCGTATGGCACGGCATGCACTATCCAAACGGGATTCCATTCCGATTCGCATTTGTCTTTGTATTCTTTATGATAACCATTGCATACAAAGGATTTTTAGCGCTGGAAACCTTCACCTCAAGAGATGTTCTCACCTTCCTAGCTGTTGGGGTAATTTACCTCATTTATTCCGAAGGCGGAAACGTTGGAGAAATTGTTGCCCTAGTATCCATCCTTGCACTATGCGCCTACGGCGTTCTATTAGAAGCAAAGGTCAGCAAAAAAATAAAACAATCAACATTCGCTGTAATGTTGACAGTACTTGTTTTAGCGGAGTCGCTTGGAAGTGCCATCTACGGCGTGGCGACAACAGGAAGCTCCAAACGTTCTGGATACAGACTCTATGAAGAAGATATTAATTCAGCGCTAGCGGAAATGAGAAGGATTGACGACAGCATATACCGCTCTGAATTTTCTCGAATCTACACAACAAACGATTCCTCACTATACGGTTATCGCGGAGCTAGTGTATTCTCATCAACAATCAATTCAAACGTGACAGAATTCGTACGAAAATTAGGTTCTATGGGAGCAAAGCGTTCCAACCGCTACTCCCTGCCAATGTCATCGCCGATACTGGACTCTTTATTAAATATCAAATACTTTATTGGCAGAAACGAACTTGGCGATGAAGCATACAGAGGTTACACAGAGCTTGGAAAATGGAATCACGTGCGATTAATGAAGAACAATTACGCACTTCCACTTGGCTTTTTTGCACCAACGAGTACTGTAATGTTTGACAATTCATCATCCAACCCTTTTACCGTGCAGGAAAACCTTTATACAAAACTCACCAAAGAAAATATACGAATTTATGATCAACAAGACATTGAAATAAGCTACGAAAACGCCAACGAAACCTACGATGGTCTAATTCGCCACAACTACACTCTAAAAAATAAGTCCAAAGAAGGGAAAGCCAAAATCACGTTCACTGCTTTGGAAGACGGCGATTACTACATCTACTGCTATGCCCCAAAAGTTCAAAACGGCGACTACAAAATTTCCCAAGACGGCAAAGAGAGTAGCAAACTGGAGCACTACGAAGTGAGACGCGGAATAATTGTCCCTACTGGAAAAATGAAGGCTGGTGGACGGGTAGAAATCGACCTAAAACTAGAAAAGAATCACAACAGCTATATTGATATATGTATTGTAAAATGCGATTTTTTCCGATTCGCAGAGGCGTTTAATAAAATTAACGAACATCCTTTAGAGATTACAAAATTTGAAGACACGCATATTGAAGGAAACATCAACGCACCAAAAAGCGGATACTGCATGATTTCCATTCCCTATGAAAAAGGGTGGACTGCAAAAGTCAACGGAGAAGACGTTGTCGTTTCTAATCTGAAAAACGCCCTACTGATGATTCCGGTAGAAGCTGGCATAAACAACATCGAACTCAACTATATGCCTGACGGATTGGCGATAGGAATGATAATCAGCGGTGGCTCTTTACTCGCACTTGTTGGGCTGGCGTTCCTCAAAAAACATCAATCCAAATCAACCGCCAAAAAAGAAACGCTAACGCCTCCACTTGAAAAAGAACCTAGCGACCAAACTTGCAAAAAAGAATCTAGCGACCAAACTTGCAAAAAAGAATCTAGCAACCAAACTTGCAAAAAAGAATCTAGCAACCAAACCGCTGAACCTAATCTCAATTGAATTTTTATAGATTCACATTATACTCAGACAACCCGGCTACGAGTCCACTCCGTGCACTCTTGCTCGTGAAGTATTTTGTTAGCTTACGCTAACCCTAGCACTATGCGCTAGAGCCTACGGCTAAAATACTTCCATAGAATAATACATTCATGAGTAAGAGTAAAACTGCAAATTGAGAAATTAAAACAAAAACAAGCAAGCAACTCGTTGCGCAGGTATTTTTCGCCATAGCGAACAAACAAGAATGAGTTCGAAGTGAATAGATAAAAACTATCTTGATTACGAAGCTGCTTTTCGCTCTAACGAGCAATCAAAATCGAGCTCGAAGAGAGTAGAATATAAATTCACGAACAAGAGCGAGATTGTAGATTGAGAAGTTAGAGCGAAAATGAGCGAGTAATCAAAGGTGACGGTCGATGATATAGGTAGGCCTCCCCTTAACCTCTTCATAAATTTTAGCAATATAAATCCCAATTAAACCAAGGCAAAACAGCGTCGCTGAACCTATTATTAGCTGAAGAAGTATGACGGTTGAAAAACCGCTAATGGCTTTACCTGAAAAGAAATTAATTAGAGTTTGCACACCTAAAATAATGGCAAATATAAAAAATAGAACACTAATATTCATAGTGAGCAGGAGTGGCTTTGAGGAATGCCCCACAATTGTCGTGACGGCTATTTTTACTAATTTCAAAAACGAAAATGAGGTTTCCCCTGCTTTTCGTGGTTCTACGTCAAAATAATAGTCGGTACTTTTAAAACCAACCCAATCGACGAACCCTCTGAATAATCCATCTTTCTCACCAAACCGTCTAATTTCATCGACAACACGTTTTCTAAGAATTTTAAAATCGGAGCCACCACGCATATCAAGACCAGAAAAGCGTTTCATCATGGAGTAGAATCCACCGGCAAACAACTTATATGAAAGGCTTTCTTTTCCACGAGAGGACTTTTTACCATTGACAATATCCACATCTGTTTTTTGCATGAGTTCTAGCATCGGGCGAATATGCCTAGGCGGATGCTGAAGGTCAGAATCCATGATGACATAATACTCAGCATCTTGATAATCCAGTGCCGCACGAATAGCAAGTTCCTTGCCAAAATTACGACTGAATCCAATCGCATGAACATGTCGATACTCTTTTGCGATTGTTTGAATTTCATCCCAAGTACGATCCTTCGAACCGTCATCAACCAGAAGATAACGCGCCTGAACACCATCTGCCGAAAGCCTGTCGTGGATTTCAACAAAATTCGAATAAATCGCCCCTTGCTCGTTATATACTGGTAGAACTACCAAGACATCCATACTACACTCCAATTATCTTTAAAAACGTACTCCTGCCACAACCGCGGCAGGAGCTTTCTATCACTTACTAACAAATATCATAGTAATGAAGCAACACCTTGTACGCGCTGAAATGATCGGCTGAATGTGCTGTTTCTCTCATACTATGCATTGACAAAATCGGATTTCCAATATCCAAACCACGAATGTCAAGCTGACCTGAGGTGATTGGTCCAATGGTACTTCCACCAACTTTATCGGAACGGTTATAGAACATTTGATACGGCTGACCCGCCTCTTTACAGAGCTGAATAAACACCGCCATACTATCTGCATCCGTAGTGTATTTTTGAGCCGCAGAATTTTTGATGGCAACCCCTTCACCCATAAGCGGTCTATTGGTTGGATCATGATATTCAGGATGATTAGGATGCACGGCATGCGCCTCATCCGCTGAAATAATAAACGATTTAGAAAGGGCGATTTGGAAAACCTCTTCCTCTGATACTTTCGGCGCTTTTGAACCAGTCACTTTAGCACCAGACACTCTTCGAAGTAAATTTTTAAGGAACGGGCTGTGAGCTCCTTGTTTTGTGCCACTTCCAA
>PDWI01005460.1_pt1 | contig 16403 bp, 10 predicted proteins | sample 1430891 | NCBI WGS metagenome assembly PDWI01 (sample SAMN01162508, study PRJNA174530) | Oral metagenome, whole genome shotgun sequencing project. | biome: Marine environment; feature: Marine mammal; material: Swab sample of the gingival sulcus; isolation source: swab sample of gingival sulcus...
CCAATAATGATGATGAACAGGGATATGTGGAAGCTGCTGCCAATCAAGTCATCCGCCTTCTTTCCAGCACAAGAGCCGGGGATATCCTCGTATTCATGCCAACGGAACAGGATATTTCCGAAACCATTGATTTGATTGAGGCGCAAAAACGACCGGGAGTCCGTGTGCTGCCTTTGTTCGCAAGACTTTCTGCCAATGAACAGGCACGGGTATTTTCCACAAGTCCCGGCAGAAAAATCGTGGTGGCAACCAATGTGGCAGAAACATCCCTTACCATTCCCGGCATCAGATACGTCATTGACACAGGTCTTGCCAGGATTCCCAGTTATTCTCCCAGAACCCGGACAACGGCCCTGCCCGTAAAACCCATTTCCCAAAGTTCTGCCAACCAGAGAATGGGGCGCTGCGGCCGGGTGGAAAACGGGATCTGTATCAGACTGTACAGTGAAAAGGATTTTTGCGGCAGGCCCTTCTTTACGGCACCGGAAATTTTGCGAAGCAATCTTGCCGAAGTCATTTTGCGAATGATTTCCCTGGATCTCGGAGATGTGTCCAAATTCCCCTTTGTGGATGCCCCTGCTCCTGCAAGTATCAGGGACGGATTTACCACCTTGATCGAACTTGACGCCATTGAGGAAAAAAAGAAAAGACCAGGGATTCCCTCCCAAAAAGCGTACCGGTTGACCCCAAAGGGCAGAATCATGGCAAGACTGCCAGTTGATCCGAAATTGTCCCGGATTCTGCTCCAGGCAATGGATTGCCAATGTCTGGAGGAAGTCCTCATCATTGCCACTGCCTTAAGTGTACCGGATATTCGCCAGCGGCCTTCGGACAAGGCACAGGCTGCAGACCAGAAACATGCCCTGTTCAAAGACCCTTCTTCTGATTTTCTTACCTTTCTGAACATCTGGAATGCCTGCGACCTTGCCCAGAGGAAAGAAGGATCCCGGGCAGGAGTGAAACGATTTTGCAAGGAGCATTTTTTATCCTTCAAACGTCTCCGGGAATGGCAGGACATTCACAGACAGATTACCAGGATGCTGAAACAATCCAGATTGTACCCCGGATCCCAGAATGCCGGAAAAACAGAAACAAAAAATCCAGGCACGGCCAGCCTCAAGGCAAAGGAGTTTTCCCACGGCGGTCAATTATACATGGATATCCACAAATCCCTGCTGGCAGGGTATATCTCCCATATTGCCCGGAAAAAGGAAAAAAATACCTACATAGCAGCCAAGGGACAAAAGGCCGTGATCTTTCCCGGCTCTGCCCTGTACAATAAGGCAGGAGAGTGGATCCTGGCAGCCGAATTGGTCAGAACCAGTCAGCTGTTTGCCAGAACCGCTGCCAATATTGATCCTGTATGGATAGAGGAAATGGCAGGACACCTTTGCACCCACACCTATTCCAATCCCAGGTGGCACAAAAAACGGGGTGAGGTCATGGCAAGTCAGCAGGTGTCGTTGTTCGGCCTGATTCTTGATGCAGACAGAACCTGCTCCTATGGAAAAATTAACCCGGAAGAGTCCTGTGATATTTTTATCCGCCATGCCCTGGTTCAGGGAGAAACCCCTGTGGATTTTCCCTTCATGGGCCACAACCAAAAGCTCATGGACCATGTGGAAACCCTGGAGCATAAAATCAGAACAAAGGACATCCTGGCATCGGAAGAGGATATCTTTTTGTTTTACAAACAAAATTTGCCCAAACCTTTTTATAATATCCGTACCTTTGCCGCATTTTTGAAACAACAGGGCAGCGATGATTTCCTCTGCATGACCAGGAACGACTTGCAAAAAATTTCTGTGGACCAGGAGGTTCTCAATAATTTCCCTGACCAGCTTCACACGGAGCATGGCAGCTTTCCCCTGGAATACCGGTTTGCACCGGGAAAAGACAATGACGGGATTACCATCCACATTCCTGCGGCCCAGGCCACAAGAATTTCCCGCCATGAGCTGGACAAACTGGTTCCAGGGTTGTTTGAGGAAAAAATCACGGCTCTCATCAAAAACCTGCCCAAGGAATTCCGGGTACGCCTTGCACCCATCCAGAAGACGGCGGCCATCGTTGCAAAAAAAATCTCCCAGTCAGATCAGCGAACAGCCCCGCAGGAACGTCAACCATCTGGACAGCATTTGTTTACCCTGTTGTCCCGGACCATCAGGGAACAATTCAAACTGACCATCCCTGCCGCTGTCTGGTCAGACCGTGCACTGCCGGATCATCTGAAAATGCGGGTATCTGTCAAGGATGAAAAAGGCCGTCAAATCAAGTCCCTGAGAGATCTTTCCCTGTTGGGGGAATTCGCCATGGCAGCAAGTAAACACACAGGTTACCAGTCCTTTGATACGGCGGTACAAAGCTATGGAAAAGAAAACATCACCTGGGAGGATTTCCCGGACCTTGAACCCTGTATCCGTATTCCAGGAAAGATTCGGGATAAAAAAGGCAACATCCAGGAATCAATGGCCTTCCCAGGGCTTGTTCTCCAGGACAATCAGGTAAACCTGACCCTGTTTCCAACAAAGAGACAGGCAGAAGAATCCCATAAAAAAGCAGTGGGACGATTATTTGAGCAGGCCCACCCCCAGCATTTCAAGGCCATGGAAAAACAGATTCGCGCCTGTGGGGCCATTTCCAGGGGTGTTTCCCAATTCAAGGGCCAGGGCAAATTGGTACCCTCCCTGTATCAGGCCATGATCCGTGAGTATTTTCAAAAAAATATCCGTTCCCAAAAGGAATTTATGGCCCACGGACTGGAAATGAGAAAACAATTGTATTCCCTGACCGAAGAATACACCAATGCCGTATCGGCCTTGATTGCCGCCTATGATTCCTGTTACACAAGATTGAAAACATTGTCACTGAAATATGCAAACCGCCCCCAGGCATCAAAACTGCTTGTCGGAATTTATCAAGAATTACAAAATCTTGTGCCCGCCCATTTCCCGGATATATATTCGCCGGAAAGGATCAGGGAACTGCCAAGATATGTAAAATGCCTTGATGTTCGCAGCCGAAAGGCCTGTGAAAATCCTGGGCGGGAAATCCAGAAATCCGCCATGGTTCTTCCCTACCAGAAAAAATTGGACGCCCTTGTATCAAGCCTTACCCCGGATTCTTCTACAGAAAAAGCCCAGGGGACAGAAGACTTCTATTGGCTTGTGGAAGAGTACAAAATTTCGGTATATGCACAGGAAATCGGAACCAAAGATAAAATTTCCCCCAAAAGACTGGACAAGATATTTCTGGAAATGTCCATGCTCATGTAAAGGCCCTGCCATGAACATAGAAAAAAAAGAAAACAATCGGATAAGTTCTGTTATCATTCCCGCATACAACCGGGCATGGGCATTGCCAAGGGCCATTGATTCCGTTCTGGAACAGGATTACCCCCATGTGGAAATCATTGTGATAGATGACGGGTCCTCTGATGATACCCCTGATGTATTGCAAAGATATAAAGAAAAAATTCGAGTGCTTATCCAGGAAAACAAAGGGGTCAGCGCAGCCCGGAATCTTGGCATCCGCAACAGCACAGGAGATTTTATTGCCCTGCTGGATTCCGATGATGCCTGGGAAAAAAACAAGTTATCCTGCCAGATGGATTTTTTTGATGCCCACCCGGAGGCCCTCATTTGCCAGACCCAGGAGATTTGGATCAGAAACGGCGTGCGGGTAAACCCCAAAAACAGGCACAAAAAGCCCTCCGGAATGATATTTGAACCAAGTCTCTCCCTTTGTCTCATAAGCCCGTCTGCCGTAATGATGAAAAAACAATTATTCCAGATCAAAGGATACTTTGACGAAACCCTGCCCGTTTGTGAAGACTATGACCTGTGGCTGAGAATCTGTCACGATACCCCCGTGTATCTGATAGATACCATTGGCACCATCAAAACCGGAGGCCATGAAGATCAGCTTTCCCGCCGCCATTCCCAGGACAAATACAGGATCGCTTCCATTGTAAAGCTCTTACAGTCAAAAGTTCTTACAGAAAAACAGGAAGAACAGGCAAAAATGGTTTTAAAAGAAAAATGCCTCATTTACAGCCAGGGATGCGCCAAAAGAGGCAAACATGAAGATGCGGCATATTACCGGAATCTGCAAAAATTCTTTGTAAGCGATTAAAAGAAGCCCATCTGCAAATCTGTAGCGGAAGATGGGCCATCTTTTTTAACATTCTCCAAAAGCGTCAGGCTCATTATCAGACTTATATATTCAACGTTATAGCAAATATTATCTGATCCTAAATCTACTTGGTTCTGACTTGACCAGGTTAGGTGTATATAACATACTTGACAAATATAGATATTTTATACTAAATGGTCCATGCTGTATATTGTTATAAAATATTCTTATTAATAATGTTTGGTTTATATAATAAAAGGAGGATAAAATGAGATCAATCTGTCAATTGGATTATGGGTAATAATCAGAACAACTCACTCAATTTTCGATATTGACCTAAGGAATTCGGAAAAAATAACGCCTTCATTTTACTTGCCTTTTTGTCCGTATTTTTCTTAATATAATAAAAATTACATTTTCTATGTATTTGGGGGAGGGATATATATGCTTAATTTTATAAAGAATAATTCTTTTTTTCTGGTATTTTTAGTGATGCTTGGTATTGCAACACCAATTTGGGCATTGGAAAATGCTGATGAAATTTCCCAGGATTCTGTTGTTGTTACGGCGACGAAAACAGAGAAAAAGCTTTTGGATGTCCAGTATTCCGTAAGTGTTATCACGGCTGAAGAAGTTGAAAAAACACCAGTACTTCAATTCCAGGATTTATTAAAAAATATTCCCGGTGTCCAGGTAGCGAATTGGAATAATTCTGAAAGTAACAGGATTTTCATTCGAGGGGAAGGTGACCAGGAAACATTGGTTTTGATTGACGGTGTTAAGGTAAGTACCGTTTTTCATGGACATGGCTCTAATTTGATCATTGATCCTTCGTCAATTGAACGGGTTGAAGTCATTAAAGGTCCTGCAACGGTAATTTATGGGGCTGAAGCCCTTGGTGGTGTGGTGAATATCATCACCCGCAAGGGGGGAGGCAAAGTTCCTTTTCAGGGAAATCTTAGTTCTACGTATATGAGCAGCGATAATGGTTCCATCAATTCAGGCAGTGTATATGGGAGAGTGAATGATACAACTTATCGCCTTTTCGGATCATATGCAAATTTTGCCAGTGTAGAGTATTATCATACGGATGATGAAGACAGGAGCAGGGTGTTATATTCATTCGGCGGAGATCTGGGCTATGATTTTACAGAGAAAATCCACGCTGGAATGGGATATGAATATAATAACCAAAAGGCAGAATCAGCAAGTTTTTCCAATACCCAATCCCGCAAAAGCTCGAACAGGTTCACTGGCAACTTCAGCCTAAAGGAATTGAATTCATTTCTGCCTTTGGTAAAGGCTGATATGTATTACTATACCAATGATCATGGCTATGATGGTGCTAAAAAAGGTGATATCTTCGCATATGTAACAGACGCCGATCTTGTAAATTATGGTGTGAATATACAATCCAATTGGTCCTTTTCTCCTGCTACCTATATGATTCTTGGATATGAGTGGCTGCATGAAGACCTGGATTATAAACGGACATATAATCTGAAAGGAAAGTTGGGCCCCGCTGGTCTGTATCAAATTCGTGATGCAGGACAGGATACCCATGCCTTGTATGCTTCCATTGACCATACTTTTCTTGAGAATTTTGTAGTCAATGGCGGTGTACGTCTGATTTATTTTAACACAGGTCTTGATGATGGTCATTATTATCTGCCTGATGGGTCTTTACTATATTTCGATGGCAGGCCTTATGGCATTGGCGGTGATGATGGCAATGAAACAAAAGCGGTATTTACGGCCAGTGTTGTATGGTCTGGCATTGATAACCTGGCCTTGCGAGCTCTTTGGTCCCAGGGATTCAGACCGCCGTCTTTTTATAAAAAATATCTTGATATCCCCATGGGGCACAGTGGTTTTGTACATAACCCTGATTTGAAACCTGAATTTTCCAATAGTTTTGAGCTGGGTGCAAGATATGAAACGGATACTGTCACTGCCGACGTTGCTGCTTTTTATACACTGACGGATGACAGAATTGCCACCGCCAAGGCGCCATATGGTAAAGGGTTTGCCAGTAAATGGGTGAATGCCTATGAAACCAAAACCTATGGGCTTGAATTTCAATTTGCCTATGAATTTTCAGGTATTGAGCCATATATTTCCGGGACATGGATTCACAGGAACGAAAAAACTCCTGGAAATGACTCTGAATATTTTCAGGACGTACCCCCTCTTTTCGGCAGACTTGGTGTCCGGTATAAAAGGCGAATCTGGAATGGGGTAAGATGTAATGCAGATCTTTACGCAGAGTATGAAGATAGCTTTGATTATATGGGATTCGATAGCTCGTTTAACCGGGTTAAACGGACTACGGAATCATTTACCACTCTAAATCTGTCATTTGGATTTGATTGGAAGCAATATTATGCCCAATTTGAAATTTTGAATATTTTTGATAAAAAATATAAGTATCAGTCAAATTCCAAGCCGGAGCCTGGATGTAATGCCAATGTGATTATTGGTATCCATTTCTAATAACAGCAACGGGCTGACTGGGTATGTGCCCCTCCAGATCAGCCCACAACGAACAATGAAAGTAATTTAATAAGTTATAGAGACTTTCATAAGAAAATCATATTACACAATACAAAAAACCCTGGAGCGTATGATACATAGGTTCCAGGGCTTTTTTTGGGGGGGTGTGTGCTGAAAAGGTGTGATGCCAGATGCGTGGCGAAGAATCGCGGCGATGTAAGAAACATCATCCATGGAACTCAAGGAAACGTGACCGAAGTTAGCAAAAAAGTTGGTTCTGATCTTCTATCATGCTTCCTAAATCCACCGCCTAATTTTATAACGATTTTATTTTATGATACATATGTTTTTTTCCTGATCACCAGCAAGATGTCAGATGCAAGGCGCAGAAGCCCCAGGGCCTGAGGCGTATTTAAGCATACGCCGCAAGGGGATGCAAACGCAGCTAACGCCGCAGGTGGCATTCTGATGGTGGCTCAGGGGTGAATCAGGGGCTTGATTTTGTTTACCAAGTAGCCTATCTTTATGCCTGCTGCATTGAGGGGTGCTGCTGACTGGTTTCTATATTTATGGAAAAAAGGGTTGTTATGAATGGATGTCTTTGTGGGACGGCAGCCGATTTTTACCGGTGATAAAAAAATATTTGGCTATGAATTGCTCTTTCGTTCCGGGCAGTATAATGCCTTTCCAGATTATGACGGAGATACCGCTACGTCCCAGGTATTGGCAAATACCTTTCTTGCCAAAAGCAAGGATACCATCTTGCCTGGGGTACCGGGGTTTATCAATTTTACCAGAAACCTTATCTGTGATCAGGTGCCCATGGTGTTTCCAAAGAACCAGCTTTTTATCGAAGTATTGGAAAATATTGAACCTGACCCTGAAGTGATAGATGCGTTGCAGCAATTAAAGAAGAACGGCTACCGCATTGTTCTGGATGATTTTACATATAATAATAAATCTCAACTTTTTATAGAAATTTGTGATATTGTCAAATTTGATCTGCTGGCAACTCCCCTGGATACCATAGAACCCACAATAAAGGAAATCCTGAAGATGGGGCACATTACTCTCTTGGCAGAGAAAGTCGAATCCCATGAGGTGTTTCTCCAGGCCAAGAAAATGGGCTTTAAGCTATTTCAGGGATATTTTTTTGCAAAACCTGAGATCATAACCGAAAAAGGACTTACCACCAATCAGGTCAGCAAACTAAGACTGATTTCTGAAATCAGGCGTTCTGATCCTGATCTGGCAAAAATCAGAGATCTGATCAAGCTGGATGTTGCCCTGTCCTTTAAGTTACTTAAGCTGACGAACTCTGCCTATTTTCGTAGGCTTTCTTCCATTAATACCATTAAGGAGGCCATGCTGGTAATAGGCTTGGAAAATTTGAAAAAGTTCATTAACCTGGCTGTGCTTGGAGATCTCGGTCTGGGCAAACCAAATGAACTCATCCGATTGTCCATTATCCGGGCGAGTTTATGTGAGCAGCTTGGGCAGATGATCTCCACAGAATTCAATTCTGAGGAGCTCTTTACAATAGGTTTGTTTTCACTGATGGATGCCATGCTTGACATCAGCATGAAAGATTTTGTCAACCAGTTGGCTTTTTCAGAAAAAATGGTCAGGGCATTAACGAATCAGGATGACAAGATCAGGGAAATTTTTCAAGTGATTCTTTTCTGTGAACGAATGGATCAGTACAAATTCGATGAATTTCCAGAGAGTTTTCAAGGAAAAGATCTTGCTTCGGTTCTTCCGAGCTTTTATTTCCATGCGTTGAAAATAGCAGCCTTCAGTGAATCTTCAATCATGTAATCTTATGAAGGTAAAATGATTCCGGGATTTTTATGGTAGGCACGAGCGGACTTGAACCGCTGACTTCTACCGTGTCGAGGTAGCACTCTACCAACTGAGTTACGCGCCTGTTTCCGAAATAATTAACGGGACCTTACATACCAGAAAATATCATTTCCTGTCAACCCCAATTCATCTCCCCTGATTCACCATCAAAATGCCACCTGCGGTGTTAGCCCCCTTTATGGAATCGGGTTCGCATTCCCTTGCGGCGTATGTCTAATACGCCTCAGGGCCTGCTCCCCATTTTTGAGATCGGGCTGCCTTGCATCTGGTATCTTTCGGTGTTTATTGTACCTTGCCTTCCAATGGTAAAAATATTTTTGTCCCCTTTGGAAGGGAGGTGAATTTTACAATTTGATCGCCTGTGGTTATCTGGTTTGGTGGAATATGGTAAATGGTTTTTTTGGACTTATAGGACAGCCCGCTTATGGAAAAAGGAGTTTTCTTGGCTGTAACCAGGTAAGGGCCTTTATAATCTGTAATCAGTCGGGTTCCCATGGGTAAATCATCCCAGTCTGAAATATGTACTCCCCTTATCATTTTTCCTGAAGGAAGGATATAAAACGTATGCTTGCTGTTATATTTTACGCCTGCGTAAGACCATGCGGTGGAGCCATCCTGAATGGTTTTAAAGGGATCTGATTCCTGTCCTGATATATTTTGATTGAGCAGTACCTTTGTATGAATGGGTATATGATTCCATCCGATAAGAGCTGATACATGATTCCCTTGTATCTTCTTTCCATCAGGTAAAATGTAGGCAGTGGAAGGAGAATTGTATTTTTCTCCGGCAATGGACCAGGCAGAATTTTGCGAGGTAATGATATTCGATACCTTATTTTTGGTCGGTGATTTTCTGTCTGGAATATAAAAACGCGCGGAAAGATATGGGTCCGGCAAAAGTCTTCCCGATCTGACATCAGGATCATAGCTCCATTGGCCTTTTAATCCCGCCTTTTTTCTGTCAAAATTTTTCGCACATCTTTTTCTCCCCCTATGATTCCTGTGAAACCACGGGTTGGGTTTTCCATAGGCAATCTGGCTATGGGTCAGAATATTTTTGTCAGGAAGGGAATATACTTTTTTTAATATCTTCAGCAGCAGGGCAAGGGATTTGTATTGACGGTCTGTCAATGGAGCATCATGGTATCCAACAAGTTCGATGCCAATGGATATATCGCTGATATTTTCCCGTCCCTCCCACATGGATAGGCCTGCGTGATCTGCCCTGTATTTTTTGTGTAAGATTCTATAGGTTTTTCCGTTCCTGGCAATTACATAGTGGGCATGCCCTCCCGGGGTTTTATAGCCGCTTTTGAATTTTTTTCCTTTTGATACTACTTTCAGTGTAGCTGATTTCCCCAGTTCTGAAGTGTGGATAATAATGTATCTGGTTCGTTTGCGAAGAACTTTTTGAAATCGCCGGTTGATATATTTTCGATAATCAATGATATTTTTTTGAAATTTTTTCAGGGCAGGTGAATTTGTCTGATATTGGTTTACCGCGTATAATTCGGGTATTCCCATGAATGAGATATGCAAGAAAATGAAAACATATACCATCAGGATGCCAGAACGGTATTTGGTATGGTGAAAAAATGTATGAATGATCATTTTTGCTGCATGTGATGTCCGATTTCTTTTTACACCTTGTCTGTAACGATACTCTGTGTCATATTCCTATAACGGCCATGGCGGATCTGGTCTATCAATGACCAGACTCAGCCCACAACGAACAATGAAAGTAATTTAGTAACGTAATAGAGACTTTCATATACCGGCCACGGGCCGACTGGGTATGGAATCCTCCAGATCGGCCCAAAACGAACAATGAAAGTAATTTAATAACTTATAGAGACTTTCATATAAAATATGTAACAGAAACACCGGAGACCGATTTATACTTGTATCAAATTTTTTTCTTTTAAGGAAACAGATCATGACATTTGCTTTGATTTATATTTGTGTAGGCGCAATTGCCGGTTTTCTGGCAGGACTTCTGGGAATCGGAGGAGGTCTTGTCATTGTTCCCATGCTTTCATTCGCATTTGCATGGCAGAACTTTCCCCATGACCATATCCTGCATCTGGCCCTTGGAACGTCCCTTGCCTCTATTTTATTTACCTCTTTATCCAGTATGAGAGCCCATCATCAAAGAGGGGCTGTCCTCTGGTCGGTGGTAAAAAAAATTACTCCGGGGATTTTGTTTGGGACATTTCTGGGAACCTGGATTGCTTCGTCTTTTCTATCAACAAATTTTTTACGGGTTTTCTTTTGCATGTTTCTTTTTTATGTGGCCACTCAAATGATGCTGGGAATCAAACCAAAATCTGCCAGAGAAATTCCTGGGACCATTGGAACATTCTGTGCCGGAGGAATTATCGGTATTTTTTCCAGTCTTGTGGGTATTGGCGGAGGAACCCTGTCTGTGCCTTTTCTGACCTGGTGTAATACAAAAATACACCAGGCAATCGGCACTTCAGCCGCCATTGGCTTCCCCATAGCAGTGGCAGGGACCCTGGGATATATCGTGAATGGGTGGCATATATCGGATCTGCCTTTTGCATGTATTGGCTTTGTTAATATCAAAGCCCTGGCCGGTATTGTTACGGCCAGTGTGTTGACAGCGCCTGCAGGAGCAAAACTGGCCCATAGTCTGGATATTGGCAAACTGAAAAAAATATTTGCCATACTATTATATTTTGTGGGTGTGCGTATGCTGGTATCATCAATATTAGGATAAGGAAAGAATCAATGAATACAGACAGTCAGATTCCCGAAAAAGCAGAGCTTTTGCAAAAATTGGAAAAAGCAGGGTTTCAGGTCCCTGAGTTTGTGTATGTTACGGCAGAGCAATTCGCAAACCAGGACTACAGCGTCCTGAACTCTTTTTTGGATGCCCACAGGGAAAGCTATAAGATTATTGTCAGAAGTGCCCATCCCATGGAATCCGCTTTCAAAGGAGGAACTTTTGAATCTTTGGAAACCTATGCAGATATTGCCGGCATTGAATATGCCAGGAAAAAAATTATCAAAAATGCCGAAATCAATAAAAGTCTTTCCATTCGTCGGCAGCAGCAGTTTAATGGTGCTCCCCATATTGATCTGGATAAAATGGGGGTGATTGTCATGCCTTTTTTTGAAGGAACTACAGTCATGGTGAAAATGCTTTCCAACCGCTGGGAATTTGGATACTGCAAAAATCGGAATCATAAGGTGCAAAACGAGCCTTATATTACTGACATTCCCCATGATAAACGTCTGCTGTCCTTGTCTGAATCCATACAAAACACATTGGGATTTAAATGTGAAATTGAATATATTATTACAGAAACCGGTGATATTTATGTGGTGCAGGCCAAGAATATTTCCGCAGTGGAAATTTTGGATGAAAAAAGGGAGCAAAGATCCATTCGGATGGACGGAATCCACCGTATCAGAAAACGTCATAATTACAGGGAACGTCCTGTATATATTATGAACAACAAGCAGTTTTATATCCAGGTGATCAATCAGTGTGAGGAATTTATTGTCAATCCTTCCTGTGGCCTGGACGTGGTGCTGGAATCCATCCGCGCCTATGAAGAAGAATTGGAAAGCTTTGCCCTTCGTTATAATCGTTTCGCTGTTATTGGTTTTTCCATTCGCGAACCCCGGGAGCTTTACCAGATTGCCAACCATTACCTGGATGATTATCCGGAAGATCAAAAAATCTTATCAAAAGCCCTTAGTGATAATTTATATAAGATAGACTTTTTTTTGGCAGAAGCAGATACTTTGCTGGCAAAAAACAGATTCCGCATGAATCTTGGCACCCATGATGCCTATGGAATTGATACTGTGAGAAATCCAATATGGTCGGTGTTTTGGGATGCGGATCGTCATGAACAGGTTGTTTCCCAGTTTATCCGTATGGGATGGCGGTCAGGAGATACCATAGGAATTGAAATAGATACGCAAGAGATACCCGTTGTATTTCAGGTGTAATATCCGGTAATCTGATAGAACCCTGATCCACCATCAAAATGCCACCTGCGGCGTTGCATTCTGATGGTGGAGCAGGGAAAACAAATTGCTTTACAACCCAATAATTCCTGCTTATAAGAAGGAAGAAGGCCGGGGCTCAACCCCGAATGGGAAATCTTCAGCCCCAACCGGGAAAATTTTTATATGAAAGTTTCTATCTTTGTTGTGGGCTGATCTGGAGGATTCCATACCCAGTCGGCCCATGGCCGTTATATTTTTTTGAACGAAAAGGGGAAATTTATAAAAAGATGCATGACGCTTTTGCGTATTATGAAAAAGAGAGCATGCGACTTGGTCTTTTCGGGTGTATGGGATACAGCCAACCACATAATGATACCATTCGCGGGATATCCATTGGCCAGTATATCCGCGAATTGCGGATGGGCAGGGCCCTGGAGCTGCTGACCACACATAGATACTCAATTCTTGAAATTGCCCACGTTGTGGGCTATTCCAATCCCAGCCAGTTCAGCGCCGCTTTCAAGAAGTTCTACGGCAAGGCACCTACTTGGTATTTTTCTTAACGTTCCATGAAACTTGGCAATATTGTTGTCATCCAAAAAAGTAATGAAAGTGATCTAAATGACTTATAGAAACTTTCATATAAAACATATTGTAACATATCTATGCAAAGGGAGGAGAGGGTACATATGGATCACCAACAGCGTATCGCTACATTTCTGGAGTATATCCGTCCCCAGATTGGCCAGGAGACGCACATCGGACCATGGCTGGAGATTGATCAGGAACGGATCAACCGATTTGCTCAAGTGACAGGAGACCTGCAGTGGATCCATACCGATCCCCAACGGTCAGCCAGGGAATCTCCCTATGGTACCACCATCGCCCATGGATATCTGACTCTGTCCCTGCGGTCTTACCTGATTGAGAGCAATCAACCGGATTTTTTTGAAAAAAATTATCCAGGCATGGCCTATCGGATCAACTACGGCCTGAATAGGGTCCGGTTCCCTGCACCGGTCAAGGTCGGCTCCAGTATTCGTGCCAGGACCAGGATCCAGGAGGTGCAAGAGGTAAAAAACGGTGTTCAGATTTGCTATTTGATGACCATCGACATCCAAGGCATTGAAAAACCAGCTTGCTCCGCCGAATTCCTGGTCCGTGTATATCCCTGATGAGCAATAGATTTCAGAAACTTACTGGTTGGTCTAACCAACGCGGGAAGCCCGAACCCCATGTCCCTTGCTCCTCATCTCTTTGTTGTTTAAAGAGAAGCTGAGGAGTAAGGAACCCAGAAAATATCGTCCGTTGTATTATTATTTTTCGTGGGCTGATCTGGAGGAATCCATACCCAGTCAGCCCGTGGCGGTTATATGTCCAATGTCTATATGCCTGCCATACACATGCATTTAATTTCCAGATAATCATCCAGTCCATATTTTGAGCCTTCCCGCCCGTTGCCCGACTCCTTGACACCGCCAAAGGGGGCCATGGGGTTGGAGATGATGCCGGAATTGATACCCAGCAGGCCATATTCCAGTTTTTCTCCCATGCGCCAGGTTCTGCCCAGATCCCTGGTGTAAAAATAGGCAGCCAGGCCAAATTCCGTATCATTGGCCTTGCGGATCACATCCGCTTCGGTGTCAAACTTGAAAATTGGCGCCAGGGGCCCAAAGGTTTCCTCTTTGGCCACCCGCATACCATGGGTGGCATCCGCAATAATGGTGGGCGTAAAAAAGGTGCCGCCCAAGGCATGGCGCTTACCGCCTGTGAGGATTTTTCCGCCCTTGTCCACGGCATCTTTGATATGGTTTTCCATCATTTCCACGGCAGCCATATCAATGAGCGGCCCTTGATGAACCCCGTCATCAAGCCCGTTTCCCACCCTAAGAGCCTCCACCGCCGTTGTCAGCTTCCGGCAAAAGGCATCATACACTCCGGCCTGGACATAGATCCGGTTGGCACACACACAGGTTTGACCCGTGTTGCGGTATTTGCACGCCATGGCACCTTCCACGGCAGCATCAATATCTGCATCGTCAAACACAATAAAAGGCGCGTTTCCTCCCAGCTCCATGGAAACCCGCTTCATGGTACCTGCGCAGTCCTTCATCAGTTTTTTACCCACCTGGGTGGAACCGGTGAAGGTCAGTTTGCGGACAATGGGGCTGGTCGTAAGTTCCCTGCCAATGGCGGATGCGGAGCCGGTTACCACATTGAATACTCCTTTGGGCACCCCTGCCTGTTTTCCAAGGGCTGCCATGGCCAGTGCCGAAAACGGTGTGGCAGCCGCTGGTTTCACCACCATGGTGCAGCCTGCGGCCAGTGCTGCTCCGGCTTTCCTGGCAATCATGGCACTGGGGAAATTCCACGGGGTAATGGCACCCACCACCCCCACGGGCTGTTTGATCACCACCAGACGCTGGGAGGGCAGGGCCTGGGGGATGATATCCCCGTATACCCGTTTGGCCTCTTCGGAAAACCATTCAAAAAAGCCGGCCGCATAGGCGATCTCTCCCCGGGATTCAGCCAGGGGCTTACCCTGTTCCGCAGTCATGATCACGGATAGGTCCTCCTGGTTTTCCATGAGCAGGCTGTGCCATTTTCTCAGGATGGCCGAGCGTTCCCCTGCTGTTTTGGTCCGCCAGGCATCCAGACTGTCATTGGCCGCTTCAATGGCTCGTTTTGTTTCATCGGCACCGCAAAAGGGAACCGTGCCCAAAACTTCTCCTGTGGCAGGATTTGTTACCTTGACGGTTTTGCCGCTGTCTGCGGCAACCCACTCATTCCGAATAAAACAAGTCTGGCAAAAAAGATCTGCATTTTTTAGTTTTATCATATGAGCTCCTTTTGGTAGCAGTTCATGTTAGTTGCTGACATATCAGGTTTTTTCACCATGGGAATTTCATAACTGCTCTGAAATCTGAATTTGGGTGGAACCATGCGATTCTTTTTTTAGGTCTGCCCGGTAATCGAGGGCCAGGATCACGCCCTGTCATATTTTCGATGATTGAATAAAATCTGAAAAGTCCGTCCGGTTCTGATTTTTCCCCCAGGCAATATCACTGATATCCCCATTATTTTTAGCGGCAACAGTCTGTAATGCTTTGTCCTCACTACTTTCTCCTAACATCATTGATTCCTTTAACAAACCCTCTTAATTCAGAGATTTCCCGGTCGGGCAGGAATTCAATGCGACCATCATACGCAATAACACGTATTTTTTGTCCAGGCTTCAAGGGGAATGTCTCACGGATTTGTTTTGGTATAACGGCCATGGGCCGACTGGGTATGGAACTCTCCAGATCGTCCCAAAAGCAAGAATGAAAGTAATCTAATGAGTTATAGAAACTTTCATATAAACAGCCATGGGCCGACTGGGTATGGAATCCTCTATATCAGCCCACAACCAAGAATGAAAGTAATGCAATAGATTATAGAGATTTTCATATAAACAACTTGAAATTTCGGTGAAATAGTAATTGTCTGCATGTCGTTCTCCTTATCGGTTTCTTTATTGTTTTACAGTATCAGTGCCGATTGAAGATATCAATAAAAAGCATATTCGTGATATGACAATTATGATTTTATGCTGCCCTTTATATCCCGATGATTCCGTGGTTATTCTGAAACTGCTGAATGCAACGCCGCAGGTGGCATTCTGATGGTGAATCAGGTCCTACATTTTCCCCTTGACAAAATATAAATTTTTAATAAAAATTAAGATAGTTCTTTCCGTACACCCTCAAGGAGGAAATACCATGAAAAATTCGTGCCCCCCATTTAAACCCATTCTTTTGATATTTCTGCTTTTTCTTCCCTTTTGCCTATTTCTTTCCAATGCCGCTGGAGACATGGCAGAGGTTCGGGTATTAACCCCGTCATCTCCAGATACCCTTGTCTCATCTGGAGACCATGTTCTGATCTAC
>PDWI01011343.1_pt1 | contig 16401 bp, 12 predicted proteins | sample 1430891 | NCBI WGS metagenome assembly PDWI01 (sample SAMN01162508, study PRJNA174530) | Oral metagenome, whole genome shotgun sequencing project. | biome: Marine environment; feature: Marine mammal; material: Swab sample of the gingival sulcus; isolation source: swab sample of gingival sulcus...
TTACTGCTATTAAAATTGAATTTTGAGGTGAAAAATTGATTTTACATTGTATGAAGAAGTCCACATGGGAGTCTAGAAAAGAAAAAGAATATTGGGGAGCTAGAAATTTAGAAGCAGATGGCTTTATTCATTGCTCTACACCGGAATTATTTTGGAGAGTAGCTTCTAATTTTAAGGATATAGATGAAGAATTGATGCTGGTTTGTATAGATGAAAACAAATTAGAATCAGAAGTGAAATTCGAAGATGGAGATAATTGTGGTAGATATTATCCTCATGTTTATGGACTAATTAACAATAGTGCTGTTATTCAAGTACTACCTTTTCTAAAAGATAAATTCGGTAATTACCTAAAGAATGAAGAATTATCAGAATATGCGGATGAGTAGTTTTGGATATCGGCATTTGCATAGAACGATACGCGCAGCGTATAGTTGAGAAATCTCGGTTTTGATTTTGGCTTCTGCTTTCGGCTTTGAGCTTTCCACTTTATCAAAACGTACCTGGCACCAAGGAAAACGCAAGCGTTTTTCGATGAAATGTTCTCTCGAACATGAAATATTGGCTATTGTCCATATGAAATTTACCCAATAAATTGGGCAAATGAAATGTGCAAGCAGATAAAAAGGCTACTATTTATGCGGGGTCTGTAATTTCGAACTATACGCGCAGCGTATAGCCGAGAAATCTCGTTTTTGATTTTGGCTTCTGCTTTCGGCTTTGTGCTTTCCGCTTTCCACTTTATTGAACCTGGCACCAAGAAAAACGCAAACGTTTTTCAATGAAATGTTTTTTCGAACATGAAATATTGGCTAATACCAATATGATATGCCCAATAAATCGGGCAAATGAAATGTGTAAGCACATAGAAAAGCTTATTATAACGTACCATAATAAATGTCACATGTGTCTATATAAAAAGATACTTGTGGCATTTTGCTTTTATTGGCATTAATTATAACGGGTGAAAACAGCTTAATAATATGGTAAAATATTGATGTACATTTGATTGTCGAAAAGAGGAAATGATGAATCAATTACTAACCACAAATAAAGAGTATAAAATATGGCTTGAATCTATAAAATCAAAAATATTTACTTCAAGAATAAGAATAGCTTTATCTGTAAATAGTGAAGTAATACGATTTTATTATATGTTAGGTAAAGAAATAAGTATTGCAACAAAAAATTCTGAATGGGGTTCAAAGTTAATACCTCAGCTTTCAAATGATTTAAAAAGTGAGTATCCTGATGTAAAAGGTTTTTCTACAAGAAATTTAAAATATATGAGATTTTTCTATGATTTTTACTCAGATGAAATTGGGCAACAGTCTGTTGCCCAATTAGAAAATACTGATGTATCACAGAATATATCAGTATTTGACAAGTATAAAATTGACCAAATACCTTGGGGGCACAACATAAATATTTTTACAAAGGCTAAGGATTTAGACGAAGCGATATTTTATATAAACGAAACAATAGAAAATGGTTGGAGTAGAGATGTATTAGCACTTCAAATAAAAAGTAATTTGTACAGTAGACAAGGTAAATCAATTACAAATTTTGAAACAACTTTACCAGCACCAAGGTCAGATCTTGCTAAACAGACACTTAAAGACCCATATACATTTGATTTTATGGCAATGACTAAACCTTATAATGAACTTGATGTAGAAAAGAAACTTGTAGAAAATATATCTAAATTTTTATTGGAGCTAGGTAAGGGATTTGCTTTTATTGGTAGACAATATCATTTAGAAGTAGATGGTTCAGATTATTATTTAGATTTATTGTTTTACCACACAAAATTAAAATGTTATGTCGTTATAGAACTTAAAAACACAGCTTTTAAGCCCGAGTATACAGGTAAACTCAACTTTTATTTATCAGCAGTAGATACTCTAATAAAAGCCGAAGATGATAATGAAACAATAGGGATACTCTTATGTCGCGATAAAAAGAAAATAGAAACAGAATTTGCCTTAAGAGGTATGACTAAACCAATGGGTGTTAGCGAGTTTAATCTTACAGAGTTTTTGCCAGATGATTTAAAAGGTTCAATGCCAACCGTTGAAGAAATAGAACAAGAATTTAAGGATTATAATGAGAAATAGTTTTGCCGACCTATACCCAATAACAGCAACACCCTAAAACAGCCAAAGTTATTGAGCGCCGTCTTGTCAAGCCGCGTTGAAGTCGTGGCACTACTATAGAAACCATAGTATTTATCTGGCGCAGAAAAATATAAAGGGAGTTGAGATGCCAATTAACAATATTGTACAGCCTTTGTTTATCGAAGTAGATGAAAGTATTCGCCTGCGCAGGTTTGACGGCCAATATCAATTTGCCTTGTCTTGGTATCAAGATAGCGAATTGGTTTGGTTGGTAGACGGTATCAAAGCGCCATATACGATGCAAAAACTAACAGACATGTATCATTACCTCAATAATCATGGCGAATTATATTTTATCGAAAAACTTATTGCTGACCAGTATCGACCGATTGGCGATGTTACACTAAATCGACAAAATATACCAATTGTAATAGGTGATAAGACTATGCGGCGCCGCGGAATAGCCCAGCGTGTAATTAAGCGGTTGCTTAGTAGGGCACAACAATTGGGCTATAAAGAGCTTTGTATTGCTGAGATATATGATTGGAACCTGCCTTCTCAAAAGTGTTTTCAGAAATTGGGTTTTAAACCCTATAAAAAAACCGAAAAAGGCAGTAGTTACAAACTCGTTTTTTAATAATAAGCTAACTATTTGGGCCTGTCATTTCGAACGATACGCGCAGCGTATATTTGAGAAATCTCGCTTTTGTTTTTCGCCTTTACTTTCGGCTTTGTGCTTTCCAATTTATCAAAACGTACCTGGCACCGAGAAAAACAAAAAACATTTTTATTATGTCTTAATTTATAGTATAATATAGCCATAAAATAGGGGGGGGAACTGAAATGAAGATTATACCAATTAAAGACTTAAAAAACACAGTGAAAATTGAAACGCTTTGTAAAGAAAGTAAATCACCAGTTTTTATAACAAAGAATGGTTATGGCAGTCTGGTAGTTATGGATCTCGATTATTATACTAAAACCATGAAAGAAGTTGAGGATGCTAAACTTATATTTGAAGGTCTAGAAGATATTAAGAATAATAATCTACATGATGGAGAAAAAGTCATGAAAGGATTAAAAGAAAAGTATGATTTATAAGTATCAGTTTACCAATAAGGCGAAAGATGATTTGGATAGTATAATTAACTATATTGCCATAGAATTAGCAAATATTAATGCAGCCCAAAATTTGATTAGAGAAGTAGAAAAAGGTATAGAGCAGATCTGTACTTTTCCGAAAATATGTCCAGTTATTACAAATGTGTATGTACGAAATCTTGGCATTAGAAAAAAAGTAATCAAAAATTTTATAATGTATTATTTGCCAGATAAAAAAACTAAAACTAATATTATCATTCGTTTTGTTTATGGCAAAAGAGATATGAATGAAGTATTGAAAAATATAAATTTTAAAAAAGAATAATATTAAATGCTATTAAATTAAACTCTACATCTTTAATATAAAATGTGCAAGCACATAAAAAAGTGACACACTGTCACTCATTTTTGGATTTGCGTTTTCAAAGATTTTCTCACTACTTTCTTCCCATTAAAATATCATAATGAATATGTCATCCCGAGTGATTGAGGGATCACGGTTTTGCTTTTCCTTTAAGCTTTCAACTTTAAGCTGTCCGCTTTATTGTGCCTGGCACCAAGAAAAACGCAAGCGTTTTTCAATAAAATGTTCTTTTGAACATGAAAGATTGGCTGCTGCCAACATGAATTTTCAGCTGTCCGCTTTATTGTGCCTGGCACCTTAAAATAAAATTTTAAAATTCATCTGACTTGAAATATCGCTGGAGGAGTGATATTATAGCATGTAAGTATATATATAAATCATGTCGTTTATTAATAACGGCAGTGGTTTAGGTGTATCCGCTATAGTGTGAGGGTAAAGGGGGGTAGCTATGAAAAAAACAAATCAAGCATTAATTGTCAAAGACAGTAAATGTATCGCGATGTGTACACGGGCGCCTTATTTTCCAATAGTAGCCGCCAAAGCGAAAGGCGTTATGGTAACAGATGTAGAAGGGAAATCGTATATTGATATGATTAGCTCTGCCTGCGCATTAAATACCGGTTATAATCACGACTTGGTCTTGCGGGCAGTAGCTGAGCAAATGAATAGTTTTATTCACTTTTCAAATGATTATTTTTACACGAGTCCGCAAATAACATTAGCAGAAGAATTAATTAAAATTACTCCTGGTAGTTTTGATAAAAAGGTCATCTTTGGATTTGCCGGTTCTGACGCGATTGATTCTGCAATAAAAATTGCCAGAGCTTATACAGGCAGAAGCAAGATAATATCCTTTGTCGGCTCATATCACGGTTCTACTTACGGAGCGATATCAATAAGTGCTATCGACTTAAATATGAAACGCAAAATAGGTCCACTTTTACCCGAGGTCTGTCATCTTGACTTTCCAAATATTTCTGAAATCAAAGACGATGAAACAGAAGAAACATTTTCCAACAGAAAGTTTGCAGATTTTAAAATGGCCTTTGATGTTTATATACCGCCTGAAGAAGTGGCGGCTATATTTATAGAGCCAATTGCAGGCGATTTAGGCTTGATCGCTTTTCCCAAGACGTTTATTAAATTACTTAGAGAGTTTTGTGATACTCACGGCATTTTTTTGGTCGTAGATGAGATTCAGCAAGGTTTTGGCCGAACCGGAAAATGGTTTAGCATTGAACACTTTGACATCATTCCCGATCTGGTAGTGATGGGCAAGGCGATGGCATCCGGTTTTCCAATGAGCGCCGTAGTCGGCAAAAGTGAATACTTAGATTCGATCGCTATGCCGGGTCAGCTTTTTACCTTGCAAGGGAATGCAGTATGTGCAAGTGCAGCACTGGCGACGATTGAGATAATAAGAAATGAAAATTTGCTCGCCAGAGCTGAAGCGGTCGGCAGTTTTATTCAAAAAAGGTTTAAAGATATCGCTAAAAAAGTTAAGTCAATCAGAAAGATAAGGGGGCTGGGGCTTAGCATTGGCGTTGAAGTATGGGATGAAACGGGCGCTATACATGCTTCAGATATAGTCAAAAAGATTTGTTATCGTTGTTATGAAAAGGGTTTAATAATGATTTATCTCGGCGGCAACACACTAAGAGTTCAACCGCCGCTCATCATTAGCGATAGTGAAATAACGAGCGCCATGGATACAATTGAGTCGGTCTTTATTGAATATGAACGCGGCGATATTGCAGATTCAATATTAGAAAAGATACAGGGCTGGTAAAAAGCGCAAGCGCATAAAAAAGGCTCCCATTTGTTTGGGGGCTGTGATTTCGAACGATACGCGTAGCGTATAGGTGAGAAATCTCGGCTTTGATTTTTGCCTTTGCTTTCGGCTTTGTGCTTTCCGCTTTGCACTTTATCAAAACGTGCCTGGCACCAAGAAAAAACAAATGGTACAATAGCCGTCTGTTAGCTATTGTACCATTTTTATCAACGCAAGTCTTACTGACTTGCCTTTTTTAATTGTTCTGTAAGTGTTATCATTTGCTCAATTTGGTCGCTGATATAATTGATTGTCGTCATCAGCGGCTGGTCGGTTGAAACGTCGACGCCGGCGCGCTGTGCAAATTCTAGTGGTGAAACTGAACCGCCCAGTTTGAGCACCTCAATCCAGTTTTTAATAGCGCTGTCACCCTCGCTTAAGCGCTGTTGGTTGACAGCCGTTGCGATGGTTAGGCCTGCGCTGTAGGTGTACGGATAGAGCCCCATGTAGTAGTGCGGTTGGCGCATCCACGTCAGCTCGGCACCGGCGACCATTTCAACGCTATCGCCCCAGAATTTTTTAAGCGTTTCTAATTTTAAGCGATTAAAGTCGGCGGCGCTGAGGCTGCCACCACGATCGACAATTTTGTAGCATTCTCTTTGAAAGTGTGCTTCTAGTAGATGCGTTACAAAGTTGTGATAATAGGTCTTGCCGATCATATTTGAAATAACCCAACGCTTAAAGCGCACATCGTCGGGGTTTTGCTTAAGCAAGTAATCGGCCATTAACAGCTCGTTTATCGTCGAGGGCGCCTCGATTAAATAGAGCGACGGATCTTTTTCAAAGTAGCTCTGATACGCGTTTGAATAGTATCCTTGTCCGGCATGACCCAGTTCGTGTGCCAAGGTAAAGACGTCTTCCATACTGCCCGACCATGAAAGCAGCACATAGGGGTGATTGCCATAAGGCGTTGCACAGTAGGCGCCGCTGGTCTTGTTTTGGTTAAAGGCAAAGTCTATCCAGCGTTCATCATAAGCGCGCGTCAACAAGTTTTGATATTCTTCACCGTATACGGCGAGTGCACCAAAAATATAGTCTTTTGATTCTGCAACAGTTAGTTTCTTTTCGTATTCTGGGTCGATTGCCATTTTTAAATCGGCAAATGTCATTTTAGTTAGTCCGTGAATGTCTTGTAACAACTTGGCATACTTGCGCATGGCAGGTGCCAGATTTGTGATGATGCAATCGATTTGTCTGTCATACATATCGCGCGTCACCTTTTGTTCAAACAACAAATAGTCGAATACTGAATCAAAGCCGCGTAGTGTCGCCGTCGTTTTTTCCAGCTGCATTTGCGCATTAAGTGTAGCAGCAATTGTATTTTGATATTTTGCCAAGTGTTCTGAAAAAAGGGAAAAAGCCTTGTGCCGCGTTGTGCTATCGGCGATGCCGTCATAACTGTTTTCAAAGGCAACAAAGTCAAACGGCACCTTTTTGCCGTCGATTTCTAGTTCTGGATAAGCGAGATCAACCAGTTTGGCCTGGCTATAAATGTTGTAAGGTGCATTAAAATTGCCAAATAGCGCTTTTAAAACCATTTCGGCTTCAGCACCTAGCATATGGGGCTTGTTTCTAATAATATCGTCGGCAAAGCCCTTGCAAATAGCGTCTTTTTTAACTGTTTCTAAAATCGTCGGGTCTACTTCTTTGGCTTCGCTTTCAATAAAACTTAACTGGCTTAAAATTGCGGCGCTGACAGTTTGAAAAAGTGCCACATTATTGAGGTTTTCGCCATTTGCCATGTCGACGTCAAGCACCATATGGGCGTAGTTGGCCAGGTCATCTAAATGAACCAATAAATCGGCGTAGGCCTGAATGGCTTCAATTAATTTTGGGGCATTATTTAGTTTACCTGAATAGTCATTTTTAAGTGTTGTCGCTCGTTTTTGGCAGTTTTGTAGTTGGCGTTTAAAATCGTCGCCATCGCGACACAGCGATGTTAAATCCCAAGTCAGTTCGGGCGAAACGTCTTGGCGCAGGGGGATAGTGTTCATTGTGGCCTCCTCGGTTAATATTAGCTTTAACTGTTGCATTATAACATATTTTATTAGAAAATAGCCAACAGTTTAGTTATTGCTGTCATTTTTTAGCTTTCCACTTTATTGAACCTGGCACCTTGAAAATTAAAAAATTAGTATTAGCTTAATTATCAAGCATTTTCGTTTCGCAAAAATGAAAAAATATTGAATTTGCGAAACAAAAATGCTATGCTTTTATTAGATAGAGAGGTCATCACATGAAGTTAATAAAAAGAGATTATTATATAAATCAATTGTTATCTGTAAAAAATGTACCTGATATCAAAGTAATTACGGGCATACGAAGGTGCGGCAAGTCTAAATTAATGGATGATTTTTTTAATATTGTTAAAAAAGAAGCTAATACTAATACGATTAGGATTAATCTTAATTTAAAAAAGCACGAAAAATTATTAGATGCCGATAATTTATATTATTATATTCAAAATATGTATCAACAAGGCAAGGTCAATTATCTGTTTATTGATGAAATTCAAATGTGTAGGGGCTTTGAAAGAGTAATAAATAGTATTTATGAAGAAGAAATCTTTGATATATACTTAACTGGTTCAAATGCTTTTTTACTTTCAAGTGATTTAGCCACTTTATTTGGCGGTAGAGTTTTTGAAATAAGTTTATATCCGTTTTCGTTTGCAGAATTCTTAAAATATTATAAGTATAATGATATTGATAAAGCATTTGATGACTATATTTATAAAGGCGGTATGTCAGGTTCTTATCTATATGCTAATGATAGTGATGCCAAAAAATACGTGAGCGGAATTTTCAAAACCACTATTGTTAAAGATATAATTCAAAAGTTTAAGATTGAAAATGCTGATTTACTTCTTATGGTAGGCGAGTTTTTAATGGATAATGTCGGCAGCAGAACATCTATAAGAAATGTCGCATCCAAATTAACATCAAATATATATAAGACCAATGATAAAACGGTTGGTGCTTATATAAATTATTTATGTACATCATTTATGTTTTATCCTGTCAAACGATATGACCTTAAAGGCAAAAAATATTTAGAATCAAATAAAAAATACTATCTTTCTGACCTTTCATTTAGGTTTGCCGAGCTTGGAACAAAAAGTGCTGATTATGGTCACTTATATGAAAATATAGTAGCTTTGGAATTATTAAGACGAGATTACGAAGTATATATAGGGCAGCTATATAAAAAAGAAATTGATTTTGTGGCACGTAAAAATGGTGAAATAATCTATATACAAGTTTCAGATGATATTACCCGTAAGGAAACATTTGAAAGAGAAATATCGCCATTGCTTTCTATAAAAGATGCTTATCCTAAGATTATAATCGCGCGGACTAAACATGATGAATCTCATTATGAGGGAATTAGAATAATCGATATTGCTCGGTGGCTAAATAATTCGCAAATATATTAATTTATTGTATTTGCGAAATGAAATTAATGTTGTTGATATGTGCCAATAATGGCACTGCTTCAAAAATAACAAAATTTATCAAAATGTACCCGGCACCAAGAAAAACGCAAGCGTTTTTCGATGAAATGTTCTCTCGAACATGAAATATTGGCTACTGCCAATATGAGATATGCCCAATAAATTGGGCAAGTGAAATGTGCAAGCACATAAAAAGGCTTATCAAAACGTACCCGGCACCAAAAAAATAAATTGAGCATATTTTAGTTTATCATTACAATTAGACAAAGACAAAGGAGCAGTACCAAACGTGAATGAAACGGTTTTATTAGAAGTTGCCAGAGATTATCGCAGCACCAGGGTTTATATGGTTCAAATTACCGCCTACTTACTTGCCGGCACATTTATCCTGTTTATGTCTTATATTTCTAAGCAATTTTCGATTTTTAGTATGATGGGCGTGATTTTAATAGTGGTGCCTCTGATTGCACTGGCAATTTTGTACAAAAAGTACTTAGACGACCGGCCTGCTATTGTCATTACCGATCGAAAAATCATCAACCGCAGTAATACTTTTAAGACCGAAACTGAAATTTTATGGCAGGATGTCTATCGCGTTTATATAGAGGAGGCGCGCACCATGGTTTCTAGATATGTACCAGAAAAATTTATAATGATAGAGTTAAGAAATAAAAAGTGTGAACAAATCTATAGTAGAGTGTTAGATATTGAATGCGAGGAACTATACGCTGCAATGGCAAATGAATTGGCAATGCAGCGGGGATTAGCTTAATACTTACAAAGTGATGTCGGGTTTTTGATGTTGTCTTTGCTTTTGGCGTTGCGTTGAAAAGCGCTTAAAAGAACGATAAAACACTAATAATATAAAAATAAAAATATACAAAACTGACTTTAGACGATATAATTAAGTAAGTGTTTAATATAAGGAGTTTAAAATGGGCTTTTTAGGTAAGTTGTTTGGCAAGAAGAATAAGCAAGAGCAAAAAGTGTCAGCTGATATCGAATTTGAGGAGACAATAGAGCGTTCAGCAGCCGAGGCAGAAACGGTTGCAGAGCAGCAAATAACTGAAATGGCGGAAACCGTCGAGCAGTCAGCTACAGATACAAAGGCGGCCATTGAGCAAGATATTGCCGAAACAGTAGCGACAATAGAGCAATCAGCTACAGATGTAGAAACGGTTGCAGAGCAGCAAATAACTGAAATGGCGACAATAGAGCAATCAGCTACAGATGTAGAAACGGTTGCAGAGCAGCAAATAACTGAAATGGCGGAAGCCGTTGAGCAGTCAGCTACAGAGACAAAGGCGGCCATTGAGCAAGATTTTGCCGAAAAGGCAGCAATGGTCGATCAATCAGCGGCCGCTATAGATTGTTCTCCGCTTGATTTTGAAACGACAATTATTAAACAGCCTGTCGATTTTGAAACTGCCGTGGAGAATGTTGCTGTAGCTCCCGAATTAGCCGTAGAAGAAACTTTTCCTGAGGCTGAAATAAAAGAGACACAGCCTTTTGAGGCGTCCGAAATAGAACATGAACAAAGCTTTGAAGAAACTGAAATATCGTCACAAGATTCTCTTGATATATTAGAAACAGAGCAAGCGGCGGACTTTGATGAGTCCGAAATAGCAGATGAGCAAACTTTTGCAGAGGCTGAAATAACACCTAAAAATTCATTTGAAACATCAGAAACAGAGCAAGTAGCCGATTTTGATGGGTCTGAAATAAAAAAAGAACAAACTTTTGATGAGGCTGAAATAGTAGACCATCAATCAATCGAAACGTCGGAACATATGTCTGAAGATGTTGACCTAGAGCCCGAAATAGTTTTAGGACAGCCGACCGAAACTTTGGCGACTTCGATCGAACAGCTCATTCCTAAAGACGAAGCTGCTACGCCGGTTATTGCGTCTGCAGTGCCAATAGAAGAAAAACTAAAGCATAAAATTTTTCCGAGAATAAAGAACGCTGCTGCTGACAATTTGGCAGTTGTTTACAATGAGCCACTGGGTGGTGATTTGGTGTTGACATTTGTTCAAGACATCAATAATAAAATTTTATATGTGCTCAAATCAGAGGCCGAGCAGTTAAAACCGCTGATCGCGCAGTGGCAAGAGAATATTGCTAAAGTACCATTTGAGTTTTTTAAATCGGTCAAATGGGGCGGTTTGATTGTCTTTAATCAGCCTGGTGATTATTCCAATGAAAAAATATTTGATATTAATTTTATCAATCAAGCTTGTCGACAATTAGATACCGATAAGTTAATTGTCTCAATGTCAAGAAGATACCGTATGCATTTAACAAGTTATTATAATGCGTTTCACGATTTAGAAAAGTTTTTTTATAAGCATTTTGATACTTGGTCAGCCGATCAACTGGATAATGAAGAGATAACCGAATATGTGTTAGTTGCCGAAAAAGACAAAGGCGTTACTGCCATTGCACATATGGGCTTTAGAATTAAGGCCTATCAAAAGGGTGACAATTTTCTGTTGAGTTACTCTGCTAATGCTGACGGCGTAATAGGTGACAGAATTGATTTTGCTGAGATAATTGAGAAGAGAAAAGAACCGTTTTTTTTAGAATAATTTCGCTTGACAATTATTGTCAATGGTGTTACTATTAAAAAAATCAAGATTGTAAAGACGATGACAGAGAATTAGTAGCTATCGAAAATGCTTAAGAGAGCTGGCGGGTGGTGCAAGCCGGTAGCAGGCCGATTAGTGAATACATCTCTGGAGTAGGGCGCTGAAAGATTTATCGATTAGGCCGCCACGGGCACGCCCGTTATAGCGTTAGGGTATCAGAGCGTACCTGATGAGGCTTTGTTCGCGAGGACAAGGTGAAATGAGGTGGTAACACGGATAATATCCGTCCTCTTATATTGGTATATAGGAGGACGGTTTTTTAGTTCTCCGAAACGATTAGATTGGAGAAGATTATGCAAAAAATCAAGTTTTTTAGTGGGCAAAACATTCCTTTGGAAATGCACCGCGCAAAAGTGGTACAAAAGCTGACATTGGTCGATATCGACAGCAGAAAACAATACCTCGCCAGTGCCGGCTACAATCAGTTTTTGCTCAAAAATGAGGGCATTTTTCTCGACATGTTAACCGATAGCGGCATGAGTGCAATTAGCGATAAGCAATTGGCCGCCTCGATGTTAGCAGATGATGCCTATGCCGGTTCGCGCACTTTTTTTGCGCTCGAAGAAAAAATCAAAGACATCTTTGGCGTCGAATTTTTCTTGCCGATTCATCAAGGTAGAGCTTGCGAGCACCTTTTGGCCAAGTCGTTTGTCAAAGCGGGCGATATCGTTGCGATGAATTACCATTTTACGACGACAAGAGCACATATCATGCAGTGTGGTGGCAGTGTCGTCGAGCTCAACCTAGCCGATTCACTTGATAACAGCAGCGACAATCCCTTTAAGGGCAATTTTGATCTTGACAAATTAAAAGATTTAATTGCCAAAGTTGGCCCGGAGCGGATGCCATTTGTACGCTTAGAGGCCGGCACCAACTTAATCGGCGGTCAGCCGCTGTCGTTAGAAAATATCAAAGCGGTTTGCCAAATATGTAAAGAAAACGGCATTTCAATTAGACAAATTAGCCGCGCCATCGCCGACCAAGTCGATATTATCTACTTTTCAGCTCGTAAACTGGGTTTTGCCAAGGGTGGCGGTATTTGCTTACGCGACAAAGCCTTATACGACAAAATGACAGAACTGGTCACCTTGTATGAGGGCTTCTTAACCTATGGCGGCATGTCGATTACCGAATTAGCCTCAATAACACAAGGCCTAGAAGAGACGATGGATTTTGATATGATTAGCCAAGGGCCGCAGTTTATCGCCTATATGGTGGCCGAGCTCGACAAACGTGGCATTCCCGTCGTCAAACCGGCTGGTGGCCTGGGCTGTCACCTTGATGCCCGCGCATTTTTAGAACATGTCGCGCCGGCCGAATACCAAGCCGGTGCTTTGACAGCAGCTGTCTATCTGGCCAGTGCTGTGCGTTCGATGGAGCGCGGCACAGTTAGCGAAGAGAGAAATGCTGACGGCAGCGAGCACTTTGCCGATGTCGAATTGGTTAGACTGGCGATGCCGCGGCGCTTGTTCACGCGCAGCCAGATTGATTACGCCGTCGATCGCATAGACTGGCTCTACCAAAATAGAGCGCTAGTCGGTGGTCTACGCTTTGTCAAAGAGCCAAGCGTATTGCGCTTTTTTACCGGTGAATTGGCACCGACCAGTGACTGGGTCGATAAATTGGTCGCCAAGTTTAAGGCCGATTTTGGTGATAGTTTATAATGACAAGGTTTGACAAAAGCCTTTATTGCAGCAAATATTATTTTCTCTATATGCTACATAAAACGCAAAATCCGCAGCGCTTTTAAGTAATGCGGATTTTTACTTTAAATTATAAAAAATCTAGCAAAAAATCTGTTATAATTGAGATGATAAGTTTATCTTCAGACTTGTAGTCCTAACGGGGGCCTTGGTAGGTGTTAGATTAGAATGTCAAAAATATATGATGTTATCGTCGTCGGTCTAGGCGCAGCCGGTCTGTTTGCAATGGCTAATTTAAACAGTGATTTAGAGGTGCTTGGCATAGAACGCAATCATGCAGTTGGTGTTAAATTGGCCATCACCGGCGGTGGGCGCTGTAATTTAACAAATGATGACGACCTAAAAAAACTGGTTGCCTCTTACACTGACCCGGCGTTTGTCAGACCGATTATCTATGGTTTTAACAATCAAAAGACAGTCGAATACTTCAAATCGAGCGGCCTGCCGTTGTTAAACGAAAATGGCAGGTTTTATCCCAAAACACAACGCTCAAAAGATGTGATTCACTTCTTTTTAGAGCAAATAAATAAAAAAGGGCACCGCTTTGTACTCAATGAAGAAATTATCGATATTGAAACAAATCACAAAGCGATTACACTGACCGCTAAAAATAAGACATATCATTGTCAAAAGCTGATTATCGCCACCGGTGGTGCAACTTATCCCCATACCGGCTCAGACGGTATATTGCTTAAAAAATGTTTTGACATCAGCCCTTTTGAAGCGGCGCTGTCACCACTTTATGTCGAACAGTCAACCCTTAATGCGATCAGCGGCGTCAGCCTTGCCGTTATTATTAGCTACCATAAAAGGCATTTTAGCGGTAATCTGTTATTGGCCGGCAATATGCTAAGTGGTCCCGTTATTTATGACTTATCAAATTATATAGCACTGGGCGAAACGTTTCAGATTGATTTTGCGCCGCAGTTAACGCGTCAAGCAATTGCTCAAAACATCAGAAAGATTGGCCGACAAAGTCCTAAAAAGCTGGTTAAAACGGCGGTTTTAGAGGGTATCAATTTACCACAGCGCCTTGTAAAAGCATTAATCGATGCGCTACAGTTACAAACGATCACGCTGGCCAGCTTAAAGACAAAAGATTTAACTGCGCTGATTGAACTGATCAAAGCTATGCCGCTGACCGTTCAGGGTAAAGCGCCACTGGCCAAGGCGACGGTGTCAAAGGGTGGCATTAAAGCTTTCGACATTGACAATAAGACGATGGCTCTAAAACGAGATAACCGCATTTTTGTGGTCGGTGAAGCAATTGAACTGGTTGGCGCTTGCGGCGGTTACAGTTTGCAGTTTGCCTTTTCGAGCGCTTATCGAGTAGTTCAATACTTAAATAAAAAGTAATGCAACTATTTAGTTAAGATGACAAGGCAGGCTTATTTTGCGTACAGACGCGCATTAAATTAGCAAGACAAGCTGGGTATATGGCAGTCAATGGTTGAGTATCAACAATTAAAAAATCAACTAAATAGGCGAATTAAGGAGGATAAAATGGCAAAATTAGTAAATCAATTGGGTATGGTATTAAATGAGGCACAGTTTAGACTAGACTGATTAAAAAAGCGGGCAAAGCCGGCGATCAAATTGAAAAGCACAATCACCCCGAAGCTAAAGTACTGTTTACGGTGGTAAAGGGCAAAATCAGAATTTTTATCAATGAAAGCGAAGAATTCATTGGTGAGCCCGGTGCCGTGTTATCTTTCGATGGTGACAATTATATCAATGCCGTCTTGTTAGAAGATAGTGAAGTCTTTATTACGCTGGTCAACAAGCAAAATGCTGTGACAAATTTTGCTTAGTTTTTCAAGTAGGCAGAAAGTTTGACAAATTATGACAAAGTTGCCATATCTTAAAATTATTAGATTTTTCTGTGAAAACGGGCGCAAATGGTAATATTTAGCAGATTGTTGCCGCTTGATTGTTAGCGAATAAAAAATTTTGTATTGATGTCGGATTTAATTAATTGTATACTATTGTTAGTGTACATTGCATAATGTACTGGTAAGGTACCATCTAAACGAAGTATAGTCAGTTTGTCGTCGAGTATAGGCGAGGTTGATTGATTTGTTTAGTGGTACGGTAGACGTTTTAAACTTATATTGGAGGAGAGTTATGAAAAGAATAACTTCACTACTGTTGGTCTTCGTACTGATGTTTTCATTAGTTGCTTGTGGTGGCGGAACCGCCCCGACTGATCCTGGCACAGAAACAACGACAGCTGCCGGCGACTCACAAGAAACCACATCAAGCGAAGGCACGCAGACAGAAACACCTGATCCAGCTAACAGACCTTTTGTTGCTGCTACAGCCGAATTTAGTGGCGACTTCCACAGTGGCTGGTCAAATTCATCTTATGACAAAGAAATCATTCAGCTTGTTTGGGGCTTTGGCTTAATGATGGATACACCGCAAGGTGAACTGGTTGACTCACCGCTAGTTGCCGAAAAAACGGTCAGCGATGATTTGATGGACTGGAAATTCAAAATTGCAGATGGCGTTACCTTCCATAACGGTGAAGAATTGACCGCCAGCGATGTCAAGTTTACTTATGATTTCTACATGGACGCAGAAGCCCTTAAAGCTACCGGCGGCTCAACTTCTTTAGACGAATACATTGAAAGTGTAACGATTGATGAAGAAGCCAACACTGTAGAATTTAAACTTAAAAAAGTCATCTTTACAACCGATATGTCACTCTTCTACGAGACTTGGATTTTAGCTGAAGATACCATCAAAGAGGGTGCAGAGGCTGCCGGCCAAACCGTTCAAGAATACGTAAAAGCTAATATTTCTAATCCAATCGGTTATGGTCCTTATGTCTTTGATGAGTACAAAGAAGCTGAATATGTTAGATTAAAAGCTTTTGAAAACTATATTGGTAAAAAGCCTGCTATTAAAGAGATTGTCGTCAAGGTTACACCAAGTGAAACTGAACTTGACCAATTATTGCAAGGCGAAGTTGACTTGTTGGCGCGTCAAGTAGAAGAAGAAAAAATCTCAGCAGCTAAAGACGCTGATTTCTTGACCTATAACAACTACTTTAGACATGGTGGCGGTACAATGGTATTACACACTGACTACGAAGCATTTGCTTTGACAGAAGTGCGCCAAGCCTTTGCCTATGTCTTTAACCGTCCTAAAGTTATCGAATTATTCTTAGGTGAGTACGGC
>PDWI01005461.1_pt1 | contig 16395 bp, 17 predicted proteins | sample 1430891 | NCBI WGS metagenome assembly PDWI01 (sample SAMN01162508, study PRJNA174530) | Oral metagenome, whole genome shotgun sequencing project. | biome: Marine environment; feature: Marine mammal; material: Swab sample of the gingival sulcus; isolation source: swab sample of gingival sulcus...
ATTCCGTAGGGAGAAAACTACGGTGTCAGAGACAGAAAGGTTTTGGAGTAACTTTTGGTTTTATGCACTTAAAGTATTTATCTCTGGCACCTTGCTTATAAAATAAAACTCTTTATCTGAGTTAAAAATACCAAATTTAATAATTTTTTGATTTTTTTTAAAAAAATTTCATTTTTTTCGATAATTTTCTCTCCTCAGCCGTATATATTATATACACCTTTTAATGAGGAGAGAGTTATGCAGAAGCATAAACAAAATAAAAAATCTAAACCAAAGCGACAACATAAAGATACTGTTTTCGTTGATTTATTTGCCAAAGACCAAAGGGCAGAGCAGAACTTCCGTTCTCTCTACACTGCACTTTATGGCACAGAATTGGATGATGACGCTAGACTCAATTCTGTTCACATAGAGAATGTACTATATACAAATATGGTAAACGATGTTTCATACATTTTAGAGGACAGAATCATATTTCTTGCAGAGCATCAGTCCACCATAAATGAAAATATGCCTCTGCGATGTTTATCATATATTGAGAGATTATACGGACAGTTGGTAAAACCGGAAGAGCGATACAAAAAAGATGCCATAAAAATTCCAACACCTGAATTTTTTGTGTTTTATAATGGCAGGGAGGATTATCCCGCAAGAAAGACCTTAAAACTTTCAGATGCCTTTAAGCAAAAAAATAAAAAAATTAAGCTTGAAATTATAGTGGAAGTGATAAATATAAATCTTGATAAGAGAAATGAAATTTTGGATAGATGTACCCCATTGAGGGAATACAGTCAGTTCATAGAGTCTGTGCGAAGGAACAGGTCAATAGACCCTGAGAATGGTTTTGAAAAAGCCATTGAGCAATGTATGGCAAATGGAATTTTAAGTGAATATTTAGAACGCAAAAGCAAGGAGGTACGGAATATGTTTACCGCTGAATATGATTATGAAATGGATATTGCAGTACAGCGAGAAGAAGCCATGATGCATGGCATTAAACAGGGCAAGTTAGAGGGAATACAACAGGGCATTGAACAGGGAATGCAGCAGGGAAAAGAGGAAAGGAATACTGATATTGTACTTAATATGTTTGCCCAAGGCTTAGATATACAAACTATTTCTAAGTGTACTGAACTTGATGTTGCAGAAATTAAAAAAATTAAAAGCACAGCTCAGTAAGTCCCAACCTTCTTTAGTGCTTGACTCTTTCACATTATATTTTTCTTTTTATCTTTAGAGTGATGAATGGAAAAGGTTGAGGCTGAAATAGAGGGAATTGGAAAGGTAAACTTTCGTAAAAGCAAGCGGGCGAGAAAGTTGCGCATTACGGTAAGGTCTGCCTCGGATATTGTTGTGACAATTCCCCGAGGTTCTTCCATGTCTCAGGCAATGGAATTTGTCTCTGAGAAGTCCCATTGGATTGCCAAGACTGTTTTGAAAATGGAAAAGTCTGGGGTGAAATCCCGGGTATTTTCAGAGAAAAGCAACTTCCGAACGAGGAGTCGCAGGCTTCTTATTGAAAAATCCGATGTAGCGAAGTCAAACATGGGGATTACCGAGTCCCAAATTCTCGTGCGATATGATTGTAGTCGTGATGTCTCAGACCCAGAGGTGCAGGACTTCATAGTTGCGGCAATCGAGTCGGCACTTAGAAAGGAAGCACGAGAATATCTTCCCGAGAGAACTGCCGAGCTTGCCCGAAAGTTCGGGCTTCAATACAACAGAGTTTTTATCAAAAAGGTTCGCACAAGGTGGGGTTCCTGCTCTTCAAAGAAAAACATAAATCTGAATATTCACCTCATGAGGTTGCCCGACAGGTATATCGACTATGTTATTCTCCACGAGCTTGCCCATACAGTTGAAATGAATCACAGTTCAAAATTTTGGAAGCTCCTTGAGTCCATGGAACCTCAATCGAAAAAGCTGAAACAGGAGATGAAGAATTTTCAGCCATTCATCTGAGGAGGGCGGGGGAGTTCTTTCAAAAGGGATAGGTTTCGGTTACAACTCCTCCATTGCCTTGATGAGACTCTCATTGCTACTTCTGTCTTTGATTGCAATTCGCAGGAATTTGTCGTCCAAAAATTTGAAGTTCGAGGCATCTCGAATGAGTATTTTTTTTGACAGGAGTTTTTCCCTTAGTTGGGCTGCGGTCATTGGGGTTAACAGCTTTAATAATACATAGTTCACACTTGGCGGATAGACCTTGAGCCATGGGAGCCTTCGGAGTTTTGGAATGAAAAAGTCAATTTCATCTTTTAAGTATTGAGCTGTTTTTTCAAGATAGTCCCGGCAATCTAACATCTCCTGAGCCACCTTGGCTGCCAGTATGTTTATTGTCCAGGGCTCTCGAAGGAGAGTCATTTTTTCCATGAGTTTTTTGTTGGAGCTGATGGCATAGCCTACCCGCAGCCCCGGAATGGCAAAGATTTTTGTCATGGAGCGGAGTATGAATATATTGCTTGGCACATCGGAGGAGATGAGGCTTATCTCTTGGCAGTCCTCTCGGAACTCTAAAAACGATTCGTCCACCATGAGGTCTGTTCCGAACTTTTCCCCATGTTTTGCAAGAGTCAAAAGTTCTTCTCCATGACATAACACACCCGTTGGGTTATTGGGATTACATAGCACAACTAAGTCAAAGGAACTATCCACCCTGTCCATAATTTCGTGGAAGTTAGGAACAAAGTTTCTCTCCTCTTTCAGTTCATGAAATACTATTTCCGAGCCGCTTTCTCTGAGAGCCCTTTCGTATTCGGAAAAGGTCGGTGCCACGATGAGGCTTCGTTTCGGTCGCCTTGACCGACAGTAGAGAAAAATTGTTTCCGTGGCTCCATTTCCGGGAATGACAAATTCGTAGGGAATGTTGTGACTCTCTCCTATGGCTCGGCGGAGATCCCCATATTCAGGGTCGGGATAGTGGGGAAGAAGTTCCATGTTGCGGAGAATGATTTCTTTTATCTCAGGATGAAGCCCCAGAGGATTTATGTTGGCACTGAAGTCTATTATTTCAGAAGGTTCATAGCCCAACTTCGCCGCTATTTTGTAAATATTGCCACCATGGCTTTCCATTTTTTTCCCTTACCTTAAATATGAATAAATGCAATATGCCAGAATTCCCATTATCAGTGCAATTGCAGAAGAGTAGTACATCAATCGCACAGTTTGGGCTATGTCATTGGGACAGAGTTTCCGCTTAAAGTCTCCGATGTGGGGCTTCTCCTTTAACTTGCCAAAGTATGAAGTATCTCCGCCGAGCTGAATGCCAAGTGCTCCTGCAACTGCCGACTCGGAGTGTGCCGAGTTCGGGCTGCTGTGCTTTAACCTGTCGCGGAAAAAAATTTTCCACGAAGCCCCGGCATCCATGCGAGCAAAGAACGCAGCGATTGGAATTACCAGAAGTCCCGTGAGTCGGGCGGGAATGAAGTTGGCAAGGTCGTCTAACCTCGCAGCAGCCTTACCAAATTTGATATATCGTTCATTCTGATAGCCCACCATGGAATCCATTGTGTTTATGGACTTATATGTCATTCCTGCGGCTGCTCCTCCCAGAAATAGATAAAACAGGGGAGCGGTAATTCCGTCCACAATATTTTCAGAAACGGTTTCCACCGTTGCCTTTATGATTTCATCTTCGGTCATGTTCTCCGTATCCCGACTCACCAAGTATGAAATGGCGAGGCGAGCCTCTTTTATGTCGCCCCCCATGAGAGCCCTGTGAATGTTCATTGCTTCCACGGCGAGACATCTTGCGGCAAATACGGTATAGATTATGAAGACCTCCAACACCGCCGACAGGGCGGAAATGTAATATGTCACTGCAAAGCTGGAGGAGGTTACCAAAATTACCATGATAGCTCCTCCGGGTAGGGGGGGCATTATCTTGCGAAGCCTCGCCTCCAGAAATGAGATTAGCTTGCCAATAAAAATAACAGGGTGGGGGAATGTGGGCGGGTCTCCCAGAAACCTGTCCATGATAAATGCCAGAGATATTTTCAGGGAAAGCAACTACTTCCCCTCCAAAATCTTATAGACCATGTCCATGTCAAGACTCTCCCTTGTTATGGCTGACAGCTTTGAGAACTCCCTTTCCCGGTGGTCGTCCATGGTTGTTTCAGTTTCAATGGGGGGAAGCCCCTTTTTTTCACGAATATTGTTCAAAAATTTTCGAGTGAACTCCGTGTTGTCAAAGATGCCATGGATATAGGTTCCCAAAATATTGGGAGCTGAGACTCCTCCTTTTCCATTCTCCGTTAGGGTCAGGCTGTCTCCCTCTTCGATTCCCGTACTCTTGCCCATGTGAATCTCATAGCCCGAAACTTCATAGCCTTCCAAGCCCTTGAGGAGATGATTGTCGTTTATTATCCTTCCCTTAACCTGTGTTGTAACCTTCTCCTTGTCCATGACGGTTCGCATGTCCGTGAGTCCAAGACCATAGGCCTGTGCGCCCGCCTTTCCCTCAACTCCCGCAGGGTCTTCGATTTTTTCCCCCAGCATTTGAAAACCTCCGCATATTCCCACAATTGCCTTGCCCTTTTGATGGAGCATGGAAATCATCATGTTCATTCCCGATGCCTTAATATAAGACAGGTCTTCAATTGTGTTCTTGCTTCCCGGAAGAATAATGAGGTCCGGCTCTCCAATCTCTTCGGCGGTTTCGGCATATCGCAGTCCCACATCGGGAAAAAGGTCGAAGACATCAAAGTCCGTGTAGTTTGACATTCGGGGAGTCTTGAAAACGCATATATCAATTTCGCCGGTCTTTTCTCGCTTATCCAACCGCTCCGATACGCTGTCCTCGTCCTCCAGCATAATCTTCATGTGGGGAACCACACCCAGTACGGGTATGCCCGTTATCTCTTCCAACTGGTCGATTCCCGGTTTCAGTATGTTCACATCTCCCCGAAACTTATTGATTATCAGTCCCTTCACTCTTTTCTTTTCCTCTTCCGAGAGGAGAACGATGGTTCCCACAATTGAGGCAAAGACTCCTCCTCGGTCAATGTCGCCCACAAGAAGTACGGGAGCATCGACCATCTCCGCCATGCCCATATTCACGATGTCCTTGTCTCGGAGGTTTATCTCCGCGGGACTTCCCGCTCCCTCGATGACGATGATGTCCCTGTCCTCTGCGAGCTTGTCGTATGCCTCCTTCACAATGCCCTTAACCTGTGGCTTGAACTCATGGTATTCCACGGCACTCTTGTTGCTGTGAACCTTGCCATTGATGATGACCTGTGCCTTTGTGTCTGTCGATGGTTTTAGCAACACCGGGTTCATGAGCACCGAGGGCTCCAGACCGCATGCCTGAGCCTGTACCACCTGAGCCCGTCCCATCTCGTCTCCCTCCTTTGTAATGAAGGAGTTGAGTGCCATGTTCTGGGATTTAAAGGGAGCAACTCTGTAGCCGTCCTCGGTAAAGACCCGACAGAGTGCGGCGGTGAGCATACTCTTGCCAACCGATGATGCCGTTCCCAATACCATTATGTTCTTTGCCATTTTAGTCCTCTATTCGTTTAGTGATTTTAAATAGGCGAAATCTTCGTTGAAGTTCAGCCTGGTTATTTTGCAGTGTTCTATGGAGAAACGCCAAATATGTTCCGGTGAATTAAAAAGATAGTGGGCGAGGAGTATTCCAATTGTTCCTCCATGGGTGAAAATCACGGTTTTCCCCTGATATGATTTAAGCTCCTCTTCAAATGTTTCGACCACTCTTTTTATCATGTCCCTCAGATTTTCACCCCGGGGAATGGTGTAGTTTATTCTATCGTTGTTCCATTGTTTTAGTTCTTGGGGAAACTTTTCTTGAATCTCCTCATAGTCCAGATTCTCAAATACGCCGAAGTTCATCTCCATAAGTCCGGGAGATAGTTCCGGTTTTATTTCGGGAATTGCCAATGCCGCAGTTTCCAAACATCGCTTCATGGGACTGGAAATTACTCTTTTCCAATCCCGCAGTTTAGGATTTCCCAATAGTTCCTTGGCGTTTTTTTCCCCCAAGCTGTTCAGGGGGAGGTCTGTGTGACCTGCGAACTTTTTCGCAATGTTGCCCTCTGTCTCGCCATGTCTTATGAGTATGAATTCCTTCACAGTGTGAAAACCTCAGGTGGAAATTTCTCCAAGAGGAGTATTGCCGCAAGATAAAAAATTTCCGAGAGTTCAACTCCTGCACCTATAACATCGCCCGTGACTCCTCCTATTTTACTCCTTGAGTATTGGGAAAGTAAAATAGTAAAAAGAACCATGGTCGCAATTAGTATTGGTATATGCAGGAGATTACCGCCCCTGTAATAGAGAACTCCTCCTGCCACAAGGGCTGACACAGTGGTTGCCATTACTATTTGAAAGAAACCAGTTGTGTCCACCAGAGACTGTCCCATGCCTTCTTTTCTCGCATATTGGGATATGCCCGCAAGCCATGGAATTGTGAGCCTTGAGAAGAGGGGCATGAGTAGAATGAAAATACCTGCGGTGTTCGGGCATAGGGAGAAAAGAAGTCCCGTTCGCAGGAGTAGTACGATGAAAATTGCAAGTGTGCCATTTGTTCCTATGCGGGAGTCCTTCATTATCTCCAGCATTTCCTCGCGGTTACGGTAGCTGAAAAATCCGTCCGCACTGTCGGCAAGACCGTCAATGTGCAGTGCCCCGGTTAGGACTATCTCCGTGGTGACTATGAGAACTGCGGCGAGAAAGGGATTGCCTCCCTGAAGTGCGACAAAATAATAAATGCCATATAGGGGAAATCCCAGAATGAATCCCACAAGGGGAATTAGAAATATATTTCGGGCATAGAGTTTGTCGTCATACTCAACCTGAAAGGGCAGGGGAATGCGTGTGAAAAACTGTATGAGTAGAATTAAACCCCTAAGCATCTTTGCCGCCCTCTTTTATTTTCATGGGGATTCCCGAAACCACAAAGATTACCTCATCTGCCTCGTGGGCAATACTTTGGTTTACCCTGCCCGTAATGTCCCGATAGTATCGTATTATCGGGTTCAGGGGAACTATTCCCATGCCCAGCTCATTGGTTACCACCACGGTTTCTCCCTCGAACTTCTTCATGCCCTCTATGAACTTCTGAGCCTCCTCCATGATGGCATCTTCAACTTCATTGGCTTCCTCGGTAGAAATATTGTCCCAGTCTAAGTCTCTGTCAACCAGCATTAGATTGTTTACCATCATGGTTATACAGTCGAAGAAAATAGCATCTCTGTCGCCACTGTTCTGGGCAATGACTTTGTCCAAATCCTTATAGGCATCAACGGTTTCCCACTTCGGGTTTCTCATGGAGCGGTGCTTTCTAATGCGGTCCTTCATCTCCTCATCAAATGGAATTGCCGTTGCTATGTATAGGACATTGTCATGATTTGCCAGAAGAGATTCGGCGTAGGCACTCTTCCCACTCCTCGCTCCTCCTGTGACAAGAATTATCTTTCCCATGGTAACCTTCTTGTTTATTTTTTTTCCCTAAGACTCTTTAGCTTTTCATATACATCCTCTATGGTGAATAGGGTTTCATCATAGTTGTATTTCGGCCTTTCTATTACTATAATTTCAACATCGAGATTCTTTGCGGCTTCAATTTTTTCGATCACTCCTCCCTCGGCACCGCTTTCCTTGGTCACCATGTACTTGATGTCCAACTCCTCCATGAGTGCCATGTTGAAAGATGTTGAGAAAACCGATTTCATTGCAATTATCTTTCCCGGAGAATAGCCGGCCTGACTGCATTGCTCTATGGAACTCTCCATGGGAAGTACCCGTGCATATATATTTTGATTCTTTCCCTCTTTGAAGTGGTGGAGTTTCTGGGAGCCAATTGTCATCAGGATATTGCCTTCTAATTTGGCGATGTACTCCGCCGCCTCTTCATAGCTTGGAAATCGAACTGCATTGGGAATGGCAACCTCTTCCCGCTCAAAACGAATTGCAGGGATTGAACATTGGCGAGCCGCATCAACGATGTTCCCCTTGACCTCCGCAGCATAGGGATGGCTCGAATCTATTACCGCCTCTATGTCTTCATCCTCTATGAGTTTTACCATGTCGTCTCTTTCTAACTTGCCCTGTAAAACTCTGAGATTTTCATGGCTCCCAAGGAGCTCCCTGCCATAGTCCGTGGTTGCCGTTGCAAGTACGGGCATGCCCCTCTCCGTGAGATAGTTCACTAAGTCGCGAGCACTCTTCGTTCCGGCAACTATCCAAATCATATTACTATCTCCCTGTGTTCTGTCATAAATATTGAAAGGGTCATGCCGGTGCGAGCCTTCTTGGCAAGCAACATTTTGCCCTTCCTATTTCCTGCGAGATATGCCGATGCCTCGGACACAGAAGTGGTTCCAGTTATTGATTTTACGAAGTCCGAGGCCTTAAATAGATGGGACACTTCATTGAGTTCTTCCGATGTGAAAAATACCTTCTCGGCATTTAAGGTCTCTGCCAATTTAATGATGGCAGCTTCGTCGGACTTTATGTCAATGCTTGCCACGGTCTTAATGGAGTTCAGGTTCAGTTCCAGTTTTCCCAGTTCCTCAAGGACGAATGATTTCATCTCTTCGGGAGAGGTTCCCCTTCTACAGCCGGCTCCGATGATTATGTTTCGGGGTATGAGCTGTACAAAGGGAATTTCGCAACGGGCATTTGCTTTATTGGAAATGACCACCGCTCCTTGGGCTCCCTCTATGCTATCTTGATAGTAAGGTGGTCGTTTCCCCAGGGGAATGTCTCCCACGATAGCTACCGGCTTGCTGTTTACCAGAAGAGCTGTGATGTCCTTGCAGGCTTCCATGTCTGAAATCGCCATGCCATTGTTCTTGGCAATCATGTCAACTGCAACCTTGTTGTTCACATCGGACGAGGTGGTTATTACAGCTTGGGCTCCCAGTCTATTGGCGATTTCATGGGTCGCTTCGTTAGCTCCTCCCAAATGCCCGGAAAGGAGGCTTATGGCATAGTTCCCCTTTTCATCGAGAACCACAACTCCCGGGTCCGTCTTTTTGTCCTTAATGAGAGGAGCTATTCCGCGGATTACAATTCCCGTTGCCATGACAAAAACAAGGGTCTCGTATTTATTAAAAATTTCGGGCAGAAACTTGAATAGTTTATGGGGCATCTCCACGGCACTACCATCATTGTTCGCCCCCATTGTGAAATGTGTCGATTCGGGGAAGAGCTCATTGATTTTCTTTGCCGTTTGAAAGCCTCCCTTTGTGAGGGAGAGCACTGCCAACTTCTCTTTTGCCATAGTCAAGTGTTTCTACCTTAATTCTTCTTTTATTATGTAGGAGGTTTACTCCTTGTCGGAATCCTCGCCCTGTCTGTACTCGTGGGAGAAGTGCTTATCGTATAGCTTTGACTTCTCATATTCATCACCCAGGAAGTGTCCCACCAGAATCTGAGCAGTCTTATTTATTCCCGCCTCCTTGACCTTGTCTGCGATGTCTTCCAGAGTCCCTTGGACAATTTTTTGGTCCGGCCAAGATGCCTTCTGCACCACGGCAATGGGCGTGTGAGGCTCATAGTGTTCCATGAGTTCCTTGGTAACATTTTCAATCATCTGAACTGAAAGAAAAATTGCCATTGAAGCCCTGTGAGATGCAAGTGACTTGAGACTTTCCTTTTCCGGAACGGGAGTTCTCCCCTCGAGTCTTGTGCATATTATGGTTTGAGAAATATTGGGCAGGGTGAACTCCTGTCTCAGTGCCGCCGCAGCTGCAGTGAAGGAACTCACACCGGGAATTACTTCGTAGGGAATGTCTATCTTTTTAAGCTCATCAATTTGTTCCCTAATTGCTCCATAGATTGACGGGTCTCCCGTATGAACTCTCGCTACGGTTTTGCCTGCCTTCACTCCCTCTATTAGAACTTTGAGAACCTCCTCCAAATTCATGGAGGCACTGTTATAAATTGTTGCTTCCCTTTTGTTGCATGCCAAAACTTCCGGGTTTACCAGAGAACCGGCATATACGATTATATCGGCAATCTCCACTATTGCCTTTCCCTTTACTGTAATGAGGTCAGGGTCTCCCGGACCTGCGCCTATGAAATATACTTTGCTCATTTTTATATCCTTGTCTTTCATTTTTTTCTTTTGAGATTTGCCCATATCACATATACCGGGTTTTGTGCCTTGAACATGTCTATGTGCTTTATCTTGTTACAGTTTGTCACGGCAACCTGTACAATGTCATATTCCAAATTGTTTTTACGACAGTATTCCCATGCCAGTGCAAGTGTATTGAATGTCACTGAGGTGACCACAACTTTTCCGTCTTCCGCTATGTTTTCTGATGCCCAGTCTAAAATTTCAGGGAGATTGCCGCTTGAACCTCCTACAAAAACTCGATTGAACTCCCCTGCATGGGTGAGACTTTCGGGAGCGGAGCCTCCCACGATTGTTATATTGTTCAAATTGAACTGCTTGGCATTTTCGCCGATTAGCCTCAGAGCCTCTTCGTTTTTTTCAAAGGCATAGACATGTCCCTTGGGAACCAGTCGAGCGCATTCAATCGAGACCGAACCGGTGCCTGCCCCCACATCGAGAATGCGAGAGTCCTCTTGGAGGTCCAGTTTTGAAATTGCAACGACCCGAACCTCCTCCTTGGTCATGGGGGCCTTGCCCCTGATAAACTTCGCATCGGGAATTCCCGGAGTTATTTTACTGTTCATTTTTTATTACCACCACTGAAAGTTTTGAATTTGTTTCCATGTTCACCAAGTTTGCCGTAATGTCTTTGATTATCTTTTCTTCCGGGTATGACAGGTCAGAACCGATGAACATCTGGAGTTCTGTCATTCCCTCATGGCAGAGGGTTTGGGCAATCTGTTTCGGAGAGTTCTTTGTGTCCGTGAGGAAAATGGAAATTTCATTTTCCCTAACTGCCTGTACGATGTCCTCATCTCTGCCGTGAACACTTCCCAGATGGGCTCTGTTCCATGGCAGGTTTATCTTGGCGAACATGTACTGTATGGAGCTGATTCCCGGAATTACTCTGAGATTCTCCTCTCCGAAGGTTCGGAGCATGTAGTCCAGAATACCATAGAATCCCGGATCTCCCGTTGCGACCACGGAAACCTTTCCCCTTTCTCTCTCGGAGTTGATAAACCTCTCTAACTCATCGAGTTTAGCACCTATTTTGAAGAGCTCCTTGTCCGAAATGTCAAGTCCTTGGATTTCCCCAACCGCTTCGAGATTGCGAGTACCTCCTGCAATGGCTGAACTTCCCCTCATGGTTTCCACCGCAATGGGCGTTATGTAATCTATGCTTCCCGGGCCAAGACCCACAACATTTATTTTATCCATTTACCTTTCCTTTCAGGTATTCGATTATTTCCATGGCTCCCTCGGTTAGGGATAGAAGACCTCTATCTGTGGAGAAAAGAGCTGTCTCCACCTTTCCCTCCCCGCGGAGGTATATCTCCGACCGCTTTTTAATCTTATCGGCAATGACCTCATAGTATCCGGGAATATCAATGTAGTCCAGTGCTTCCTCGGTTGTGAGGCAAGTCATGATTTTCTCCATGTTCTCCCGAGAACCTCCCATGATGGCATAGTTTGCAGTGAGTATCTCCACTCGCGCATCGGAAACTCTGCTGTGGGTATCAAATATTCCCGCAGCAACCTTGACTAACTTGCCTATGGAGCCGGCAATGAGCATCTCCTTGAAGCCATAATAGACTGCCTGACCGAGCATGTAGCCCATGAAGTTACTGGTCGTTATCATAACCTCATTGGGAACTTCATAGTCTCTTGTGAGCATGTCCCGTCCATAGTTTCCCGGAACGAGAATGACTCGGTCAAAGCCCTTTTCCTTGAGCATGGAAAGCTCCAGAGCCAGAGATTCCTTAATCGCCTCGTTTGACATGGGCTCCACAATGCCCGTGGTTCCCAAAATAGAAATGCCTCCTTCAATTCCCAACCTCGGATTGAATGTCTTTCTGGCAATTTCAACGCCCTTGGGAATGGAAATTTCCACGGTAACTCCCTTGCCCGAGTTGTTCACCGCCTTGAGTTCGGACATTATCATGTTCATGGGACCGGGATTGATTGCCGGACCGCCCTGGGCAGGGGGGAGTCCCTTTCGGGTAACAACTCCCACTCCGATTCCGCCCTTGACTTCGTTTTCGCCACTGTCGTTAAAGGTAGCCTTGGAGTATATCAAAATTCCATCTGTCACATCTGGGTCATCGCCCGAATCCTTCTGTATTGCACAGACTGCATAGTCTTCCCCCAGCTCCACATCGTGGAGTTCCAAATCGAGTTCCCAGCCCTTGGGGGTCATTATGGAAATTCTATCAAGTTGAGTGCCCGAACAGAGCATGGCAGTGGCAGCCTTTGACGCTGCCGTTGCACATGACCCTGTGGTATATCCATAACGGAGTTTCCTTCCGTTTTTGATAATAAATCGGTCTTCCATGAATACCTATTCTTGGTTGAGCTGAATGAGGAGTGAGTTCAAAATGGAGACTGCCACTGTGCTTCCTCCCTTTCGTCCCTTGGTTACAATGGAGGGAACGGCTACTTTCAGAATTTCTTCCTTCGATTCCATTGCTCCCACAAAGCCCACGGGCACTCCCACTATGAGTTCAGGGGAAACCTTCTTCTCCTCAATGAGGTCTTTGAGAGTGAATAGGGCGGTTGGGGCATTGCCGATTAGGAAAATCTTGGTGTCCTTATCCTTGCATGCCTTTTCCATTCCCACAATTGAGCGGGTAACTCCTCTCTCCCTTGCTTCGTCCGCAACCTCCTCGTCTGAAACAAGGGTATAGACTTCGCAGTTAAACTTTTTCAAAAGAGTATCCCGCACTCCCGCATGTATCATCTTTGTATCGGCATAGATTCGGCAACCCGCTCTCAATGCGTCCTTGCCCTTCTTTATGGGGTCATTGTGGAATGCAGTGAGTGCCGCATATTCAAAGTCCGCCGTTGTGTGGACAATCCTAAAAAGTGTGGGCTTTATCTCCTCGGGAACATCCATTCCCAGTTCACTTCCGATTATTTCAAAGCTCCTCTCTTCAATTTTATGTGGATTCTTAATCATCTTTTTTTCTCCTGAAATTTTTTATTATCTTTTTAAAGAAATCAATGTTGGAGTAGAAATGAATATGGGGATAGCCCGCCAGAACATTCTTCCGTCCCAGACCGCACTGCCACTTTGTACCCATGGATACCTTCTCCACTGCATAGAGATATTCCATGTCCTCCTCATTCAGCTCTTCCAACTTAGTGTGGTGAAATTCATGTCCCCCGATTGTGATGTTTCCATAGTTTACATTCACATAGCCGAAACGGTTAAGCCGCTTGGTCATGACCGAAACACAGTCCAGAAACCCAACCATGTCATATCTGGAGGAGTCGAGCTGCACAATTGAGCCCGTGAGATACATGAGTCCTCCACATTCGGCAAAGGCGGGCATTCCCGCTTCGAGTTTTTCATTTATGTCTTGGCGCATGGAGGAGTTGTTCATCAGGTCTTGGGCAAAGACCTCGGGGAAACCTCCTCCCAAATAGAGACCGTCAATGTTCTCCGGTAGTCTTTTGTCCTTCATGGGACTAAATTCTATGAGTTCCACTCCTGCCTGCTTAAATAGGAGGAGATTATCGTCGTAGTAAAAGTTAAATGCACTGTCCATTGCCATGGCGATTCGCAAACCCTCGCCAATGCCCTCCACAGCCTCGCCCGGATCGGGAAGCTCCTTCGCCTCAAAGTCTTGGGCAAGGTCAACGAAGGCATCTAAGTCGATATTATCTTCCGCCATCTTGGCCATGATCTCCAACTTCTTTTCAAAGTCGGGAAGTTCCTCCACAGGGATTAGCCCAAGATGGCGACTCTTGATTTCAATCTCCGGATTGGGAGGCATGTAGCCTAGACATTTAACATCGCAGTTCTCGTTTATTGCCCGCTCAAGGAGACCATAGTGCCTGTCGCCCACAACATTGTTGAGAATGACTCCCCTAACCTTGGTGTTCTTTTCAAAGTTCGCATAGCCCTGAATGAGGGCAGCCACACTTCGAGACATTCCCTTGCCATTTGCAACTAGCACCACGGGAGCATCTATTATTTCCGAAAGATATGCCGAGCTTCCCCTGTGCTCCGTGCCAAGCCCGTCGAATAGCCCCATGACTCCCTCAACGATTGATATGTCCGTGCCTGCCGAGTGTTTCTGAAAGAGAAAGTTCACCGTTTCGGGGGATAGCATGAAGGTATCCAAGTTGTGGGATGGGCTGCCGCATACATATTTATGAAACATGGGGTCGATGTAGTCAGGGCCTGCCTTAAAAGGGGCGATTTTTAGCCCCCCAGTACTGAGAGCCCTCAAAATCGATGCGGTCATGGTGGTCTTGCCTGAGTTGCTCTGTGTGCCACCTATTAGTATTTTTTTCATATTATATCTTGATATCTTGTCTTTTTTTCAGAATTATGCGGTTTGCCCGAAGGTCATCCCTTAGTTTCTGACTATAATATAATGCTTTTTTCTTAAGTTGTCAATGCCTTTTTAAAATAGAGGTAGTTTTTTTTGGGTAATGAAGTGGTGGAGTTGTGGGGACAAAATTCACTATTTATTCCTGAAATAAAAGAGGTGTCAGAGATACTTTGTGGTGCCAGAGTAACTTGTATTGTTTAAGAACTTAAAGTTGCTCATCTTTTCCCGGTAAACCTGCGGTGTTCCTCCAGTGCCAGAGTAACTGTATAGTGTTAGATAAGCAATTTTTAGAGCAAATTTGTCGCTCCCACGCTTAAAGTCTTATCTCTGAGACCTGCAAGCATTACATTTCAGACACTTGGGACTTTTTCCTGGTCTATATGACTTATTGTTTGCATGGTCAATGTGCCCTATGGTGCCGGAGATACTTCGTGGTGTCAGAGATGTAGTTTTTTGGAGCAACTTGATGCCTTCTAACGCTTAAAGCTTTGTCTCTGACACCTGCAGTCACTCCTCTCGAGAAGTGTCAGAAATGTGTTTTTATAAGCAACTTCCAGTTTTAAGCACTTAAAAGTTTAGAGCAAACTTTTTGTATAATTTCCCTAAAATGAGAAGAAATCACAAAATTATACCGCTATGGTCGAGCACCTTTCTCGCTCTTGTCTCTGACACCGCAGGTTTCTCCCCCTTGTGATTATGTCTCTTCAAATACTTAAGGGGACTTCTAACAACTGATAAATCCTTTAAAAAACAAAATTTAAGTATTGATTGAATCTGTGATTGCAATCTCAGGAATCATTGTTATAAAGGTTTTTAGAGGTGCCCTTAAGTGAGTGGACAAATATATGGTTTCGCATTACCGAATTTCAGTTAAGGAATGAGTATAGGATAAAATTGAGTAATTTCTTACTGTAGGAGTCGTAAGCATTGCTCTAAGGCGATTTTTGGGGTACTCCTTTGGGATAAAAAAATAAAAAAGCCGACTTCATAAGTCGGCTTTTTGAACTTCTGTTGTGTCAAGTCTATTACTTCGCGTAGTACTCGACAACAGCCTGCTCGTCTCCGAAGACCTCAATATCTTCTCTAACGGGCATACGCATTACCGCACCTCTCATCTCCCCTTCGCTCGCTGCGAGCCAGTCAGGAGTGGATGCTCTATTGCTTAACTTGATCTGTCTTTCTAAAAGTTTCTGAGACTTTTCCTTAGAAGAAACGGATATTACACTATTTTCTTTAACTAAAAATGAAGGAATATCAACCTTTTTTCCGTTTACCATGATATGACCATGGGCAATGGTTTGCCTTGCCTGCGCTCTTGTGGCGGCAAATCCCAGTCTAAAGAGAACATTGTCAAGGCGTCTCTCAAGAAGAATGAGCATGTTGGTACCTGTAACTCCATCCATTTGCTTAGCCTTCTTGAATATATTTTCAAATTGCTTTTCGCTCACACCATAGGTAAATCTGATTTTCTGCTTCTCAATGAGCTGCTTGCCATATTCGCTTAGTTTTCTTCTTCTCTTGCTCTGCTGTCCGGGAGGATAGGGCTTTTTCTTTAAAATCTTCTCATATTTAGGGCTTTCAAAAATATTTACCCCCAATCGTCTTGCTATCTTCCCTTTTGCTTTTTTTATAGACATCTATTTGGCTCCTTAACAAATTAAGTACCTTCTACTGATATGGCTGTTTTATTGCAAGCATTTTTTTGAGTATTTTTTTATTAATTGGAGGAGTTGTTAAGGTTAATTAGGACTTCATAGTAAGGGGGGGCGTGCAATGCCTTTAATAGTTTTTCTTTCTGTTTCAGGAACCCTGTACCCAGCTCCTTTTTCCCAACAAGGTGCTGGGTATGGAAGAAAGTGGTCTATTTAGATATTTTTGAACTGAAAGAGGCTGTTTTTTGAGATTATTTGTTGACATAATTTGATTTATTGTGCAAGTTTCAGTGTCTGAACAATTTACTAAGGGGGGAGG
>PDWI01005463.1_pt1 | contig 16390 bp, 15 predicted proteins | sample 1430891 | NCBI WGS metagenome assembly PDWI01 (sample SAMN01162508, study PRJNA174530) | Oral metagenome, whole genome shotgun sequencing project. | biome: Marine environment; feature: Marine mammal; material: Swab sample of the gingival sulcus; isolation source: swab sample of gingival sulcus...
ATTATTGATTAGCACATCAATTCCGCCAAAATCTGCCACAATTCTATCAACGGTTTCAGATAAAAGTGATGTATTTGCAATATCGCAACAATAAGAACGCACCTCTTTTGCTCCCAAGTTTTTTGCTTTTTCAGCAACTTTTTCTAAACGTTCTACATTTCTTGCTATTAACGCAAGCTGACAATTTTCTTTTGCTAAACGTAATGTAATTTGCTCGCCAATACCTGTGCTTGCACCAGTTATAAGAACTATTTTATTAGTTAATTCCATAGTTTTCTCCTTTTCTAATATTTATTAGTCAGATAGTATTTTAACAAATATTTTTCATATACTTTTTCAAAATAGTGGTTCATTTATAATTTCAATAACAGTATTTTTAATTGGATGTAAAAATTTTAGATAACAAGAATGAAGCATAAGTCGATCGCTAGCCTTTCTTGCATTTGAATGTGCATAAAGACGATCTCCAACGATAGGAAAACCTTTTGCCATTAAATGTACTCTTAATTGATGAGAACGACCTGTATGTGGAACTAATAACACTCGTGTTTTATTATCAGGTAAAACTTCTAAAATTTCGTAAAAAGTAAGTGATTTTTTACCGCTTTGATAACATACTTTTTGTTTAGGACGACGCTCCCAATCGCAGATTAAAGGATAATCAATAAAACCCGTTTCCCCAACTTCACCCATTTTGCCCCATACAATCGCTTGATACTTTTTTTCAACTAATCGATCTCGAAATTGGGCTTTAAGATTACTTTCAGATTTTTTACTTAACGCAAATAACAATAAACCACTTGTTGCCATATCTAGTCTATGACAAGGCTGAGCAAAAGAATATTTTTCAAGTACCCTACTAAAAGCACTATCGTAATATTCTTTATCTTTTCCAGGAACAGATAGTAACCCACTTGGCTTATTAACAACCGTAATATAATCATCACGATAGATCTCTTCTAAATATGGTGTTAGCGGTGGATTATAAATAAATTTTTGCATTAAAATAATAAAATATTAACAGAGTTGTTATTGTAATAGAGTTTGTATGTTTATTCAATAATAATAAAATATCAAGAAGTATAGTTCTTATTATTGATACAAAAAAACCACGCTATTGCGTGGTTTTTATTATCTTAAAGATGTTGCATTATGCTTGACCTTTAACCGCTTTTAAACCTAAGAAAGGTGCTTTTTCACCTAGTGATTCTTCTATACGGATTAGTTGGTTGTATTTAGCAACACGGTCAGAGCGGCTCATTGAACCAGTTTTAATTTGACCTGCTGCTGTACCTACTGCTAAATCAGCAATAGTTGCATCTTCTGTTTCACCAGAGCGGTGTGAAATAACTGCTGTATATCCTGCTTCTTTTGCCATTCTGATAGCTGCAAGAGTTTCAGTTAATGAACCGATTTGGTTGAATTTGATTAAGATAGAGTTTACGATACCTTTTTCAATACCTTCTTTTAAGATTTTAGTATTAGTTACGAATAAATCATCACCAACTAATTGGATTTTATCACCTAATACTTTTGTTTGGTATGCGAAACCGTCCCAGTCAGATTCATTTAAACCATCTTCAATAGATACGATTGGGAATTCTTTTGTTAAACCTTCTAAGTAGTGAGTAAATTCTTGTGAAGTAAATGTTTTACCTTCACCTTTTAACTCATAATTTCCAGTTTCTTCGTTATAAAATTCAGATGCTGCACAGTCCATAGCTAAAGTAACATCTTTACCTAGTACATAACCTGCTTTTTCAACAGCTTCTTTGATACATTCTAACGCTTCTTTATTTGAACCTAAGTTTGGAGCAAAACCACCTTCATCACCAACTGCAGTATTTAAGCCTCTGCCTTTTAATACTTTTGCTAGGTTGTGGAATACTTCTGCACCGATACGTAATGCTTCACGAACTGTTTTAGCACCAACAGGTTGAATCATAAATTCTTGAATATCAACGTTGTTATCTGCGTGCTCACCACCGTTGATGATGTTCATCATTGGTAATGGCATTGAGTATTGACCTGATGTGCCATTTAAGTTAGCGATATGAGCATAAAGTGGAAGACCTTGTGCAGCCGCTTCTGCTTTTGCAGCTGCAAGTGAAACTGCTAAAATTGCGTTTGCACCAAAGTTTGATTTATTTTCTGTGCCATCTAAGTCGATCATAATTTGGTCAACTTCTGCTTGATTTGCTGCGTCTTTTCCAACAACAGCTTCTGCGATTGGACCATTTACCGCTCCAACAGCTTTTAATACGCCTTTACCTAAAAAGCGAGATTTGTCTCCATCACGAAGTTCAAGAGCTTCACGAGAACCAGTAGATGCACCAGATGGAGCAGCTGCCATTCCCACAAAGCCACCTTCTAGGTGAACTTCTGCTTCAACAGTTGGGTTACCACGAGAGTCGATAATTTCACGACCAATTACTTTAACGATTTTTGCCATTCTAATTTCCTTAGATAGTTACTTAAAATATGGTTATATTATAGCAAATTTTACCTGTAAGATCTTCATATTTTAAAAGAATTATCGTTTTTTCTTGTAATAATATGTAAGCAATTTTAGAACTTTGTAAAACTTGTTATATCTCTTCTTTATAAATAAAAATGCCTTTTAACATAAGCATTAAAAGGCATTTTAAAATTATAGTTTTTCAACTAACATTGCTTCAAGTTTTTCAATATCCACCGCAAATTTAACGATACCTTCTGCAAGTTTTTCAACAGCCATTGGATCTTTATTGTGTTCCCAATAGAATGCTTCTTCTGTTAATACAGGATCGTTGTCTAATGTTTTACCATTATCAACTAATTTGCGAGGTAACTCTAAATTTGTTTCGCTTAATTCTTTTAATAGTAGTGGAGCGATAGTTAAACGATCACAACCTGCAATTTCAGTGATTTCACCAATATTACGGAAACTTGCACCCATTACCACTGTTTTGTAACCATAAGATTTATAGTAGTTATAAATTGCAGTTACAGAAACTACACCCGGATCAGTTTCAGGAGTAAATTCTTGTCCTTTCGCTTTGTACCAGTCTAAAATACGTCCAACAAATGGAGAAATTAAATAAACTCCAGCTTGTGCACAAGCTTTTGCTTGAGCCATTGAGAATAATAAGGTTAGGTTACAGTTAATACCTTCTTTTTCTAATACTTCAGCAGCACGGATTCCTTGCCAAGTTGATGCGATTTTAATTAAAATACGATCATTACTTACGCCTGCTTCATTGTAAAGACGAATTAATTTACGAGCTTTTTCAATAGTTGCTTGTGTGTTATATGATAAACGAGCATCAACTTCTGTTGAAATACGACCTTTAACAACTTTTAAAATTTCAAGACCAATATTAACTGCCAATTTATCTTGTGCATCTTCAAGCTGTTGTTGTTTATCATTGCTTTGTGCTTTTGCATAAGCTACTGCTTCATCAATTAGATGAGCATATTGTGGTAGTTTTGACGCACTTAAAATAAGTGATGGGTTAGTTGTTGCATCTTTTGGTTGATATTGTTTAATTGCTTCAATATCACCTGTGTCAGCAACAACAACAGTCATTTCACGGAGTTTGTCTAATTGAGACATAAATTTACCTCTTAATAAATGAAAAAATCCTTATTATAATATCCTATTTTTGCTTAAATGTATAACAAAAACAATTAGCAAACATTTGCAAAAAGTAAAAAATTATAAATCGCTTTGTTCTAACCAATTTTTAAAAGCTATTTTAATATCATTTGAAACCTTATTAAAACTTTGATTTGCATCAATAATAATAGCATTAGGATCTTGTTGCAACTCATTAAGATAAGCTTTACGAGTTCTATTAAAAAATGCAATTTCTTGCTGTTCAATGCGATCTAACTCACCTCGCTTTTTAGCACGAGCAAGCCCTATTTGGGGCTCAACATCCAAAAAAATGGTTAAATCTGCTTTAAAATCACCTAATACTAACTCTTTGATACTATCTAACAAATGGCGATCAATACCTCGTCCACCACCTTGATAGGCTATAGTTGAAAGATTATGACGATCACCTACCACAAAAATGCCTTTTTCTAAATTTGGTTTAATAATAGTTTCAACCAATTGAGTACGAGCTGCATAGAGCATTAAAACCTCTGCTTTTAGAGTAGTAAGCTCACCATCTACGCCATATTTCCACAAATCTCTTAAGTTTTCAGCAATAGGCGTTCCTCCAGGTTCTCTGGTTAAAATAGTTTTTTGTCCTCTTTCTTGCAATAGTTTTGTTACTATACGTTGAGCATTAGTCTTGCCTGCCCCTTCTAAACCTTCGATAACAATGAATTTACTCACTTTTTCTTCCTTAAAACTCTTAAATATTCACGCACTGCTTTTTGGTGATCACGATAATTTGTGGTAAATTTATGACCGCCTTTACCTGTTGCTACAAAATAGTAAAACTTTGTTTGTGCAGGATTTGCTACTGCTTCAATTGCTTGTTTTGACGGCATTGCAATAGGCGTTGGTGGCAAACCATCAATCACATAAGTATTATACGCTGTTGGCATCAATAAATCTTTCTTACGAATATTACCATTAAACTTATCTCCAATTCCATAAATCACGGTTGGATCGGTTTGCAACTTCATTTTTGCATTTAATCTGTTGATAAATACTGATGCAACTTGTGGCATTTCATCAAAAAGAGCTGTTTCTTTTTCAACAATTGAAGCTAAAATAAGCATTTCATAAGGTGATTTAAGCGGTAAGTTTTTTACTCGATTTTGCCACGCTTTTTGTAAATTATTCTCTTGAATATTGATCATCATTTTAATGATATCAGAAGCTTTTGAATTTGGCAGATAATGAAAAGTATTTGGTGAAAGCCAGCCTTCAAGTGATCCTTTTTCTTTTATAATCTCATCAATAGCATCTTTATCATATATCAAATATGGTGTATTTTTTAATGTAGCTTGAAAATCTTTAAAGGTTTGCCCTTCTACTAAAGATAATTTTAATGTTATCTGTTTTCCTGTATTTAAAATAGTTAATACATCTTTGATCGTTTTTGCATTTTTTAGATCAAAAATACCCGCTTGAATTTTATTAAATTCAGGGTGAAACCGTAAAATAAAAGGCATATAAAAATTTTCATTAGTAATTTTTTGTTCAAAAAGTTGTTTTGCAACTTGTTTACTCGTTGAGCCTTTATTGATGGTTAAAACTTGTAAATCATCAATCTTGGTATCTAAAATATTTTGCACTTTCTGATAGGTGAAAATACTAAAAGATAGCATTAAGATAAGTCCAAATAGTAATAAAAATGAGAGTTTTTTTAGCATAATTTTATACTTAAACAAATTGAACTATTAGACTATCACAGCATACATTATTTTTCATTACCTTTTTGAGTATTCTTTTTTAATTTTTAATGAGTTATATATCGACAATCTTTAAAATATTTGATAAAATCGGCTTTCTTATATCGTTAAATAACCATTTTAGAGGTTTTAAATTATGTCTGTTACTATTGAAAGTACTGAAGGTTTAGGTCGCAAAGTTGTATTAACTGTTGCAAGTGATGTTATTGAAAAAGAATATCATACCGAACTTAAAAAAGTTGCAAAAAATGCAAAAATTGATGGATTCCGCAAAGGAAAAGTTCCTGCAAATATGATTGCACAACGCTTTGGTGCAGGTGTATTGCAAGATGTTTTAGGTGAAGAAATGCGTAAAGCATTTATCAAAGTATTAGTTGATGAAAAAATCAATATGGCTGGAATGCCAACATTTTCTCCAGAAGCATTCAAATTTGGTGAAGATTTAACATTCAGTGCAGAATTTGAAGTATATCCTGAAATTGAGTTACAAGGTTTAGAAAATATTGAAATTGAAAAACCACAGGGTGAAATTGCTGAAGCTGACATTGATAAAATGTTAGAAGTTTTACGTAAACAACAAGCAACCTTTAAAGAAACAACAGAAGCTGCTGTTGCAGACTCTCGTGTAACTATGGATTTTGAAGGGAAAGTAGATGGTGAACTTTTTGAAGGTGGCGCTGCTAATGATTTTTCTCTTGTGATGGGACAAGGTCAAATGATTCCAGGCTTTGAAGATGGTATCGTTGATAAAAAAGCTGGCGAAACATTTGAAGTTCAAGTAACCTTCCCTGAAAATTACAAAGAAGAATTAAAAGGTAAAGATGCAGTATTTACTATTACTTTGAAAAAAGTAGAAGAGCAAATTCTTCCTGAGTTAAATGATGACTTTGTGAAAAAATTTGGTAGCAAAACAACAACAGTTGCTGATTTACGTGCTGAAATTAAAACAAATATGGAACGTGAATTTAAAAATGCTATGTTATTTAAAGTTCGTAGCCAAGTTATTGATGGTTTACTTAAAGAATGTGGCGAGTTTGATGTACCAAAAGAAGCTCTTAAAGAAGAAATTCAAAATGAAAAAGCTCGTGCAGTTCAACAGTTTGGTGGCAATGCAGAGATGGTAAATAGTCTTCCTGATGAGTTATTTACAGAAGCTGCTTCTCGTAGCTTAAAAACAGGTCTTTTACTTTCTGCAGTTGTTAAAACTTTTGATGTTCAAGCTGATAAAGCAAGTGTTGATGCAAAAATCGCAGAAATTGCAAGTGCTTATGAAGATCCAGCTGAAGTTATTGCTCATTACAGCCAAAATGAAAAAGAACTTCACGCTATTTCTATGAGAGTATTGGAAGACAAGGCTATTGAAGCAGTGTTAGCAAAAGTGAAAGTAACTGAAGTTACTCAAAGTTTTGATGAATTAATGGCACAAGTTCGTTAATATAAAATAATTTAGGAGCAATCTATGGAAGCTAGTTTATTGCAAGAGATTCAAACTTTTGCATCTAACCATACTATTATGGTTGTAGCTTGGATTGCCCTTTTTTTTGCTTTAGCTTTTAATATTTTTCAAGCTATTACAGATAAATATAAAACAGTCGAAACACCAGAGCTTACTAATTTAATTAACAAGTCAAATGGTGTCGTTTTAGATTTACGTAGTGATGAAGAATATAAAAAAGGGCATATTAGTACCGCAGTTCATATTTTACCAAATGATATTAAATTAGGTAGAACAAACCAAATTGATAAATATAAAGATGTTCCTGTTATTATTGTTGATAATGATGGTTTAACTTCTGGTAAAACTGCAAATATTTTAGCAAAACAAGGGTTTAATCAAGTTTTCGTTCTAAAAGAGGGTATGATTTCTTGGAATAATGAGAAATTACCTCTTGTAAAAAAATAGACAAAGGAGATAGTTATGTCTGATGAGAACAAAGTGGAAAATCAAGAGCAACAAGAGCAACAAGCTCAATTTGATTTACAAATTCACCGCATTTATGTAAAAGATGTTTCTTTTGAAGCACCAAATCTTCCTCATATCTTTAATCAAGAGTGGGATCCTGAATTATCATTCGGATTAGATTCTGAAACTAATATTATTAGTGAAGAGCATAATCTTTATGAAGTTACTCTAAATGTAAATGTTTCAACTAAAATAAAAGAAAGTGATGATGTTGCATTTGTTTGTGAGTTAAAACAATCAGGTTTATTCCAAATTAGTGGTATTGAAGGTATTGAGCTTGCTCACTGCTTATCATCATATTGCCCTAATATTTTATATCCTTATGCTCGTGAACTTGTTTCAAGTTTAGTAAATAGAGGAACATTCCCTGCTTTAAATTTATCGCCTGTAAATTTTGATGCTCTTTTTGAGCAATTTGTTCAACAACAAATTCAAGAACAGGAGCAAGAAGAAAAAGCAGAACAAGAACAAGTTAATTAAGAATTTGTTATAAAAAACTTAAGGATTAACAATATTGTTAATCCTTTTTTAATGGTATAAAGGACAAATATAATTGTAGTTCAAAAGCATTCAAAGAAATCTAAAATCTTATCAAACTTAAATTATTAAACAATATTTTTCAAAATATTCTAACCAACCTGCTATAAAATATTTAAGATGGTAGTGGCGTATTACATTCACTAAAACAAATCATTTAAACAACATAGCAAGAGTATGCAATAAGCTTATTACACCTATCTTATTTTTAATTTAATTAATCATTATTTACTATATCTAATACTTCAAATAAAATTAAAGAAAAAATCAAGGTGTTATAAGTAAATCAAATTTGAAACTAGTTGATATAATTATAGGGTATTAAATTTAAAATAAGAGAGTGGTCGGTGAGATAGGATTCGAACCTACGACCCACTGGTCCCAAACCAGTTGCGCTACCAAGCTGCGCTACTCACCGATTAGATGGGGTGGCTAATGGGACTTGAACCCACGACAACCGGAATCACAATCCGGGGCTCTACCAACTGAGCTATAGCCACCATAGTGGTTGTTGAATAACTGGTGCGTTCGACAAGATTTGAACTTGCGACCTTTGACTCCGGAGGTCAACGCTCTATCCAACTGAGCTACGAACGCATACATAAACGTCGTTGCAGATGCTTATAATACTGATTTTATTTTGTTTTGCAAGTTATTTTTTCACTTAATAACTCGACTGATGTTTTTTTGTTTTTTATGATTAAAATTCAACCCTTAAAACTAAATATACAACTCTTATTTAAACTTTATTAGCTTAAGAGTTTACGTAAAATACCATACATTATAAAATTAAACCTGCAATTTCTTCATCTGTAAGTGAGCGATACTCTCCAAAATCTAAATTATCATCTAACACTACTTTTCCAATTGAGTGGCGGTGTAAAGCGGTTACTTTATTACCCAAAGCTGCAAACATTCGTTTTACTTGATGATAACGTCCTTCAGTTATGGTTAAATAGCAGTTATAATCGTCAATGATTTTCATAGTTGCAGGTAGCGTTGCTGTTTTTTCACCACGTAATAAAATACCTTTTTCAATCTCTTGTTGATAAAAATCTTCAATAGGATCGGCAAGGGTTACTAAATAACACTTTTCAACTTTATGCTTTGGCGAGGTAATACGATGAGAAAATTGCCCATCATCAGTTAAAATAACAAGCCCTGTGGTATCAACATCTAAACGCCCTACACAATGTAATTTATTTTTTAAAGGATAATCAAAATAGTCAAAAACGCTTTGATACAGATCATCATCTGTTGAGCAAATTACATCAATATCTTTATTAATCATAAAATAAAGTCCTTCATCAACCCAAGCAATTTCTTCACCATCAAATACAATACAATCATTTTTAGTAATTTTTACTTTACCATTTGGAGCTACTTCATCATTGATTAAAACCTGTCCTTGTTTGATTATTCTATTTATTTGTGAGCGTGAATAATCAGTTGAACTTGCTAAAAATTTATCTAATCTCATATTACTTTCCTTTGCAAAAAACTGCGAAATAATTACCGCTTATATCATTATTAAAATAAAAACTTTTATCAAAAGGATTAAAATGATAGCCTGCTGTTGTTATAGGATCAAATCCTACTTGACGACAAAAATCAATCATTTCACTTGGTTTGATAAATTTATCAAATTCGTGTGTTCCTTTAGGTACCCAGCGAAGAAAATATTCTGCTCCAAAAATAGTGGTAAGCCAACCTTTAAAGGTACGGTTGATAGTTGATAAAAAAAGTAGTCCATCATCAGCTAAAATATTTTTACAAGAGGTAATGATCGAAAGAGGATCTGGTACGTGTTCAAGCATTTCAAGACAGCAAATAATATCAAACTTTTCACCGCTTATTTGACATTGCTTTGAAAAAGCTTCAATAGTGCTTTGAATATAGTTAATATCAAGATTGTTTTGTTTTGCGTGTTCCACTGCCACTTTTAACGGTTTATCTGTCATATCAATACCAGTAACGCAAGCACCTTTTTTAGCTAACGATTCACTTAAAATCCCGCCTCCACAGCCAAGATCTAATACTTTTTTTCCAAATAATCCTTTTGCTTGTTGCTCAATATAGTTTACACGATAAGGATTGAGTAGATGAATAGGTTTAAAATCCCCTTCTTTATCCCACCAAGTACTCGCCATTTGTTCAAATTTAGCAAGCTCACTATGATCAACATTTTGTTTGTGAGTCATTTTATTCCTTATTTTTTATTTCTTTAGTAATATTATTCAGAAAAAACAAGCAATTTGCAAAGAGTTTTATTTTTTTAGTATAAATATGTTAAAATTACCCTAGTTTATTCAAAAATATAGTACATATGGAAAGCTCAAACGAAAAAGGAATTGTTAAACCAAGTCTATTCACAAGAATTAAATATAAATTATTTTCGAGTGAACCACAAAACCGTGAAGATTTAGTAGAAGTTATCAAAGATAGTGCAGAAAATTCAGTTATTGATAATGCAACGCTTGATATGCTTGAAGGTGTTATTGAAATGTCGGATTTACGAGTACGTGATATTATGATGTCTCGTGCTCAAATCACTTTTATACCTGAAAATGCTTCACTTGATGAATGTGTACAAATTATTAGTGCATCTGGACACTCTCGTTTTCCTGTAATTTGTGAAGGCAAAGACAATGTAGTCGGATTATTATTTGCGAAAGATTTATTAAAGTTTGCAGTAACTGACAATGAAGAGTTTACTATGCACTCTATTTTACGTTCAGCAGTGATTATTCCTGAAAGTAAAAAAGTCGATCGTATGCTTAAAGAGTTTCGTAGCGAGCGTTTTCATATGGCGTTAGTGGTTGATGAATTTGGTGCTATTTCAGGTCTTGTTACCATTGAAGATATTTTAGAACAAATTGTTGGAGATATTGAAGATGAATACTCTGATAAAGAAGATGATATTCATCGCTTATCTGAGCATAGTTTCCGTGTAAGTGCCTTAACTGACATTGAAGATTTTAATGAGTATTTTGCAACTAACTTTGATGATGAGGAAGTTGATACCGTGGGGGGATTAGTTATTCAAGCATTTGGAAAACTTCCTCAAAAAGGCGAAACCATTACTATTTCAGATATTGAGTTTAAAGTAACTAGTGCTGATATTCGCCGTTTAGAAATGTTGCGAGTTACCTTATTAGATGAACAATTATCAAAAGCTCCTTGTAAATTAGAAAACTAAGCGGTTTCATATATGATATTTTTTACAAAATATAACGTTTTGATAACCGTTTTATTAGCTTGTTTAGGTGGTGCATTAGGTGTTCTTGCATTTTCACCTTTTGACTTGCCTTATTTAATGCCTATAAGCGTTACCATATTGGTTTCTTTTGCTTATCTTAAAAATACTAAACAAGCATTATTAAGTACTCTTTGTTACTCTGTTGTATTCTTCTTTTTCGGATTAAACTGGATCACCGTTTCAATGAGTAATTTTGGTGGTGTTAATCAATTTGTCGCTTACCTTTTACTTTTGGGATTAAGCCTTTATCTTTGTATTTATAATCTTATTGCTATAATAGTTATAAGATTATTAAAGCTAACAAAATCAGGAATATTTACACCTTTTGCCATAGCTACTATTTTTATGATAACTGAATATGCTCGCGGACATTTCTTATCGGGATTTGGTTGGCTTGAATTTGGTTATAGTCAAACAGATACGTTTTTATCAGCTCTTGCTCCAATATTTGGTGTATCAGGAATAAGTTTTGCTCTTTTGGTAATAGGAACTTTCATTGTTCAAATTATGTTGCAAGCGGTACAAAAAAATTATAAATTTGCAATTTTTTATGCTATTTTTATCGCTTGTTTACTTGCTATTATTGCTTATCTATCAACAATTTCTTTTACTGAAAAAGAAGATAACACCTTAAAAGTTGCGTTGATTCAACCAAATATAGATCAAGCTATTAAATGGAATCCTAATTATTTTTGGTCAATTATGCAAACCTATGATGACTTAATAACGCCATTATTAGGAAAAGTTGATGTAATTATAATGCCAGAATCTGCAATTCCAGCACCAGAGCAACATATTGATAGATTACTTGATAATATTCATCAGGTAGCAAAACAAAAAAATACTTCTATTCTTTTAGGAGGTTTAACTATTTTAAATGATAAAACCTATAATTCCGCTATTGTTTTAGGTAAAGATCAAAAACTTACACACATAGATCAAAATAGTTTAAAACAGATTGAACGTTTTAATAAATATCATCTTGTTCCTTTTGGTGAGTACGTCCCTCTTGATAGTGTATTTGGTGCAATGCGTGAAGTATTTCAATTACCTATTAATTTAGATAAGGGAAAACTTATTCAAAAACCATTTGAAATTCAAAACAAAAAAATCAATATGGCAATTTGTTATGAAATTGCTTTTGGCGATGAAATTTTAGCAAGACAGCAACAATATAATAGCGATTACATTGTTACTATTTCAAATGATGCGTGGTTTGGACGCAGTATTGGTCCTTGGCAACATTTACAAATTGCAAGAATGCGAGCTATGGAGCATCAAAAACCTATTATTCGAGCAACGAACAATGGTATTTCTGCTATTATTTCAGAGCAAGGCAAACTTGTGCAAAAACTTGAACCTTTTAAACCGCTTAATAGTGTCTATAATTTAACAACTACCAAAGGAAAAACTGTTTTTAGCAGTTATGGAAATAAATTAATTTTTATCATAGGGTTGTTATCACTTATAATATCTTTAGGCTACCTTATGTTATTACATATCTATAAAAACAAGAGAGGTCAAAATGAATAATTCAAACTTAATTTCAGCTTTTAAAGAGCTACTTATGAGTGAACAATACTCATCTCAAATTGATATGGTAAAAGCACTACACAATTTAGGATTTCATACAATAAGTCAGCCAAGAATATCAAAAATGATTTCTAAAATTGGTGCTATAAGAGGAAAAAATGTTAAAGGTGAAATGGTTTATAAACTTCCAAAAAATATTGTAACGCCAACATCTGATAGCAAAATAAATAATCTTATTGTTGATATTGATCATAATGATACAATGATCGTAGTAAAAACCATTCCAGCAGCTGCTCAATTAATTGCATTATTACTTGATGAACTTGGTAAATCTGAAGGTATTTTAGGAACAATTGCAGGTGATGATACCATTTTTATTGCTCCAACAAAAGAAAGTAGTATCATTAAAACGCTACATAATATTAAAAAAGTTTTTAGTCAAAATTCATTTTAAAAGGTAACAAAGAGTGCAAAAAAATTATAACGCAGATGAAATTACGGTTTTAAAAGATTTAGAGCCAGTACAACTTCGACCAGGTATGTACACCGATACAACACGTCCAAATCATTTGGCACAAGAGGTAATAGATAATAGTGTAGATGAAGCTTTAGCAGGATTTGCCAATGAAATTACGGTAACCTTATTTAAAGATAATTCCATAGAAGTAATTGATAATGGTCGAGGAATGCCTGTTGATATTCACTCTGGTGAAAAAATTTCAGGTGTTGAACTTATTTTAACCAAACTGCACGCAGGTGGTAAATTTAGCACTCAAAATTATAGTATTTCGGGTGGTTTACACGGAGTTGGTATTTCAGTAGTAAATGCGTTGTCTAAACGTGTTGAAATCGAAATTAAACGTGATGGACAAGTGTATTCAATCGCTTTTAAAAATGGGGCTAAAGTTGAAGAATTAAAAGTTATCAAAAAATGCTTAAAACGTGATACAGGAACAAAAGTTCGTTTTTATCCTGATGAAAAATATTTTGATAGTATCAAGTTTTCTGTTACTAAATTACGTCATTTGCTACGCGCAAAAGCAGTACTTTGCCCTAAATTAAAAGTAGATTTTATCGATCAGATCAATGAAACTGAAGATCATTGGTATTATGAAGATGGTTTAAGTGAATATTTACAAACAGCCATTGGCGGTGAAACACTGCCAAATGAACCATTTTGTGCAAATTTAGATGTTGAAACAGAAAATGTTCATTTTGCTATAGCCTATTCACCAGAGCAAAGTGAAACTATTGCAGAAAGCTATGTAAATCTAATTCCAACCCCTCTAGGAGGAACCCATATCAATGGACTTCGTCAGGGCTTACTTACGGCGATGAGTGATTTTTGTGAGTTAAGAAATCTTCTGCCACGAGGTGTAAAACTAACTGCTGATGATATTTGGTATCGTATTAACTATGTACTTTCTATAAAAATTAGTGAACCTCAATTTGCAGGTCAAACTAAAGAAAGACTTTCATCACGCAAAGCGGCTGCAATGGTTTCAAATATTGCAAAAGATTCTTTTACTTTATGGCTTAATCAAAATGTTGAGCAAGGAAAACAAATCGCCGATCTTGCTATTTCATTTGCTCAAAAACGATTAAAAGCGGCTAAAAAAGTAGTTCGTAAAAAATTGGTTTCAGGTCCTGCATTACCTGGAAAATTAGCAGATTGTACTGTTTCTGACTTATCAAGAAGTGAGCTGTTTTTAGTAGAGGGTGATTCTGCTGGAGGAAGTGCAAAACAGGCTCGAGATAAAGAATTTCAAGCAATTTTGCCACTGCGTGGTAAAATTTTAAATACGTGGGAAGTTTCAAGCGATCAAGTGTTAGCATCAAATGAAATTCACGATATTGCAGTAGCTTTAGGGATTGATCCGAATTGTGATGATTTAAGCGGTTTAAGATATGGTAAAATTTGCATTTTAGCTGATGCTGACTCTGATGGTTTGCATATCGCAACGCTTTTATGTGCCTTATTTTTACGCCATTTTCCAAAACTGGTTGAAAATGGTCATATTTTTGTGGCAATGCCACCACTTTATCGTATTGATTTTGGTAAAGATGAAGTGCATTATGCTCTTGATGAAGAAGAAAAAGATACCATTTTAAAACGCCTTGCAAATAAACGAGGAAAAATAAATGTTCAGCGTTTTAAAGGGTTAGGTGAGATGAACCCATCACAGCTTCGTGAAACGACTATGGCAGTTGAAACAAGACGTCTTGTACAGCTTACTGTTGAAAATGGTGAAAATTTTGAAACTATTGATATGCTGTTAGCTAAAAAACGAAGTGATGATCGTAAAAAATGGCTTGAACAAAAAGGAAATGAAGCAGAAATAGATTAAAAAACAATCATTAATGTTTGTCCAAAAGTTGGAAACAGCTTTTGGTTTTTTTATATTTATCTCTGATAAAATAAAAATAATTATCACTTGTAATTTTGTTATCTTAAAACTATAATTTTAGGAATTTTTAATAACAAAAGAAATAATAATGAAAACACCTGTTAAAGATCAAGATAGTAAACTAGACATTATTGAACATCTTAATCAAGATCATCAAGATGAAATCTTAGCAATTACACAACTGCACATTGATGCTAATACAACTAAAGCATTGATTAAAAACATTTATCAAGAAGGTGGAGAAATTACTTATATCGTTGATAACCAAGAAAAACAAGGTTATATTGAATTTCCTTTCTCTGGTGAAGCAGAAGAAACCATTCTTTATCTCGCCTATGATGCAATGCTTAAACAAGGAAAAGCGCTAGATAAGAGTAACAAGCATTATTTTGAAGTAGTTGATACTTCTTTTATTACTGATAATATTATCCGTTTAACGCTAAAAAGTAGTCAGCCTATTCTTCAAGATTATGCTGGTTATTCTTTTCAATTTGCTCTGCAAAAATTAAAAAAATTACCTAAACCAACTAATAAAACTCAAAAAGATCATAAACTATCATTTTTCAACAAAATTTTTTATCAGTTTTTATTATGGCTCTATACTAAATTAAATTCTGATAAAAGAAAAAAAATGATGGCTTCTTTTTCTAAAAACTTGCGTTTTTATACCGCTAGAAAAATTATGGGTGATAATAATGATATTGTATGGGTTGATATTTATACTCATAATGAAAGTGCAGGAAGCTTATGGGCTAATAGTTTAAAAAAGGGTGATATTATTAAAAGTGTTCGTGATCACAAAGAAAAAACTAGTAATTTAGATTCAGGGAAAGTATTATTTATTGCTGATGAAACTTCTATTCCAACGATCATTGCTGTTTTGGAAAAATGGAATAATCCTATTGCTCCAATTATTATAAATCTTTCATATTATCAATGTGAACAAAATTATCTTAATAAAAATGATTGCCCTGAAGGTACTCAAATCATTCGTTTAATTGGTGAATATGAACAAGAGCTTTTAAAAACATTAGAAACACTAAAAGAAATTGATATTGTTTTTGGTGGAGTAGAAAACAAATTAAATCAAAAGGTAAAAAAATATTTTAGAGAACATCAAAGTAATATAAAACAAAATAGATTAAAAGGATATTGGAAGAAAAGCTAAAAATAAAAATGGAGTTTAAATATAACCTCAAACTCCATTTTTTCTTAATCTCTATTTATTAAGCATCATGGCATAAAGGACAAAAGTAATGCTATTTTTTAGTACTACTTGAGTAAAGGACAAAAATAATGCTAATAAACAGGCTAAATAACGTACTTTTATTTGGT
>PDWI01005775.1_pt1 | contig 16389 bp, 15 predicted proteins | sample 1430891 | NCBI WGS metagenome assembly PDWI01 (sample SAMN01162508, study PRJNA174530) | Oral metagenome, whole genome shotgun sequencing project. | biome: Marine environment; feature: Marine mammal; material: Swab sample of the gingival sulcus; isolation source: swab sample of gingival sulcus...
TGGGCGCTGTAGGCGTTAATCGCGCCCATAATTTGTAGCGGTTTGTCGCGTTCGACGGCATCGCGGAAGCGTCTGCCTGCGGATTGTTGTGTCATTTTTACTCCGTTGGTTAGGGGTTAAATTCCCTCTCCCCACAGGGGAGAGGGAATAATTAAGGCTGAATTTAAACTTAAATCTCCTTAGTCTCATGCTCGGTAATACTAATATCCAAATCTTGGTTGCGCGGATAGCCCAATTCGCGCAGGCCGTCTTTGATGACTTCTAGTGTGTGTGGGTCTTCAATGGTGGCCGGCATATCGTATGGCTCATCGTCCGCCATAGCGCGCATGGTGGCGCGCAAAATCTTGCCCGAGCGCGTTTTCGGCAACTTTTCCACCACGGCGATGAGCTTAAACACCGCCACCGCGCCCAAGGCTTCGCGCATGTGTTTGACTAACTCGTGTTTGATGCTGTCGTTGTCGTGCTCGCTGTCGGATTTTTTGACGATAAAGCCAATCGGCACTTGGCCTTTGAGACGATTTTTGACGCCGATAACCGCGGCTTCGGCGATGTCGGGGTGGTCGGAGAGGATTTCTTCCATTTCTCCCGTTGACAGGCGGTGGCCGGCGACATTAATCACGTCATCAATGCGCCCCATGACGTGCCAAAAGCCGTCTTGGTCGTAGTGCCCTGAATCGCCCGTTAAATAATAGCCTTCGTATTGCGAGAAATAGGCTCGGGGGCGAGCGGCAATTTCACGGCAATATTGCCCATGGCGTTGGCGGCCACTGGCTTGCCGGCATCGTCCAAAGCGCAAACGTCAAAGCCGGGGACGGCCAACCCAGAGGTGTGCGGCTTCATCGGTGCGCCGTCAATGCCCATAAAGCAAGCGGTAATCGCCCAGCCGGTCTCGGTTTGCCACCAGTGGTCGATGACTGGCACGTCGAGTTTGTCGTGCACCCAATCCAAGGTTTTCGGATCGCAGTGCTCGCCGGCCAAAAACACGGTTTCTAAACTGGAAATATCGTAGTTTTGCATCAGCTTGCCGTGGCTGTCTTCGCGGCGAATGGCGCGAATGGCGGTGGGGGCGGTGAATAAGGCTTTGACTTTATACTCGTCAACCAGACGCCAAAACACGCCGGCATCGGGGGTGGCGACCGGCTTGCCCTCGAAAATCACCGTGGTCGCACCGGCCAATAACGGCGCGTAACAAATATAGGAGTGCCCGACCACCCAACCGAAATCGGAGGCCGTCCAAAAGACTTCGCCGGCGTGGATATTGTAGATGTTTTCCATTGACCAAGTCAGCGCGGCGGCATAGCCGGCGTGGTCGCGCAAAATGCCTTTGGGCGTGCCGGTCGTGCCGGAGGTATAGAGGATATAAAGTGGGTCGTCGCCGGCCACCCAAGTGCAGCCGACTGGCGAGGCCTTTTCGACATCGACGCGCCAGTCGAATTCGCCGTCTTGTAACTCGACAATGCAGCGCTGACGTTGCCAAACCAGCGTGGCGGCGGCTTGGTGGCCGCAGTTGGCTTGGGCTTGGCGAATGATTGGCATGTATTCGATAATGCCTTTGGGTTCAACGCCGCAGGAGGCGGTTAAAATCAATTTGGGTTTAGCATCGTCGATGCGCTTGCCCAGTTCTTTGGCAGAAAAGCCGCCGAATACCACCGAGTGAATAGCGCCCAAACGCGCACAAGCCAACATGGCGAACAAGGTTTGCTCCAACATCGGCATATAGATGACGACGCGATCGCCTTTTTCCACGCCGTGGGCTTGCAACAAGCCGGCAAGGCGCGAGACTTCGTCCAACAACTGGTTGTAAGTGTATTGAATTTTGCGGCCGGTAATCGAGCTATCGACAATAATCGCCGTTTGCTCACCGCGACCGGCGGCAACGTGGCGGTCAATGGCGTTGTCACAGATGTTGAATTGTCCACCGACAAACCAGCGATACAGCGGCGCGTTGCTGTCGTCCAAAGCGTTGTCATACGGCGATTGCCAATGGAGTTTATCGGCGACCGCACCCCAAAATGCAGCGGGTTGCTCGGCGGCCGATTGTTGTAGCTGTTGAATAGTCGTCATGTTGTGCCCTCATGATTTGTCATTATTAATTATGTGGAAATCATATAATAGCAAACATGAATGGAGTTCCCCAAATGGTTTTTATAAAAATTATGTATAAATTTATTTTATGTGGTGGTTGACTGGTCTCGCTTTGTTGCGCTTAAAATAACGAGAAATAAGTTAGCTTATTTGAAAAAATGCGTTATACTCCCTCCCACTTGGCATGTGTTTGCTGAGTTGTGTTTTGGTTTGTTATACATTCGAAATACATATGTATTGCTGTCATTCCTGATGAATTAGTTTTTTAGGTTCTGTGGTGGTGATAATTAGTTAAAACGATTCATTAGGAAAATAGATATGGACGGAATAATCAAAAAATTTTTTGACGACAAGGGCTTCGGCTTCATTAAAACTGACAAAGAAGAAATCTTCTTCCACGTTTCAGAACTCGCTGAGTCTGTAACGCTTGCAGAAGGCATGAAGGTGTCTTTTGAAGTTGGCAAAGGCGACAGAGGCACATTTGCTAAAAACATTCGCGTTGTTGCTGACTAATCTCAGCGACTCGCAAACAAAAACAGCCCTTGATTTTTCAAGGGCTGTTTTTGTTTGTGCTAAATAAGTTGATTATTCAAAAAATAATACCAATGCTGAAAAATCACCTATCAAGGCCATAGCACCGCGAACGGTGTGTTATAGTCAAGCGTAACACACCGTTCGCGAATTTTATTGCATATCACTGCACATCAAAATCAAATGTCGCTGTTTCACTAGTGACAAACGTCTGACAGGTCAACATCATGCCGCGCTCGACATCGTCGTCCTCTAGGCCGTAGTTGAGCACCATTTCCGCTTCGCCGTCTAAGCGCTTGGCTTTACAAGTGGCACAAACGCCGCCTTTGCAAGCAAACGGCACGGTGATGCCGCCTTCTAGTGCCGCGTCAAGCACGTCTTGGTCATCGCGGATTTTTATCACTTGCTCAACGCCTTGGCTGATAACAGTAATGTCTTTGGTGTGGCTGTCATCGGCGCTTTGTGCGGTTTTTCTCGCCGGCGCTTCGGGCGTGCCGAATAGCTCCATGTGAATGGCTTTTTTGTCGATGCCGCGCTCAATCAACGCGTTTCTAAATAGCTCAATCAGCGGCAGCGGCCCACACATAAAGGTATGGTCGATGTCCGTGCCCACCAAGCCGTCGATAATTAGGCCGGCACTTTCGGCATCGGGGCGTTTGGATAGCATGGGAATGCCACGCGGCTCGCGCGTTAGCACGTGAATGACGTTCAAGCGTCCCATGTGGGTATTTTTCAGCGCTTCTAGCTCGTCAAAGAACATAATATCGGCGCGCTTCGAGTTGATGTACAACAAGTTGACATCAATGTTTTGGTGTTGGTCGAGCAACACTTTTATCATCGCTAAACTCGGCGTGATACCACTGCCGGCGGCAACGAAGAAATAGCGGTTTTCCTTGGCAATTTGCTCTGGCTGCGGCAAGCAGAAGTCGCCTTGTGGCAGCTGGACTTCGAGTTTATCGCCGGCTTTAATGTTGTCGCAAGCGTAGTTGGAGAACACGCCGCCCTCGACTTTCTTAATGCCTACCTGCACGAAATCGTCGCCGAAATCGCACAGCGAATAGAAGCGCTCCACTGGCTCGCCGTTAATGTTGGCGCGCAATTTGATGTACTGGCCGGCGGTGGGTTGGAAATCTTTGCGCAAGTCTTCCGGCACGGCAAAAGTAATGGCTTTGGCGTTGTCGGTTTGCGGCGCGACGTCGGTAACGGCCAACGTGTGGAACGGCAATTCCGGCACTTTGGGGGTGGCCGGCGCTTTGGGTTTGGGGACTTCGGGCGTGCCAAATAGCTCCATGTGAATGGCTTTTTTATCAATGCCGCGCTCGATAAAGGCGTTTCTGAACACGTCAATCAACGGCAACGGCCCACACAAATAGACGTGGTCTAGCCCTTCGGCAACAATAAAGTTATCAATAATTTTGCCAGAGGTGTCGGCATCGGGGCGCTTGGACAAAATGCCGATAGCGCTAGGCTCGCGCGTGACCACATGCGTGACGGAAAAGCGTCCCATGTGGGTGTTTTTCAGTCCTTCAATCTCGTCAAAAAACATAATATCGACGCGTTTGCCGTTGACGTAAACTAAATCGACTTCGATATCGTCATAGTTTTCTAGCAAGTAGCGCATCATCGCCAAATTGGGCGTGATGCCGCTGCCGGCGGCAATAAAGCAGTAGCGTTTGGTTTGGGCAATCGCTTCGTGATTTGGTAAGCAAAAATCGCCTTGTGGAGCTTGCACTGCCAACACGTCGCCGGTCGATAACTGGTCGCAAGCGTAGTTGGAAAACACGCCGTCTTCAACGCGTTTGATGCCGACCTGCACATAGTCGTCGCCAAAGTCGCAAATGGAGTAAAAGCGCTCGACCGCCTCGCCGTTGATGTCGGCTTTGAGTTTGAGATACTGCCCCGGCACGACCTTGAAGTCTTGACGCAAGGCCTCGGGCACGTCAAAAGTGACGGTTACCGCCTTGGAGGTTTCGGGTTTAACTGACCGAATGCTTAAATCGTGATACGTTGTGTTGTTCATTGTTGCCCTTAGGTCTATTTTATTAGGAGTATTTTTAATACCAAACCGGTAAAATAACCCCGCTTCGTTAAACTCGCTCGTCTACCTTGAAGGTTACTTTTCGGAATGGCTATCAGTATAATGATGGGGTTTTTCAAAGTTGGTATAATGCCCAATCAGTGCCATTATAACGCGCTCCGCGCCCAGCGACAAGCGAGTCGATAAATCCTCAGCTTGCCGCTAAGGAATTTGATTGTTTTAGGAAAAGCTGCAAATGGTGGGTTACGTCCCTCACCTACCTGACACGCTACGCATGTCGATAGTTGAAGGACTGCACCCACCCTAGGCTGGTGTTTTGGCGTGAAGGTCGAGGACACGCCTTAAGGGGTGTTAAAGGCGCGCATTTTTGCCGCTTCGACAATTTCGATCCAATAGCCATCGGGGTCTTGAATAAAGGCGACATCTTTTAGCTTGCCGTCTTCGGGGCGTTTGATATAGTTTACCTCGTTGCTGTCGAACCACGCGATAGCCTGTGCTAAATCGGGCACGCTAAAGCAAATGTGGCCAAAGCCTTGCGGCTGGTCATTGCCGTTGTGGTAGTGGCAATCGTCGTCGTTTTCGCTGCCCCAGTTGTGGGTGAGTTCGAGGACGCTTTCGCGCGAAAAGGTCTGCTCGGTGCGTTGGTCTCGGTCAGTTGCAATGACTTCGTCAGCGCGCAAGCGCGCTAAAAAATACAGCGAAAATTGCATTTCTGGAAAGTCGAGCTTGCGCAACACCGTCATGCCCAATACCCTACTGTAGAAGTTTAGCGAAACTTCTGGGTCTTTAATTCTCAGCATGGTGTGGTTAAACACGAAGCCTTCAGTGGCTTTGGGCGGCTCAACCACGCCCGCGTATTGTTCGCCGGTAAATTTCATAAGGGAGATGCCTGTCTGTACGGTATTGATATTATCACCAGAATATTATAGCCAGCGCTCAAATTGACGCGTGGCTTTTTCCCAATTGGTTTTTTCTGCAAAGGCGCGGACGTGGGCGCGCGGCAACTTCACGGCTTTCATGCAGGCCTTGGCCAAATCGTCGTCCAATATGCCGGCTTTGTCATCATTGACGACATCAATCGGTCCGACAACGGGGAAGGCCGCGACCGGCGTGCCACAGGCCATGGCTTGCAACAAAATTAGGCCGGCAGTTTCCATTTTGCAGGGGAAGACAACCAAGTCAGCGGCGCGCAGTAGCTGCACCAATTTATCGCCTTCTATCTCGCCCAGAAATTGGACGTCGGGGTATTTTTTCTCTAGCGTGCTACGTAACGAGCCGTCGCCGACGACCCATTTCGTGCCATCGAGTTTTAGGGATAAAAATGCCTCAATATTCTTTTCGGCTTCCAAAGGGCCGAAATAAAAGAATTTGGGCAGGTGGATATTGTCGTGCCGGCACAGGTAGTCAGCACCGTCGCGAGAGGCGGGGAAAAAGCGCTCCAAATCGACGCCACGAGACCACAGTGCTGTGTTTTTAAAGCCTTTATCTAATAATAACTGCTGCATAGACGGTGTCGGCACCATGACGTTTTTGGCCGGCTGGTGAAAGCGTCTGGAACGCGCATACAACCACGCCAGCGGCAAGTGCGTGCGCGCGTGAATGTATTCCGGCAGGCGGGTGTGGTAAGCGGTGGTAAACGGCTTGTTATGTTGCAAACACCAACGGCGCGCGGCGCGCCCCAGCGGCCCTTCGGTGGTAATGTGGATGGCTTCGGGGGCAAAGGCCTCAATCATACCGGCCAGCTGTTTGTAAGGCCATACCGCCAAGCGAACATTGGGAAACATCGGGCAAGCCATCGTGCGAAAGCCTTCGGGGGAGATTAATTTTACCTCGTGTCCAAAGTGTTGCAACTGTTTAATGGTTTGCTCAAGTGTTTGTACCACTTCGTTTTTTTGAGGTTGCCAAGTGTCGCTGACAATAAGAATACGCATAAGAAAGTTCCTGTTAACTGTGTTTACTCGCTGAATTGGCGACGCATTGTATCATGTTTTTATAGGGTTTTGCTTCAATAAAAAATCGTTAACACGCCTAGGGGGTTGCCCTCAATTCAAACAGGCTCACCGTTGAGCCTGTTGAGCTTGCGGGCGCGCCCTAACTCAATCTAACTCAATGTCGCCACAATATGGGCAATGGCGGCATCCACTTCTTCAACGCACGTCATGCGCCCCAAGCTAAAGCGCACTGAGCGCAGGGCTTGTTCGGCGCTCAAACCAATGGCGGTTAGTACATAAGACGGCTCGGCGGTGGCGGAAATACAGGCCGAACCTGACGAAACGGCGAGCTTTTCCGTCAATGCTGGCAATAGCGACAAGCGTCCGTCACCCTCAAAGCGCACGTTGAGCACATTGGGGGCGCGGTTGGCGTTTTCGGCGTTGATATGCACGGCCGGCAGGTGGCTGATGCCGTCCCACAGCCGGTTCATCATCATCTCAATATGGGCGTGGTCGCGGCTGAACTCTTCTTTGGCGAGGCGATAGGCTTCACCCATGCCGACAATTTGATGCGTGGGCAAAGTGCCGGAGCGAAAGCCGCGCTCGTGCCCGCCACCGTGCATTTGCGACTGTAAACGCACCCGCGGCTTGCGGCGCACGTACAAAGCGCCGATGCCTTTCGGCCCATAGACTTTGTGCGCCGTCAAACTGAGCAAGTCGATATTATCGGCATCGACATCAATGGCGACTTTGCCGGCTGCTTGTGCGCCGTCAACGTGCAGTAACACGCCGTTTTCGCGCGTGATTTTGCCGATGCCGGCAATATCGTTGATGACGCCGGTCTCGTTATTGACGTACATCAGCGACACCAATGCTGTATCGGGGCGCAGGGCAGCTTGAACCGTTTTAGGGCTAATCGCGCCGTCGGCATCGGGGTCTAAAAACGTCACCTCAACGCCTTGGCCGGCCAAAAAAGCACAGGTGTCGAGCACGGCCTTGTGCTCGGTTTTGGCGGTAATAATATGTTTTTTTTGCGTGCCGGCGTTCAAAACCACGCCCTTAATCGCCAAGTTATCGGACTCGGTCGCGCCCGAAGTCCAGACGATTTCTTTGGGGCTTGCGCCGATTAAGTCGGCAACGTGCTGCCGCGCTTCGTCAACGGCTTGAGCGGCGGCTAGGCCGGCGGCGTGAGTCGAAGCTGGATTGCCGAACACGCCGTCCAGCGTTAAATAGTTCATCATTTTGTCAGCCACGCGCGGGTCAACCGGCGTACTGGCAGCGTAGTCTAAATAAATCATGATATTACTCCGAAAAATAGGCGCGATGTTCGGCGGCTTCGGCTTCAGAAACCGGCACTTCGGCGATGGCGATTGGCTTGGCAGCGTTGTTTGAGCCGCCGTTTTGCTGGCTTTGGCTACTTTGCGTGGCGAAACTCAGGCCGCCTTGCCCGCCGGTCATGGCGAGGTAAACTTGCGCCAAAATCTCGGAATCCAGCAAAGCGCCGTGCAATTCGCGGTTGAACTGATTGATGCCGTAGCGCTTGGCCAAGGCGTCCAAACTCGCCCGCGCCCCCGGATGCTTTTTGCGCGCCATGACCAAAGTATCGGTGACGGTGCAAATGCTTTCGATGCTTTCTTCGCGTCCCAGTAAGCCTAATTCATAGTCCAAAAAGCCGACGTCGAACTTGGCGTTGTGGATAATAAGCTCCGCGCCGCGAATAAAGTCCAAAAACTCGTCAATGCAAAACGCCATCGTCGGCTTGTCGGCGAGGAAATCGTTGCCGATGCCGTGCACTTCAAAAGCGCCTTGGTCAACATCGCGCTCAGGGTTGATGTATTGGTGATAGTGGTTGCCGGTCAATTCTCGGTCCAGCATTTCCACACAACCGATTTCGATAATGCGGTGGCCTTCAATGGCCGGCATGCCAGTGGTTTCGGTATCTAGTACGATGCGACGTTTAGGTTTCATAAATATACTCAATGGGTAAGGTTAACACTTAAAATCAATAACTAAAGCAGTGAATCATATTGCTGGCACAAATCGCGCCCTCACTTATGCGACCCCGACGAGGAAAAACCCGACCGGCTGCTGCCAGAGCTATAATAGCCGCCACCGCTCCATCCGCCGGTGACAATCACGCCCGAACTGTGACAATTATTCAATAACAAGGGTAACAAAAAGAACAGGATAATCAAAACAATCCAAATGGTGTTTAAATTGTTTTCACGGCGCTTGGGCGGCTGGCGCTTGGGGCGCAAGTCGCGCCCAAACCATTTTCCAACGGTTTCTATCGCCACCGGTATCGACAAGGTGTAGGTGATTTCTTCGTCGTTTTGTTCGCTGGTGATGACTTCGTTGCCGTTGCGGTAGTCGGTGAGCAGCATGGCGTCGCCAACGTGCACTTGCCAATTAAACGCCCCAATCGCGTAGGTGACGGCATTGGCGTAACTTTCATAGGGCTGTCGCCATTTTTTGCCGCGATAGGTCAATTGGCGATAGTCCGCTGCCGGCAATTCGTTGAGTACCCGCGACACAAACCAGCCGCCACTTTCCTCCGCCAACCACAAAAAGCCGTCGGTGAAACTGTAGAGCAAATACTCTGTCCACAGGCTATCTTCGCCCACTTCCTCTAACTCCATGATGCCGATAACGACATAGTCGTGCGCTTTGTCGCTGTTGAGTATGGCTTGGGGGTCGTTTAGGCGAGTGCTACTGACGCTGTCGATATCGACTTCGCGGATGCGAGCCGTGTCGCCCAATTCTAGGCTGGTTTCTCGCATTTGCGTCATGCTGTGCAGTTGTAGCACTTCGGCCTTGTTGCCGGTAAATTGAATTTCACCGCGACAAGCCGGACACATCAAACACGTCGTTGCGCCGGCCACATAGGGCACGGCGTAGCCACAGTTGGGGCAGTCCAGCTTGTCTAGCTCTTTTTGGTCGTTGCCTAGGTTGCTGTCTTCGTTGAGTTGGCGGTTGTCTTTTAGGCGTTGCATCTTCAGCGCTTCTAGCGTTGTGGCAATGCCTGAAAAAACTACGGGCGGCCGGTCAGGGCCGGCGGCGGCATAGTCTAGGGTGATGAATTGGCGCTGAAAGCGGGCGTCAATGACGTAAACCGGCTCGCCGGAGCGGTTGATGACCGGCAGCTCGCCTTCGCAGCCGACCACGGTGGCCGAGCGCTTGTCGGTGACTCGATACGGCTTGTCGTTGTAGTCAACCGTTTGGTTAACGCTCAACTGCGTATAAGCCGGTAGCTGCGACGGCCGACCTTCGGCCGTTAAGGTGTATTTGCCCAACGCCTCTGACAACCAACCGACGTGGCCGTTCACAAATTGCACGCGCCACTCGTTCCACGTGCCGGCATCATAGGCCATTTGCACGCGTCCAATCAAGGTAAAGTCCGTACCCTTGTACGAGCCGGCACTGCCGATTTGTAGCGGCGAATAGTCTTCGATAATCTGCGACTGTTTGCCTTGTGACCTAAAATCTTCGCCGTCGCGTACTACTGTGGTTTGACAGTATTCGCATACCGACATCACCGAGGTGACGGCGGCAAAATTTACCGGTGCGCCACACGCAGGGCAGGGCGCAACGGCGGTCAGTACGTCAAAGTTTTTGGGGCGTTTGGCGTTGGAATCCGTCATGGCGTGACCCTCCTATTGGAATGATTAAGAGAGGCAGCCGGCGTTGATAATGCCCAACACCAAGCCGGAAACGCCGATTAAGCTACCGACCGCGACGTTGTTTTTCTCAATTTTGTCATCGACGCCGCCAATAATTTTAACGACGCAAACATAGCCGAGCAATTGTACCACCATGGCAAACACCGCCCAGCCGATAAAAATGCCGATGCTGTTATTGTAAATGGCGCTGGCCGACAGCGTCAGCGAATAGCCGATTAGCGTGCCGGCCAAGCTGACACAAGCCGCGCCGCGACCTTGGCGAATGAGTGCTAACTCGTCGTAGGGCGTTAGACGCAAGTAGATTTGCGTAAAAATCGTTAGCATAATGATGCTGGCGATAAGGTAGGTTAAGTAGCTAGTGATGTCCATGATCTTTCTCCTTGTTATGATTGTCTGTTAATCCCATGCCTAGATTTATCATCGCGCCGGCTGAAAAACCAACGGTTTTTCCAAAACCGGCTCGGCGTTATTGGCCGCGATGTCGTCGTCAATGTCATTGTCGTCTGCGCTTGGCGCTGGGGGACGTCGCCAAGCGCTATCGGCCTCGGCCGTTTGTCCAACGGCCAGCGCCCCAAAATCGAATAAATTCAAATCCAGCAAATGCGACGGCACGACATTGGTTAAGGCCTTGAACAAGCTGTTTTTGCGGTTGGGGTAGGCCGCTTCCCATTCACTGAGCATATTTTTAATGTGTTGGCGTTGCAAGTTGTCTTGCGAGCCGCACAAATTGCACGGAATAATCGGGAATTGCATGGCGGTGGCGTATTTGGCCAAGTCGCTTTCGTCGTTGAGCGCCAGCGGCCGGATAACGGTATGTTTGCCGTCGTCGCTACGCAACTTGGGCGGCATGGTTTTCAGCGTACCCCCGAAGAAAATATTTAGGAAAAACGTCTCCAAAATATCGTCTTTGTGGTGGCCTAGGGCAATTTTGTTACAGCCGTTTTCCTCGGCACAGCGATAGAGAATGCCACGACGCAAGCGCGAACACAAGCTACACATGGTCTTGCCGGCTTCAATTTTGTCGGTGACGATGCTGTAGGTGTCTTCGGTGATGATTTGGTAATCAACGCCGGTCTCATCTAAGAATTTCGGCAGAATGCGCTCGTCAAAGCCGGGTTGCATCTGATTGAGGTTAACCGCCAGTAATTCAAAGCGCACCGGTGCGATTTTTTGTAACCGAATCAACATGTCGAGCATCACATACGAGTCCTTGCCCCCCGATAAACACACCATGATTTTATCGCCATCGGCTATCATTTGATACTGTTCGATTGCTGTAGCTGTTTGTCTTCTAATGCGTTTTTGTAATTTTTTAAAATTGACGCTAGTCACCATTACTCCTAATAATTCACAAAGTCGTTACGATTTAGCCCTTTCTATTTGCTGAGAATAGCTCTACAATTAAGCAAATTTTTCCACCCAATTTGGAGCCACCAAAAATGAAAACAGCTAAAATGCTTACCTTAGCATCTATTTTATCACTAGCCGGCGCAATGCCAAGCGCTTATGCATTGCAAGACGGTCAAAAGTTCAAGTCTTGGACTGGCAAATGCGAGACCATGAATGGTCAGCAATTCTGCGGTATCAAACAAACCGTTTTCGACAAGCAGAAAAAGCCGATTATCGATATTTTTATCCGCAAAATGCAAGGCCAATCAGAGCCGGTTGTTTTCATCAAAGTACCGCTGCGCGTCTTCTTACCGGCCGGTTTAGGTTTGGCCGTTGACCGCCAAGAAATCGCTCAAGTGCCCTATTTGACGTGTGACCAAGCCGGCTGTAATGCCTTGGTTGGTTTAGACAGCAACATGGTGAAAAAAATCAAAAAAGGCAGCCAGCTACAAATCGGCATGATGGTACCCACCGGCACAGAAAATAAAGAAATTGTGTTGTCGGCGTCGCTATCTGGCGTGACTAAGGCCTTGAACGCGCTATAAGCAGACCGACTGGCGTGGGCGGCATTGCCCAGCTACCGGCCGAGCCAATAAAAAATCATCAACCGAGAACCTTGGTTGGTGATTTTTTGTTTTTGGGGTACGTTTAGTATTGCGTTATACTACTGACTTAATTACACAGAGGAAACGACTATGCAACCCATCGCACTCGCTGAAACCATCGCCGACGCTTACCGCGCCTGTAATCCCGATTATGCTTTGCCAGCCGATGATCCGCGTTATATGGATTTGTCTTCTGTACGCGGCGAAAATCAAATTGTCAAAGAAATCAAACGTAGTATTGAATTTTCCGATGACAGCAAAGACGAATACCGTAAATTTTTACTCAGTGGGCATCGTGGTTGTGGTAAAACCACTGAGCTGTATCAACTGCAAAATCAACTCGAAAAAAGTCATTATGCTTGCGTTTATATCGAAATGGGTGAGTCGCTAGATTTGGCTGACTTGAGCTACATTGATTTATTTTTGGTCATGGTAGAAAAGACGGCGGATTATTTAGGTCAGCGCGGCATCAATATCGACAACGGCATCATAGAAGATATCAATAACTGGATATCTCAAGAAGTTTATAGCGAGAAAACCACCGCGCACGAGAACTCAGTTGAAGCTAAAGCCGGCTTTGATGCTAGCCTCAGCATTGCCAAACTCATTAAAATCTTTGGCAGTTTATCAGGCGATATTAAACACAGCGAGAGCCAGCGAACCGTTATTCGTGAACGCATTGAGAAGCGCTCCACCGACTTTATCAAAAAAATTAACGAATTTTTTATTTCGGTCAATAACAAGTTAAAAGAACAAAGTAAGCACGGCCTCGTTATCTTGGCTGACGGGCTAGATAAAATGCACTATCGCAGTTACTACGATAGCAACGACAATCTTTCTGATACCTACAGCGATTTATTTATTCGCCGCGCTGATAAATTGCATGCGCCGTATTGCCACATTGTTTACACTGTGCCAATTAATTTGATGTTCACGAGCAATTTGCAAAATAACTTCCAACAATCGTTTATCGTACCAATGGTCAAGCTCCCTAGAGGGGAAGAAGTGCTCAAACAGCTCATTGGCAAGCGCATTAACATTGACGCGGTATTTGCCAATGAAACCTTGGTGTCGCGGTTGATTAACAATTCGGGAGGCGTGATGCGCGATTTGATGCGCCTCGTTCGCCTCGCGTCCATTCAAGCTGATGAAGCAAAAATCAGCGAACAGGACGTACAATACGCCATTAACCAAGTGACGCGCGAATACGACCGGTTATTGAAGTCTAGCGATGCTCAGATTTTGCGCGATGTACAGCAATGTCAACGCACCAACCCCGACGACGAACGCACCAAGGAATTGCTATTAAATCGTTTGATTTTAGAGTATGAAAACGGCAAACGCACCGCCATTATTCACCCAATCTGTAAAAATATTGAGTGGGTGAGACATATCATTGGTGAGTAAATGACGATGACCCTCAACCCCGACCAACAAAACCTTATCAAACGCCTGCAACGCCATGTTCAGCGCACGGGGCATAATTATTCCCTGTACTTCGCCGAGTGCAATTTACCGACCTTGCGCCCTGCGTTATTAGAGGCATTCAGCGCCGGCGAAGCCAATGTCTTAACCGTGTCTATCAAAGACTACCCCAGCGAGGGCAAACTGCATATCGACAACTGGATTGGCGAGTGCATTCGCGAGTCCGAAACACCCGTGGACGCGGTGAGCATCATCGATTTAGAAGTGCTGTTGCCTATTTTTTCCGAAAAAACCATTATCGCCACTGTCAGTGAAATCAACTGGCGGCGCAGTTCTTATCAAGCCTTAGGGTTGCCGTTGGTGTTTTGGTTGCCTAGTTATGCTTTACAGCTATTGGCCAAGCACGCTAGCGATTTTTATGATTGGTACACCGATGTCTTTGTCTTTGAGGGCGATGAGAGGCAGCTAAAGGTGGCACAGATTGAGCAGAGGAAAACATTAGTTCATCCTAAGACGAAAATTCCTGCCAAACAATATCAAGATAAAGATAAAAAACAGCAAGAATTGCGGCGTTTAAAGGCGTTGTTGAGTGAAACGCAACGACTAGCTGACCGTGCTTATTTGGAATATGAAATAGGACAGCTATTGTATTCACTGGGTGAATATTCAGAGGCACTGGTTCATTATGAAAGGTCGAAAGCAATTAATAAAAATATTGGAAATAAACAAGCTATATCAGCCATACTGAACAATGTTGCACTTATTTATGACCAACAAGGATATTACGATGAAGCTCTAGAAAATTATCAATTAAGCCTTGAGATCAAGAATGAAATTGATGACAAAGAAGGCATTGCCACCACCTTAAATAACATGGCATTAATTTACCATGCCCAAGGCAATTATGACAGCGCACTGAAAAATTATCAGCGTAGCCTTAAAATAGATGAATCTATTGATAATAAATCAGGAGTTGCTGTCTCACTCAATAATATTTCTCACATTTATAATGCTCAAAAGGACTACGAAAATGCCTTAGATTACCTAGAGCGCAGTTTGAAAATACTAGAAAAAAACAACGACAAGACAGGACTTGCTGCTACCTTAAACAACATCGCGGGCATTCATTACCGCCAAGGCGACTATCCCCGTGCTTTTGAGGTCTTAAAACGTAGCCTTCAAATAAGAGAAAACCTTGGTGATAAAGCTGGTATTGCCAACACTTCAGTAAACCTTGGAGTTCTACTCTCCCAAATGCCCAACCACCCCGAACACCCCTTAGCCGAACAATACTTCCAACACGCCAAGGAATTAGCGCAGGAAATGGTTTTGCATCAAGTGCTTGAAGATTTAAAGGCGATGGAGCGTTGAGGTAGGCGTTTTTAACGCGTAGGCTGGGTAGAGCGAAGCGAAACCCAGCAATGGCGGTGATTTAATTTTTACGCAGGCTTTTGGGGCATGGAAAGCTGGGTTTCGTGCCTCAACCCAGCCTACATTCTCTTAAAAACAAAAATCCCCCTTTGAGAACATTCAAAGGGGGATTTTTTAGGATAAGTTCAGAAACCCATACCAATGCCGAAAAACAACCTATCAAGGCAGGGGAGCGCAGGCAGTATCCCTCACCTAGTTACTAGGTGAGGGACTACGGCAAGCGACCCTAACGAAGAGAGGTTGTTTTGCAGGCTGGGTATTGATTACTTCCCAGACTCTTCTTTAATGGCTTGACCCAAGTCAGCAGGTGAGCGCACCGTGCGAACACCAGCGGCTTCTAGTGCCTTGAACTTGTCGTCTGCCGTGCCTTTACCACCAGCAATAATCGCACCGGCGTGCCCCATGCGTTTACCCGGAGGCGCAGTAACACCGGCAATGTAAGCCACAACTGGCTTGGTGACGTTAGACTTGATGAACTCGGCCGCTTCTTCTTCAGCCGTACCGCCGATTTCACCGACCATGATGATTTCTTTGGTTTGCTCGTCTTTTTGGAAGGCGTCCAATACGTCGATAAAGTTAGTGCCGTTGATTGGGTCACCACCGATACCTACACAAGTCGATTGGCCTAAGCCAATGCCAGTGGTTTGGTGAACGGCTTCATACGTCAATGTACCAGAGCGTGAAACGATACCGACCGAACCTTTTTGGTGAATGTGGCCGGGCATGATGCCAATTTTACACTCGTCAGGCGTGATAACACCGGGACAGTTCGGGCCGACTAGGCGCACGCTTGAGCCTTTGAGGGCTTTTTTGACTTTCATCATATCCAAGACGGGAATGCCTTCGGTGATACAAACAATCATTTCGATGCCAGCATCAGCGGCTTCCAAAATAGCGTCAGCCGCAAACGGTGGTGGCACGAAAATGACCGAAGCGTTAGCGCCAGTCTCAGAAACGGCCGCAGCACAGCTGTCGAATACGGGACGGTCTAAGTGCGATTGGCCGCCTTTACCGGGGGTTACCCCACCGACAATTTGCGTGCCGTAGGCGATACATTGTTCGGCGTGGAAAGTACCTTGTGAGCCGGTGAAGCCTTGGACGATGACCTTGGTGTCTTTGTTGATATAAATACTCATTTTAATCCTCCATTAAGCTGCGGCCGCAACGACTTTTTTCGCCGCTTCGGTTAGGTTTTCTTCGGCTTGAATGTCCAAACCTGAATTTTGAATCATTTCGCGGCCTTTTTCGACGTTAGTGCCTTGTAAACGCACAAC
>PDWI01005464.1_pt1 | contig 16386 bp, 24 predicted proteins | sample 1430891 | NCBI WGS metagenome assembly PDWI01 (sample SAMN01162508, study PRJNA174530) | Oral metagenome, whole genome shotgun sequencing project. | biome: Marine environment; feature: Marine mammal; material: Swab sample of the gingival sulcus; isolation source: swab sample of gingival sulcus...
GATGATGCCGCCAGGTCTCAGATGGAACTTGCAAATGTACAAGTTCCATTAATCGCTAAAGTTAGCGAGGATAAAAGAGTAAAAGCACTTGAAAAAAAGAGGGTTTTGGATGAATGGAATGATAAAAAAGGAAAGCTAAAAGTTGTAGCTTTTTGTGAGTATATAAATGCACTAAAAATATGTTCTCAAAAGGTAACACAAAGTAAGCTTTTTGCGTGGCAAAAGGCTTATAAATCAGAAGGGCTTGATGGTCTAGTTGATAAGCGTAGTGGTAACAAACAAAGCATTATCAAAGAGCTTGAGCTTGAAGATGATATAAAAAAGTTTTTATATGCTCAAAAAGGGAGCATAAATATAACTAACATTCATACTCTTATCAATCAAAAAGCCATAAGTGATGGAAAGCTTGATGGGATGAGCTTTTTAGGCAAAAAAGATGAGATTATCAGCTATAAAGTGGTTAATACGTGGGTAAAAAACTATCTTAATGAAAATAAGCTAGTGCGTGATTTGATAGTTTATGGTGAAGATGGTGCAGTTAGTCATAACTTACCTGCTCTTGGACGAAGTAATTGGGCGGTAGATAGTATAAACCAGATAGTTGAAATTGATGCAAGTCCGCTTGATGCGATGAGCAATATGGAAGATTTAAGTGAAAAGGTATGGCAGAAAGTCAAAAAACACTTTAACAATAAAGAAGAGTTCAAAGAAAATATCAAATCATGGCACAAAAGACAGTGTATAGTTTCGCTCATAGACACTTATAGCGGAGTTGGCATATATCATTTATGTGACTCTGAAAACAGCATAAGTATAGCAAGGGCGGTGGCTAAATATATACGAAAATTTGGTAAGCCTAAACTTATAAAAGGCGACAATGGCAAGGCATTTTTAAGCAAATATACTCAAGGGGTTTTAAGCTCTTTAGATATTGAATATAAAGCAGTCAGAGCTTATAGCGGTTGGTTAAAGCCTTATGTGGAGCGAGGATTTGGAAGACTTCAAAATGCTTTTACGGAAAATCTAGCTGGATATATAGGACACAGCATCACACAAAGACAAGCGATAGAGTTTTTCTTTTCTAAAAAAGAGCGTAGGCTTAAAAAGGGATATAAGACAAATCTAAAAGAGCTTAAGGCAAAAGAAGATATACAACACTTAATGGACTCATACGTAGATAAAATCATGCACAATACTTATCTTGAGAGGTTAGGAACTAGTCCAAGAGAATGCTATGAAAGAAAGCAAAGCGAGGCTGTTTGGATGGATGAGATGAGTTTATCTATGGCACTTGCTCCACGAGAGGAAAAATCAGTGCTTAAAGGCAAGGTTAGCGTAAATGGTGTTTATTATTATAGCGTTGTTATGAGTGCGTATGATAAGGTCAAAGTAACACAAGATATAAATAATACTAATAACTGCTTTATATGGGATATGAAAGATAATTTCTTGGGTGTTGGACTGACGCTTGATTTTGAAGAGGGTGTGAGCGTTGAAGAGGCAAAACAGGCTCAAAAGCTTATGCAAAAACGTTTAAAAGAGACTAAAAAACATATAGTTAAAGCAAGAAAAGAAGTACAAAAAGAGTATGAAGAGTTTATCGAAGCTATCGATGTGGAAGTTATACAAAGTGAAACTAAAGCAGTCCCAGAGGCTATAAATGTGGCTGTAAAAGGTGCAAATAACTTAATGGCAAGTGGTGGAGAGGAGTTTTTAGAAGATTTAAGAACAAAGAAAAAGCAAGAAGATACAAAATGGGATGTGGCAGATATAGTTTTAGGGGCTATTGGTTGATGGTGGTTTTTTAAAGGACTTTTAAAAGCTTTTTAAAAAGTCATTTAAGACTAAAGGAGTTTATAAATGAAAATAGAAAATACAAGAGCGGAGCTTGAGGAGTTTTTAGATAAAAATTCTATCAGCGCATCTGCACTTTCACGTGCGATTGGGGTAAGTCCATCGCAGATAACTCAGTTTAGAAAAGGTGCGTACAAAGGCGACAATGAGGCTCTTTGTGAAAAACTAGTCAAATACATGTCTTCTTACAATCAAAAAAGCACCAATGAAGATAGCTTTTATTTTTCTCGTGATGCAAAAATGGCACTTTTTACCATGGATGATGCTGTAGATGATAAAGAGATAGCTTTGATTTATGGTGAGGCTGGAACTGGTAAAAGTACCATTTTACAAGAGTTTGTAAAGGGTAAAAGCAATGCTTTACTTATAGAGGCAACTTGTCATACAACTGCAAAAAGTTTGCTTGATGATATAGGCGAAAGTCTTAAAATAACTTTACCAAAAAGCTTACACGGAAAGCTAAAAGCGGTCGCAAAATTTCTTAAAAGCACAGACAAGATCATAGTGGTTGATGAGGCGGAACATTTGCCTTTAAAAGCTTTGGAGGATTTAAGAAGAATACATGATTTTTCAAGGACTCCTATGGTTTTATGTGGCACTGAGATACTACTTAGAAATTTGATGGGTAAAAATAAAGAGTTAAAACAGCTTTATAGCAGAATTTGTGGCAAGTGGGTTATGAGAGGACTTGATAAAAAAGAGTGCGAGGAGGTATTTGGAAAGCATATATTTAAATGGAGTAATGGGAACTTTAGAACTAGTGTGAAATTAAGCAAACGTGCTAAGAGATTGGCTGTTTTAAAGGGCTCGGAGTGTGATGAAAAGATAGTTAGTACTGCAACTGAGATGATAGTTTTATAGAGGCTTAAATGATGATACGAGGCAGAAAACAAAGTTATAGCTTGGCTTGGTATGGCGTAGATGAAGTTGGGTATATATACCTTAGAAATACAAATCCACGTAAAATTGTGGACATAAAAAGGAGATAAAATGAGCATAAAAGATGAAAGAGGTTTTTGGCTAAATGCTAAAGGTGAGGCTGTGCATCCAGATAACATAAAAGTTGTGGATAAGCTAAAAGATGAAGTTGTTGAGGCTGTATTAATAAAGGCACAAAAAATACAAGAAAGCATGAAAGCTTTTAAAGAAGAGGCTTATAAGGATGTGGAGGATTATTTTGCCCTGGTACTTCAAAACTATGGAATGGATGTAAAGAGTAGGAGTAAGAAAGGAAATATAACGCTAGAGAACTTTAGTGGAACAGTTAAAGTACAAATAGCAAAAGCTGAGAAGTTAGGATTTGATGAAAAGCTTCGTGTTGCAAAGCTTAAAATCGACGAGTACCTTGAAGATGTTACAAAAGATAGTTCAGCCGACATAAGAACTCTTATAACTAAAGCCTTTGAGGTGGATAAAGAGGGAAATATTGATAGTAAAAAAATCTTTGCTTTAAAAAGCTATGAGATAAGCGATAAACGCTGGAAGGAAGCTATGGAGATCATAGAAGATAGCAAACATGTAACTGCTATAACTCCTTATATTCGCTTTTATAAACGTAATTCCATTGAGGATAAATGGGAGTTTATAAAACTTGATATTGCAGGGGTTTAAGAATGAAAAGTGCAGGACTATTGTCGGTGGTTGCGGGAATGTTTGGAGGACTTGACATGTTGCCAGAGATTGATAAAAAGAAGTTAAAAAGTAAAGATAAAGGCTCTTATTTTAGTAAAAAATGTAAACAAACTAAGGGTAAAAGACATAAAAGCCAAAAGCAAAGAAGTAACAGACGAAAAGCAAAAATAAAGGATAGAAAATGAAAGTTAAAGATTTGATAGAAGAGTTAGAAAAAATGCCCGAGAATGCGGAAGTAAGGGTTGGTGAAGAGAGCGGATGCTTTGAACACCCTATCCTTGGAATAGTGGAAGAAGCTGGAGATGTTAGGATTGAGTATAGAGAGGATGAGGAGTAAGAAAATGAAAAAATACAAGATAGTAATCCCCTATGAGATAGATGGCGAAAAGGCAATAAAGGAGTTTAGGATATCTGCAAATAGTGTGCAAGAGGCTTATTTTAAGGCGAAAACATACTTGAAGCAGATTATAGAAGATTTATAAAAGTAAATTCATAGAGCCGTTTATAGGACGGTTCTATTGAGTTTATGAAAGGAGTCAATATGCTAAGCAAAAAGCAACAATTTTTACGCAAACAACTACTAATAAAAATACACACAAGTAGTATGTATAAAACTTTAAAAATGCTTGATATTTGGGAAGAGTGGCTTGAGATTAGATATGGCGTAGAAAGTTGTAAAACTCTTAGCATAGATGAATTAAACAAAGTCTGTGATGAACTTATAAAAGGCAAAGTATATGAAGATACAAAGCCAGATGTAAGAGGCAGACGAATGCTGAAAAATGACAACATCACATCACATCAACTTACATATATGAAAGCCTTATGGAAAGAAAAAAGCAACAATAAGGATGAACTGAGTCTGCTTAGATTTACCTCTCGTGTTACAGGAATACAAAGAATGTATTTAGAGCAGGTAAGTAGCATTGAGGCAACAAATGTGATAAGCGTACTGGAGAAAAAACTGTGATATGTCCACGATGTGTGAGTTCTCACACAAAGGTTTTAAAAACCGTAAAAAGTACCACAACTGAGAGGTTTAGAAAGTGCATGAATTGTGGATATTTATGGAATACAGTTGAACTTCCAAAAAATGATAAATATCTAAGTAGCTATGTAAAAAGTTTATTTGATACGGAGAAAGAAGATGATACAGAGAAATGAAAAAGAAGTGGATATATTTACCCATCCAAAATTTCAAGAAGCACAAGCTATAAAAAAATTAGTAAGCTCTTGTGGAGATGGGTATATAAAAGCTTTTAGCTATGGTAGTATAGGGGACGATAAAAAGCTTACTCTTTACTTTGAACATCCTGCTATTACCCATGAATTTACCATAAAACATGAGCAAAATTTACAAAAGATGAGAGATATATATAAAAAAGAAAAAATGGTTGGAGTTTTGTTTTTTAAAAAGGTTGAGGCAAAAACTCTAAACAAATTTAAAATCAATCAAAACAAAAAGTTAAAAGACAATAGGTATGCTGAAAAATCATCTGGAGAGTTTGCAATAAATTGTAAAAGTGAAAGGATAAGAAGCTTATTTAAGGATATACAAGAGATTATAAAAGATAAAAAGGTTGAAAAATGAATAGGTTTTCCTTTTTAGAAACCATAAGTTTGCAGGAGCTAGAAGAACTTGAAACAAGAGAAACGTTGGTAAAAAATTTTTTACTAGAAAAAAGTATCAATATACTTTGGGGTAGAAGTGGACTTGGTAAAACTTGGCTTTGTATGGGGCTTTGTAAAATGTTGGCTAGAAATGGATGTGATATAGTCTATCTTGATGCAGATAATGGTATAGATATACTAAAAGATAGAGGCTATGACAAAGTTATCAAAGAATTAAGTGGAAGTATGACTTATATAAATGCAGACTTCATGGACGATGCAAAGGCTGGAATGGATAAGGTTTTTTCTCAACTTGAAGATAATGCAAAAGCAGGATACAAAAGAGCTATATTTATCATGGATAGCTTAACATTTTTTCTAAATGGTAATGTATATGATGAGATAAAGATAAACAATCTCATACGCTTTACCAAAAGACTTCGTCGTGCCGGTGGAACTCTTATTATCATAGCACATTCAACTAAAACAGGTGAAGTTTTAAGAGGAAGTTCCAATTTAACCAATGCGGTTGATGAAGTTTGGAAGATTAGAACTACTCCAGCACGTAAGGGAGAGATAAACTATATATGTGAGCCTGAAAAAAAGAGGCTTGATGTTAGTAAATGTGCTTTTAATGTGGTTTTAAATGGGTGTGAGATAAGTGTGTGCAACCCAAGTAAACTAGATTTAGATGAGATGGAGGGCAAAAGAGCCGAAGAGATAAAAGAGCTTTTAAGCAAAAAAAGCTTTACACAGTCAAATCTTTTAAAGCAAATCGGACTAGCTAAAAATGATAGACGAGCATTAAAACTACTAAAAAAACTCGATGGGATTTTGTGGCAAAGTAAAAAAGGTGCTAACAATTCCATCTGTTATACCCTTATATAAAAAATGTGAAAACGTGAACACTTGTGATAACGCTGCCTAAAAATGGTATTTTAGAAGGTGTCAAGTGTTCGCAAATTAAAATAAATCAAATGTGAACACCTAATTAATTACTTGTTACTTTAAGTAGGCTTTAGATAATATACCAACATTAAATTATAAAAACATCCAAAAGGAGATTTTAATGAAAGGTTTTAAATTCATTGGTATATTTGTATTGGCTTTAATACTTTTTGCTGGTTGCGCCACACATCAAGCAAGTCAAAATAATCAAGGTGGTTTAAAATATGCTGAAAGCAAAATAAATCAAAGCATCCATGATGCAAGAAGAAAACTCAAAATCATATTTTCAAATCCTCTTATGTTTACCATTAAAAACTACACCGATAAGCAAATTGTAGTTGGTATGTCTGAAGAGTCTAAGCAAAAGTGTGCTGAACGTTCTATGAAGTGTAAAGAAGAGTATGAGCAGATGAAAAGATTAGGAATGGATGCTGGTTGGGAGTTAAATTTATTTGAAATAGAACCAGATTTAACTTTGGTCGTAAGTAAATATTTTATTACAAATAAAGATGGTGAAAAGTACTATCACAATATTGATTCGATAAGGGGAATGAGAAAAATATTTTCAAATCTTCAAATAGCAATTGATAGATATGATCGTGGCTTGATAAAATAAATATTTATGTGAATATTTTTTCAATCTCATTTTCCAACATTTCATCTATTTGCCTACTTAAACCTTTTTCTAAAAATCCATTATTGTCAATGGGCAAAAAAGGACGAGCAGGAATATTGATACCTCGACCAAAGGCGTTAGTTGAGCCAAATTGGTGTGTTAAACCGTAAGGGAATCCACCCTTGCTTGAGTTATTAAAAACAGTCACTTCGTTTTCTTTAGCATCTACATGCCAATTTCTTGCTAAGTTTCCACTTTGGACTAATATTCGTTTTTTTCCTCCAGCTCCATATCGTTTTAAAAATGACTTTCTTTGTCTTTTTTTGTTTTTAGTATATACATTGCCTTTGCCCATTTGTATATAAGCAGTAACAGAGCTTAAAGGTTGCCATCTTTGCCCAAAAGGACTTGTTTCATTTTCAAAAGCTAACTCTATATCCTCTCTTATATAGTTGCCTATTTTAGCCATTAAAGGTTGATTGCTGCTAAGTTTGGTTTGAAGTTTTTGTAGGCTTTTATTTATATCTTCTATTCCACTAACTTGTATTGACATATTTTACTCCAATTTGGTATAATGTTTTTAAATTCGTTAGTTGATGATCGCAACGTAGTAGCGATATCCGAACTTTATGAGTTCCGATATATTGTGGGTGCAACTCCCACCGCTAACGAATTTTTATATATCTACTCATCCCCTCCCTTGAACGCTCCACTTTTCCAACCGTTACCATATAGTTTGTTACTCCAAATTTTTTAAGCTTATAATTTAGATCTACTACTATCTTGTTGATTTTTGATGTATCTTTTTCATCATCAAACCAAAAGATGATATTTTTATTTTTTTTATCTACGCTAACAGGTGTTTTTTCGCTCCCAAGTACTTTTACGATTTGCCTTAACTCTTCAATTCTCAAATCCTGTCCGTATTCGCTTTTTCTTTTGGGACTTATGTGAAGTACGCCGTGTTTATCCCCTAAGATAAAGTTATTTTCCAAATCAATAGCAAGTATCTTTTTTATCTTGTTTGCAAGAGTTGAGCTAAGTAAGCCTAATTGAAAAGTTTTGATTGGAGATTTTATATTTTTATTTACAATCAGCTCATCTATGGCATTATCTAGTGAGTGTTGCCAGATGTAGCGGTTTCTTTTGTGTTCGAGGTTATTTAAAAACTCTTTTGCATTTTTGTAAAAATCACTTGAGACTTTTTTACTTTTAAGTTCTTTTACTTTTTTTGTTAAGACATTATCAAGCTTATCCTCTTTACCCACGTGATAAGCCCAGTCTTTAGTAGCTATACTTTTAGGACGCTTACTTACTTTCCAACCATATCTTTTTAGCTGATAACTATCTATCCCTTGAACGCTACATTTGCAATTCCAATCATTTGGAGGATAGTTTGTGAGCCAAAATTTATCATCTATAGGCAAGATAGTTCCATGTAAGGCTCTATGAGAATCTCTTGTGTTTTCGCTTAGTATCGAAACATATCTTAGGTATTCACAGTCTGCGTCTATAAGGCTTTGATATTTGCTCTTTGCATAAGATACTCTCATATTTGTATTGTAGATAGTTTTTAAGCGATGATTGCCAACATATATACGCTTAACTTCTTTGGTTTTGGGGTTTGTTACATGTATATCTCCCCACCAGCCTTTTTTGATAAGAGTTGGTTTTATGGACTTTTTCCATTCATCAAAGCCTAAACCTCTTTTTTGAGCGTAATATAAACTCTCTTGTATGTCGGATAGTAGATCTAGCTTTGTGATTTTTGCTACTGTGAAAGTGCGATGGTGGGTATAGTGCATAATCTCATCATAATCAAAATGAATTTTAGGTTTTTTAGCCCTCATATATTCCATAACACTCGTAGGCTCAGCAAAAAAATCAATTGTCATAAAATCCCTTTAAAGAACTATTTGTTATGGAGTTACTAAGAGCTATTTCGATTTTTTGTATATTTTCCTCTCCAAAGAGATCTATAGCTTTATCATAAGCCTCATCATAGCTTTCGCTTGAATTTAAAAGATTTGTTATCATCTCTTCTATATCTTTGCTCTCGTTAAAATTCTTTTGGTGTATGGATCTTTCAAAACTATCCATGTATATGGTTTTGCTATTTTTTTGCAATTGAGTAGGATTGTGTTTTAGTTTAACATTTAACTCATTTGACATTTGCTCCTCATCTACTTCGTAGCCCATATTTGTTAGTATTTGAAAGGTTTGCACCCTGCCTAGATCTGCACTATTTTTAAGGAGTGGTATTTTAAAACCTGCACTCATACCAATAAAATTAAAGCAGTAATTTACATAAAAATTTACATCTTTGATATCTGAATTGATTATCTCACGGCGTGTATTTTCATGAATTTTACCAAGAGCATAAGAGCCAGACTTGCCACTATTGGAAGTTAAGGTTTGCCCATTGATTACTTTTGCTATTTCATTGTCAGCGTATTCGATAAATTTTAAAAAGTCCTCTTGGGTTCCACGACCTTCAAGTATTTTGATCATATCTTCACTGCCAAATATACCATAGGCACCACTTTTTAAGTTTTTTAATGCTTCATCCATTAGCTCAATTACTTCTTTGTCGGAACTATGCGAATGTCCGATTAGAGGAGGCACTCCTAAGAACTCAGTAAATTTTAGATAATGACTTAATACAAAGTGTTTAGCGTAAACTATCCATATAAGTTTAATTAAAACAGGCTTTTTTCTAAGTATGATAAATCGTGGGCTTTTTGCTACAAACTCTTTTTTGCCACTTTTAAGATATACCTTATCCTCACGATAGTTAAAATACTCTCTACTTATATGTCTATATGCAAAGTTTTGATTTTCATCCAAATATAGCTCTAATACTGCTATGCCAAAAAGCTTACACTCTAAAGATGCCTTTGTTATATCATAAATGCTAGAGATATATTTTTCATCTAAAGTACATGTGTATTCTTTGTTTAAAGTGCTAAGTACTCTTTTTTCTAGTTCGCATCCTACAGAGCTATCTTTATCTTCTATGAGATTAAATATGGGTAGTAGGTATTCTGGGTTTTTATTTAATAGTGCCACTCTTATCTTTCCTGCACTTAGTTCCACATACTTTGTAAAATCTGTTTTGCTATAAGCTCCTTTTGGTTTTATAGAATTTATAAACTCTTTTTTAGTCACGATATTTCCTTTTTTTAAAATCTTTCATATATGCCACTTAAATCCATTTTATGCCCAAAGACGTATAAAACTACTCGTAAAAATAGTTAAACGTTTTTGAAACGAGTTAAACGGTATTTAAAAACGGTTATGTTGGTTAATCCAATAACATCTTCTTCAGCATTGCCTCTTTATGTCTTTTTATGCTTAAAAGCTTATTTACTTTTTTATAATCAAAATTTGGCTTTTTAGCTATTCTTAAAGCCATCTCAACAGCGTCAAGTCCATCATCATTTGCGCTTTTTGGATAGGTGTCTAGCTCATCTATAAAAAGAAGGTTGTCTGCTTTTACTAAAATATCGCCTCTATTTATATATGGGCTAAGTCCATCAAGGCGCAACTCTTTTGCTACAGTATTTTTAATCTCTATAATAGGCAGATGAATGCCAAGTTCTTTAGCCTTAGCAATTAAAATATCTTTGAAAAACTCTTGAAATTGCACAGTTTCTATGGCTATTTTAATGGGGCGATTTAAAACAAGTAAGTCAAGATAGGCTCTTAAAATCTTATCTATCATTAAAGTTGGTTTGATTTTGTATTTTTTAACATCAGCGTAAAACTTATCTTTATATCCTAAGATAGCCACTGCAAAATAATCTCCCTTACTTTTTCCAAGTGCTGGGTCGATACCTATAGTGTAAGTATCACATAGTGGCATAAGCTCATAAGTTTTATATCCTCCAAAAGTTGCATCTTCTTTGCTTAGTGGCTGGTTTTGATATTCGCTTAAAAAGGCTTCTTTATCTGAAAGGTACTCATTTAGTATCTCTTGTTTGTCTAAAGAGCTATCATCAAGTATCATTTGGTTTAAGTTTGGCTGTTTGCCCTCAAGATTAGCTGGAAAGCTTAAAACTAAAGGGTATGAAAAGCTTTTAAAATCTGCTCTTTGTTTTATTTTAGGAAGTAAGCCATCATGATGAAGTATGGTACCAACTATCAAGATGTTATAATCTTTACTCATACGAGCAGGAAGCTTTAGTATAGCTTTTATAAACCAGTTATATAGTTTTTCTCTTTGGCTTTTACTTTGTACATTTTCATCATTTTCCATATCATCACAGATGATTAGATCTGGTCTGCTTCCTAGCCAATTTGCACCTCTTATCTTCGTTCCTGCTCCAAAACAGCTTATCTTAAATTTATGCCCACCTACTATACATATAATCTCTTCTTCAGTCCACTTGTCCCCTTGAACTATATCAAAATCATCTCTTAGGCGTTCGTTATCTTCAAGCTCTGTTTTTATAAACTCAAGCACCCCCTTACTTAGCTTGATAGTTGCACCAATAAGCACTGTGTGGCGTTTGCTTTGATTGATAGCATTGAGCCACAAGGTTAAAAGACACGATAAAAGAGTAGTTTTGGCCGCACCCCTATAACAATCAAATTCTAACTTACGGTGTTTTTTTAAAAGGCTTTTAATGTCTTTGTAAACAGCATTTCTAAACTTACTTGTTTCAACTTTGCTCACATGGTGAGGGAAGTAGGTTTGTACGGCGTATTTAAAATCTCTTTTTGCTTTTTTTACTCTTTTTTCTTTATCTTTATTATCAAGTGTTTTTAAAGCTTTGAGTTTAGATCTAAGTTCCTCTATGCTTTGCTTGTGATGAGTCATACTTTTAAAACCTTTGAAAGAATCTCATCCGTATTGTCTGCTAAAAAGTTTTGCACACTTGCATTTTTACTTTTTTTAGCTAAGTCTGCTATGTAGTTTAAAGCTTTTGTAACCGCTTTTAAACTAATGGCTTTTGAATCTGATTGCAAAGGTGCTTTTAGTCGATAATAAGTTGATGCGTAGCGGTCTAAAATTTCTAATCTCTTTTTACTATCTAGTTTTTTTAAATCTTCAAAAGCCTCATCAAAACTTTGTATAAGCGTAAGGATAAATTGCTCTTCGCTTTGTTTGATATTTGTTTCATCTCTTTGCTGATTTAAAGCTAATGTATCCCAGTCTATACCCTCGCTTAAATCTCTATTTTTATATCTATATACGGTAGCACGACTTACATTGCATATAGAAGCAATATCAGTGATGTTTTTTCCACTTAAATATAAAGCTTTTATCTCTTGTTGTTTTGTCATAAGTGTCCTTATTATTCCTTCTTTAGTGATTGGTGGAATTTCCACCAATCATAAATTCTAAAGGAGTTAGCTAATCATAAAATATTTTTTGTAAAAAGTCAGTCTATATAAGACATATATAGACTGACAAAAAAATATCAAAAGCGTAAAATGACAGCACAAAATCAAACAGGAGGCAAACAAAGTGTACGGAGTAAGAGCAAAAGAAGTTTTAGCTTTTAACTATAAAGATGGTGAAAAAGTAAAAGTTAGTCCTTTGGGGGAAGTGATTGGATACGATGGACGTAAATTTAGTATAAATACCACCCAAATTCTTAAAAATCTTTCTTCTCATGAACTTGATATTCCACTGGATGAAAATCACTCTTTTGCCCAAGCTGTTGGCTGGTTTGCATACAAGAGCTTTGAACTTCGTGAAGATGGAATTTATGCGGCACTAGAATTAAACAAACAAGGAAAAGCACTTGTAGATGAAAAAGCATATAGATACCTAAGCCCAGTTTATGAACAAAACAATAAACATGAAGTTATAGGAATTGACAGCGTTGGTCTTGTAAATAGACCCAATTTATTAAACATTGCACTAAACGAGAAAGGAGATAGTGTGGATAAAGATAAAGAAATAGAGGAACTAAAAGCTAAGCTAGATTTTACTTCAAAAGCTCTTGAAGAGACACAAGCAAAACTAGAAGAAAATAAAAAACAAGAGGATGCAGCAGATAAAAGTCAAGAGCAAAATAAAGAGGAAAATGCAAAAGAAAATGAAGCGATAACAGCTTTAAAAGAACAAGTGGAAGCTCTTAACTCTAAGGTAGACGAGACAAACAAAAAGCTTTCCATGTTTTCAAAAATGGATTTAGAGCCAAACAATCAAACAGGCTTGAGTGATGAAGAAAAACATGTAGCATCGCTTTTAGGATTAAGTGAAGACGAATACAAAGGAGGAAGATAATGGCAGGATTTGAAGAGACAAGTGTAGGCTTTAAGTCTATATTTCAAAAAACTTTCAATGATACAGAGTCACTTGGGGATAGATTAGCCACTAGAATTAAAAGTAATGCTTTAAGTGAGCATTATGTATGGCTTGGCAACTTTCCAAACATGAAAGAGTGGATAGGTGAAAGAGAGTTAAAAAAATTAGAAGATTTTGGTTATAGCTTAAAAAACAAGCTTTACGAGGCAACAGTCGAAGTTCCTAATATACATCTTGAGTATGATAAGGTGGGTCTTTATGCACCAGCAATACAGCAAATGGCAATAAATGCTAAAGAGTTCGGAGGGGACTTGGTTGGACAAATTCTTTTAAATGCAACAGATAGCGAAAAGGGGAAGTGTTACGATGGAAAGCCTTTTTATTCAGACGCACACGAGGTGGGAACCGATACGGTTTCAAATGTTGGAAGTGGTGTTTTGAATGATGTGAATTTACTAGCCGCTCATGCTTTTATGCTCTCTATTAAAGGAGAAAATGGATCGCCTTTAAAAATAAGACCAAATCTAATTGTAGCTGGTCCTAAGAATTTGGCAAATATAGTAAACGCTCTAAATAAAGATACTAAAGCTGGAGGGGAAAGCAACCCAACGTATAAGATGTTTGATTATCTAATACTGCCTGAAATTACAGACATGCAGTGGCATTTATTAGATACTACAAAACCATTAAAACCTTTCATCTTACAAGTTGCAAAAGATGGTGTATTTGAAAGTAGTAACGATGACAAATTTATGAAAGATAAGGCACTTTTTGGCACAAAATCCTTTATGAATGCAGGATATGGACTGTGGCAGTTAGCATATAGAAGTACAGGAGTGTAGATATGGCACATATTAGCGTAGAAGATTTTTATCCAAAAAAGGAAAAAGATGAGCGAACAAGAAACCCAGCTGATGGAAAGAGCAAAACAGAGCCTAAGAAATCCAGCGGAAGTAGCAGAGGAACTAGTGCAAAAGGCACTAAAGGAGGCAAAGGATCTAACGCAAAACAAAAAGATACCGACTCCAAATCTGATGGACTTAGCGATGTTTCGTCTGATGCTGTGGATGAAGATAGAGCCGACGGAGCTGGAGGAAAATCTGGCAATGAAAGCACTGAAGATAGCGGAAAAAAATAATAATGAAGATGAGGAGCTAAAAAACTCCTCTTATAGGTATGGACAAAGGATAAGTGAGCTATGAAACTAAAACAAGCGTATGAGTTGCTAGAACAAATGTTTGACGCAATTCCTGCACCAACATTAGAAGATATACGCCAAGAAGGCGTATATATAAATTTTTTAGGGATAAAAAATAAAAAACCTCTAAAAGATGTGGCATCTTTTGCGGTAGTTTTAAGTGCCAATTCTTTAAATAAAGATAGCGCTGGAGCAATAGATAAGATAAGTATTATGCGTAAAGCAATCTTAGATTATGAACTTAGCAAAGGCGTAAAGTATTTTAAAGAGCTTAAAAGTGCAACGTTTCCAAACAACACTCTTTATCTGTACGCTTTTATATTTGAGATAGAAGTAAAGGAGATATAAAGATGCACACCATAGATAAAATTACACTCATCTTAGAATACATAATAATAGGTGCATTGTCACTAGCTGTATATACATGTATAAAAGGTGTGTTATGTTTGATATGAAGGAGGTGCTGGTTTATCTGTGGTTGCTTGCATTTTCTTTTGTAGTTGGCATACTTAGTTTTTTAAAACGAAGTGAAAAACGACCTTTCAAAGTTGGTGCTTTTACGCTTGGAGTTCTTTGTTCCATGGTCGCCGGATACATAACATTTGAAGCAATGTACTATATCTTTGGTAATGAAAGATTTGCAATTGCCCTTGCTGGAGTTGGTGCATGGATGGGTACGGATACACTACTAAGTTTAGAGAGTGTTTTTAAGGAGATAATAACAAGGAGACTAAAATGAAATATAAGGCATTAAAGCGTTTATATATGGATGGCAAATATATAAATGTTGGAGATGAATTTGAGGCGAAAGATTTAAAAAAAGAGGATATAAAAATCTTGCTTGAAAAAAAGAAAATAGAAACAATAAAAGGAGATGACAATGTTAAAAAATGATGGAAACATAACAAGATACATCGGAGGCGGTAAGATTTATTTTACCCCAAAGGGCGAAACTGATGTGCGTGAATTTGGCGAATGCCAAGAGGCAAAGGTGAGCATAAGTACTGAAGTTGCAGAAGCTATCAACAAGGATAGTTGTATGGCCGTAAAAGCTGGTAAGTTTGTTAAAGCAATAAACGCAACCATCGAGTTTACTACCCAAAACATTAGCATAGAAAATATGGCACTAGCACGTTTAGGAAAAATCGAAGATGTGGAATTTCAAACAGGCGAAACTCTTCCAGATGGAAGTAGTGCTAGTGAAAATACAACTATTAAATGTATAAAAGCTGGAAGTAATCCAATCATAGAAGGAAGTATCAAATTTGTAGGAGATGAGTGTGGAGATGAAAAGCCTGTTCTTATCGTTCACAATGCAGTTTTAAGCCCTAGCGGGGAATTTGCTTATATAGCAGATGATGTGCAAACTTTAGGTTTTAGTGGCGAGGTGCTTGATACTGACAAAGGATATTTTGACGAGTACCGCATGGAAGTAAAAAAGGATTAATGTGAAAACAAGCTACAAAATCACACTAAACATCGATGAAACAAAGTATGAATTAGTTGTTCGCGAACTTACAAAGCAAGAGGCAAAAAAGTTCAAAAAAGAGCAAAAAAAGCTTGAAAACGAGGCAAATGAGCTGACAAAAAAAGAGAAGCATCTTGCAAGGTTAAGACAAAGGCTATCAGTAAATGAGGCTATTTGTAAAAAAGAAGATGTCACAAAAGATGAGCTAAAAGAGTTAAATGAGCTTTACGAAAAAGTCTATAAAGCTGAAGATGAGTGCGAGGGGCTAGATGAACTAAAATCCACAATCGAAAAAAGAAGTGATGAACTTTTATACGAAAAACTAACTCTTACGATAAGCGGAAAAGATGGAGATGCGTACTTGCAAGCTATAGAAGAAAAGGGAGTTGATATCAGACTTGTTTTTGTTGATATTGCAAAAGCTATAAACAAGGTTGAAGAAAAAAAGTAAAAAACGTCATCAATTATCTCCGTACATCAAGCGGAGATAATGGCGTTTTTAAGTATGAGTTAAAAGATACTTGGGAGATTATGATTGTTGATATTTTCTCTTTGAGTATTTATAGTAATGGCTTTGGAAGTGAATTTAACTACCAAGTTGTTAAAGATTATTGTAAACGTGAAAACTTGGAGGCTTTAAAGATATGGAAAATACTAAAAAAGATAAAAGAGGCTTTAAAATGAGGCTAAATTATATGTATTTGCCTTTTGGTTTTGGTTTCCATAAATCTTTAGTAAATGCAAAAAATACTCCAGTGCTAACAGGTGGCAATAAAAATAAAAAAGCCTCCCATGGT
>PDWI01005466.1_pt1 | contig 16384 bp, 14 predicted proteins | sample 1430891 | NCBI WGS metagenome assembly PDWI01 (sample SAMN01162508, study PRJNA174530) | Oral metagenome, whole genome shotgun sequencing project. | biome: Marine environment; feature: Marine mammal; material: Swab sample of the gingival sulcus; isolation source: swab sample of gingival sulcus...
GCATAAGTTTCGTTAGGGCTAGTAAAAATCTTTTCTTTTTTTATTTTATTTAGGGTATTGCCAATTTGCTTTGTTCTGTAATTTTGTCTCAGTTTATATCTTTGTTCTGCACCAATAAATTCTACATCAAAAATTCTAGCTTTGCTTTTTTCTGTTTTAGCTAGTGTTTGTATGTTAAAAACTTTAAAAGAGTTTATAAAATCTATATTAAGTAAAACTTGTTCTTTAGTATTTTCAATTAAAACCATAGCCATATTTACGTTATTTGTTTTGATGTCTTTAAGCTCATAGTCTTTGTATAACTCTATTTCGTGTATTATATTTTCATCTATTATATATGCCCCCAACTTCACGTCGCTTGTACTATAATCCAGGTAGGAACATAAAATAAAGTCTTGTAGTGGCACTATGTCAATAATATTGAATTTTTGATTCGATATAGTTTTAAGAGATTCAAAACTAAGTTCATCTTTTATGTTCTGTTCATCTGGAACCTTAGCAATTAAGCCATGTCTGTGTTTTATGTTTCTATGATAGCCAGCAAAAAAATTAGTATCTTCTGTTACCATATAGTCAGCTTTGCTATGGCTTGATGCTTCACACAATTTATCATTTGCTAAATAATCAATTTGTGTATTTACTAAAGCGTACGTTGTAGCATTAAATTCAATAGTTTTTTGTATTTTTATTTTATTCATAACTTTTATTATATCCTTTTGTCTAAATTGTAAATTATTATCTATTCTACCACATTTTAATCTGATTTATAAAATATTTTATAGTTTTATTATTAAATCTGCTATGTAGCCAAAAATTGGTGCAAGGATAACTGTTAAAATCGCTGTGATTTGTGATTCGATACTTAAAACGGTTGCCCTTAGCTCTTTATTCATATAATCATCAATGAGATCTAAATAGATTGGCTTTCTTAAATCGCTTATGATATGCAGAATAAAGAATAACGTAAAACAAAGTATAATTGATGAGATTTTGATACTAATTGGTATTAAGAATATGATGCCAGTCAAAGTTAAAAATGAAATAGCCATTAAGTTTTTACTACTACCTAATTGTTTTAATTTATAAGCATTTCTAGAAAAGACAGAAGATGTGATATTTATGATAAAGTATGCTATTCCTATGGTTATTTTTACCGAATTGTCAGCGTTAGCACTGGATAAAATTAAAAAGCCAGAAGATAAAATTAACAGCTTTAGACTTGGCTGAATTAGGTCTTTGGAACTTTTAACCATAGCTGAAAACAAACCTTGATTTATTAAAATTTCTCTTAAATTCCTGTTTTTAAATATTATTTTTAAATCGTTTTTAAAATGCGTTTTTAGCTTTTTGTTTTTATGATGTTCTTCTTGACTTTTGTCTAAATAATCAGGATAGGTATAAATTAAAATAAAGTCTGCAATGTAAGGAATAATGCTCGCTAGAAATATATAGTTGGAAGCAGGTAGGTATAAAATTAAAATGATGTAGCATATGGCATTTAAGCCTGAACCTATTAGTGAAAATGACCTTGTTCTGCCATATACAAAGACCTTGTGTTCTTTTAAATGATGCTTTTCTAAATAGCTTAAAATAATGGCTTTGTGGGTGCCTGTTCTAAAGGCTTCGCCTAAGCCAAAGAATATCATGGCAATGATTGATATAAAAAATGAATTCGTAAAAAAGAAGACAACAAAAGAAATGATGTAAAATATAAAGCAGAGGTATAGTTCTTTTTTTCTGCCATAATAGTCGGCAATTAAACCTGAGGGAATTTCAAAAATATAAATGATGATTTCTCTAATAGAGTATAAAACGCCAATTTCAAATAGGCTGATATCTTTTGACATTAAGAATATCAACAGATAGGGTTTAAAAAAAGCTAAGTTTTTCAGCAAGCCATAGGCAGAAAACTTTTTAATTTGTTTATCATTTATTATTTGCTTTTTGACTGATTTATCCATTATTTCTCCGAATTATTTCATAATCATTCTTTCTATTTTATTTTATCATAATTAAGAGAATTTACAAAAGCAAATAAAAAACAATAAATAAATTAAAAATACGTAAATTTTTAGGCATAAGAATTTTTGAGGGTCGCCGTGTATATAAACATACATAAGAATCTCAAAAATTTGAAGTAACACCAAAATTTGCCATCTATAAGCTTTTTAGCCTATGCCACCGTATATTAAACCCAGAATATAAACCAATACTGTGATTCCACAAAAAACATATTTACCAAAGACTCTAAACCATGCACCAATCTTATGATCTCTACCTTTTGACACTTCATCTTCGGCAAAAGGAAAACCAAGAATCCAAAAGAAGGTAAAACCAGCTAATAATGCACCAAGTGGTAAGGCATAAATACTGACAAAGTCCATCCAGCCACTTAAATGGTCGCCCTCAATAAACACACCTACCGCAAAGGCAATAACAGCAATTATTGCGATACTTTTATGTCTTGATAAGCCGAATTTACTTTGCAAGGCTTCGACAGGAGATTCAAAAATATTGATTAGTGATGTAATACCTGCAAAAAGAACGGCAACAAAGAATATAATAGCAAAAATAGAACCCGCTGGCATTGTTTTAAATACTTCTGGTAAGCTAATAAACATTAGGGCAGGTCCTGCTGTTGGTTCTATGCCAAAAGCAAATACTGCTGGAATAATAACAAGGGCTGCAAGTAAAGCGGCAATGGTATCAAAAATTGAAACATAAAAAGCACTACTTACTAAGTCTTCTTTATCATCTAAATAGCTACCATATACAACGGTTCCACAACCAGCTAATGACAGTGAAAAGAAGGCTTGTCCTAGAGCATAGATCCATGTTTTTTTATCACTTAATGCTTCCCAGTTTGTGTTAAATAAGTATTCGTAGCCTTTACTTACATCACCACCAAGCATAAATACTCTAATTGCCAGAAATATAAATAAGACAAAAAATAGTGGCATTAACACTTTGTTGATTTTTTCTATTCCTTTACCAATGCCAAATATCATAATAGAAAAAACGATAACAAGTCCAAGTATATGCCAAGAAATAGAAGAATAGTTACCAGCGATTTCACCAAAATAAGCAGCAGAATTTTCGGCGCTTAGCATGGAACCTGTGATAGAGCCAACAGTAAATCTTAAAATCCAGCCAACAACAACGGCGTAGCCTATGCCAAGTGCAAGTGCAGCTAGGGTAGGGATTAAGCCTAATATTCCACCACCTTTTAAACCTTTTTTTTCAAAAGCTTTTTTGAAGGCACCTAATGGACCATTTCTCATAGAACGACCAAAAGCCATTTCGCCAATGACACCGGTGAATCCAATTAGTAAGACAAAAATAAAATATGGTATTAAAAAGGCAGCTCCACCAAATTGACCTACTCTGTATGGAAATAACCAAATGTTACCCATACCGACTGCTGAACCTATGCAGGCAAGTATAAAACCAATTTTTGAATTAAAGCTATCTCTTGTTTTGTTGTTATTCATAACGTACCTTTCTATATTCTATGGGTAAATATAATCTATAAGTTTAAATACAATATCAACTATTTTATATGTTTTGAGAAAAATTTTCAAGAAAATTATTTTATTTTTGCCAGCTGGCATTTATTGTTTCTTGACTCACTATTATCCATTTGTTATCTTTTTTTTCTAAATAATAGTTTATTAAGAGCTTATCGCCAGCTGAGCAAACACTTGAATACGGATAGTTTCCTTTTATTTCAGAGTAAACATAGGCATTATTACCGTCGATTTTTGAATTAAACTCGACAGCAGGTTCTTCTCCTAAAGATATACTTTCTACTAAATAATTATCCCATAGAAAATTAGGATTAAAATCTAGCATGGTAACTGTTTTAAGTTCTTCACGCAAACCTTTTACAGGTAATGGGATCCATTTGTCTTCATTTTCATTATAATTACAAAACATACTTTGCAGTGTCAGAAGCTCAACATATTTAGTAACCACTTCTTCAGGTGTATCTACTATTTTCTTTTCTTCAGGTACAGTTAGTTCCGCTTTATCTAATGTTACCATTCCTTCATTAAACATATATGTAGCATCAAGTGGATAATAAAAAGTTTCATAGTCACATTTTCTTCTAGAATAGCCACAATAAGTATCATCTTTTGATAAAAGTTTGATAGTGTCATATTCTCCTGATGGAACACCGTCTATTATTGCTTCGAGTTTACCATTATCTAAACTATACAGCATAAAACCAGTAAAATTCTCATCAACTTCAATATTTAATTTAACAATGGATGAATAGTCAAGGTTGGGAACACTAATATATTCTAGCCCTGAAATCCATTCTTTTTCAAAAGGTAAGTATTTTTCTTCATTTATCAGCTTGTCTAGATTATCATCAAAAATGATTTCATCTTTGAGCATGGCTTCTTTATTATCTAGGTCAAAATATAAAAGATGAGTGTAAGTTTCTTCATTAGCTATGAGTACAATAGCATTGGTATTACCGTCATCATCATAATCGTGAATAAAGTTCGTTTCAATTTTGTATTCTGTACCCAAGTTGTTTTTTGCTTTATAAGCAGTAAAGACTTCATCTAGAATAGGTTTATATTTATTATCCTGTTTTTTTACTTTTTTATTGATTGCTTTTATTTCTTTATCTGCTGTTTGTTCTGTTTCTTCTACAATATTATCTTCAAAATCCTTAGTACCACCATAAATATCATCGCCATAGATACCTTCAGTGTAAATTAAAGTGGTGGATACTAGTATGATAAATGTTACACCTAAGCCCATCCAAAAGCTAGCAGAAAATAGTTCTATGATACCATTGAATAGCTTTTTAAAAATGTGAAATTGACCACTAATAGATTTAAACTTATCGTTTGAGCCGTATTTTCTGGCATAAACTCTATCATATAGACCTTGTTTAACATGGGTAAAATAAACAACAAGTGCAATAGGTAAAGATAAACACTTCCAAGCAGCTGTGTAAAGCATGGCTGATGATATTCCTCTAAATATTTGAAAAAAGCTTGTTCCTGTAAGTAACATAATTGGTGTTGTAAGTAGGACGATAAATTCAGGTAAACAAATAGAAACGATGATAAAAAAAGCAATGAACAGCTTTAGGCTTGTTGGAAAAAATTGTACTTCAACAGGCTGAACTTTATTATCTATTTTTTCATAAAAAACAGGTGGTTCAAAATTTGGCTTAAACTTTAGGCCTGCCTTGGCAAGCCTTCTGCCTTCTCTGGTATAAACATCTTTGGTTTCAAACATTTTATTATATATAATACGTCTATTAGCATCACTAAAAATAGCATACATGATTAGCCCGAATACTACTGTCATCCCCATTACTATACCAAATTCGCCATCACTAAAATAATAAGAAAGTGCTGAAATAATTGCAGTGTAAAGCAGTGGTTCTAATACCCACTTATGCGATACTTTTTGTTTTTCATCTTTGACAGCTATTTTACCTGTTTGTCCATTGATGCTGAGTTTGGCACCATTTACATTTAAGGTGAAAACTGGTAATAGTACGGGCATCGAAATTTCATCATGTGTACTGACATCGACATCTAAATGTTCCGTGCCAAGCTTTTTAGCCAAAGATTTTGTCATATCAACTATCAGTTCATCTTTGAAGTCATGGTATAATTGATTATATGAATTATCCTGTGTTTTTGCTTGATGACCTGCTATATAATTAAATTCAAAAGGTTTTAGGTCATCCATATTAAAGGGTTCTATTTTTTCAATTAAATCGTTATCCACATTATCACAAGCTATCACAACTTTTTGATTCATGTATGATTTTAGATTATATTGACGACTATTATATTTGCCATATCTCATGACAGAAGCATCTACTGGTCCTGTAAAAAGTTGGAAAGGTAAATAAATTTCTCTTAAATTGTCAAGATTTTCTCTAATAGCATTTTTATAGTTGTTACTAAGATTTTTAAGCGAATTATCAAGTTCTTTTTTTACTAGCTTTTTGGTTTCCTCTAAAGTTAGTTTAAATGGAATAACAGCAACAGGGTATTCATCTGTTAAAGTAAAATCTGCGGTAATCATGGTAGAAGCACAGGCAAAGCATTCTAGCGTTTGCGAGTCATCAATTGTATTCACCACAGAACCACAGTTTGGACACTGATATTTTTTCAAATCACCTTTATTTGCTTTTAAATTGTTAGTTGATGTTTTAGTCCAATTTTCAATCGTTTCTTTTCTAATATTGATTGGTTCTGTATTGCCACAAAATCTGCAAGCGTAATTTTGATTAACGATATCAAAGTTCATACTGCCGCCACATGAATTACAGGCGAGTGCAAATGGCGTCAAGCCTTTTTTAGACATAGTTACCTCCAAAAATTTATTTACCAACTATAAAACCTTTGACAGAGCCATTTTATCATAAAAATTTTATCAGAAATATACACAAATGTGTAAAAATTTGAGAGCAAACTAAGTTATCTTGTGGTATAATTAGCTTGTGTAGATGTAAATAAAAGGAGGATAGAATGAACGTAAGAGATGCAATACTGGAAAGAAAGAGTATAAGAAAATTTACCGATAGGAAATTTACAAAAGAAGAATTAGAAACAATCATAGATGCAGGAAGGTTAGCTCCTTCAGGTAAAAATTCACAGAATTGGCATTTTATTGTGATTACAGACCAAAAAGTAAAGGAAGAACTTGCAGAAGTAATACAGGCAAAGCATAAAACAATACACGATGAAATGGTAAAACTAGATGAAAAAAAGGCAGAACGATTTGCTAAGTTTTTAAAACACTTTACCATGTTTTATCTAAATGCGGCTGCCCTTGTTGTAGTAATGGGTAAGAATTATTATCCAACTGGTTACTATGAGTATGAACTAATTGGTGGCAAAGAGAATATTATGCAAGACTTATTGTATAAGAAAAATCCTGGTATGCAAAATATTGGTGCGGCAATTGAAAATATGACATTACAAGCAATTGAACTGGGTTTTGGTAGTTGCTGGATGACTAGCGCCAACTATGCAGATAAAGAAATTGAAGCATACTTTAAAGATAAAAACTATTTTGATGATGATGAATATTTTATGTGTGCAATGCTTGCAATAGGTGAGCCAGAAGGAGAAAACAAGACACCTGCTAAGAAAAACTTAGAAGATGTTACAACTTGGCTATAAAATATCAGACTTGCATTTTTAAAAATTATGTGCTACACTCAATACAAATTTAATAGACAAGCGATGAAGAGTATTTTAGTAGCTTTGTAAATTTGATTCACAGAGAGAGGACAGACGGCTGAGAGTTCTTATGAGTTTACAAATAAGTGAATTACACTACTTAGAGTTTGAAACGCTTATCCTATGCGGTAAATAGGTAGAGGCATATGCTTTAGTATATGTGAATTAAGGTGGTACCACGACTCTGTTCGTCCTTATTTTAGGATGAATAGTTCGTGGTTTTTTATTTGGAAGGAGATAATTATGGACGCATTTAAAGAGTTGCAAGACAGGGGATTTGTTGCTCAAATTACCCATGAAGATGAATTGAAAGAAGAAATGGCAAAGGGTCCAATCACATATTATACAGGTTTTGATGCAACATCAGATTCATTAACAGCCGGACATTTAATCCCTGTTATGGCAATGGCTCATTTACAAAGAGCAGGGCATATACCTGTTGTTTTAATTGGTGGCGGTACAACCATGATTGGCGACCCATCTGACAGAAATGATATGCGTAAAATGATGACACTTGATACTATTAGATATAATTCAGAGTGTTTTAGAAAACAGTTATCAAGATTTTTAACAATTGAAGATGGTAAAGGTTATATGGATGATAATGCCAATTGGTTATTAGACCTTAATTATGTTGAATTTATCAGAGATATCGGTGTTAACTTTTCTGTGAACAAGATGCTTGCGGCAGAATGTTATAAGAGAAGAATGGGCGATGGCTTAACATTCTTTGAATTTAACTATATGATTATGCAGGCATATGACTTTTTAGTACTTAATAAAAAATACAACACTAGCTTACAAATGGGTGGAGATGACCAGTGGTCAAATATTCTTGCTGGTACAGATTTGATTAGAAGAAAAGAACAAAAGAAAGCCTTTGGTTTAACACTTCAATTATTAACTTTACCTAGTGGTGAGAAAATGGGTAAAACAGCGGGTGGTGCAATATTCTTAGACCCTAAAAAGACGTCACCTTACGAGTTTTATCAATACTTTAGAAACACACCAGATTCAGATGTTATTATCCTACTTAAACGTTTAACATTTATTCCGTTAGAAGAGATTGCTGAGTATGAAAAACTAGAAGGTAAGGATTTAAATAAAGTAAAAGAGATATTAGCATTCGATCTTACAGAAAGAGTACATGGTACGGAAGAAGCAGAAAAAGCGAAGGAAGCATCAAAGGCTGTATTTAGTGCAGGTGGTGTTTCTGACAATATGCCAGAATATAAGTTAAGCAAGGTAAAATTTGATGAAGGTATAGATATTGCTGATTTATTAGTTGAAATGGATTTAACTAAGACAAAAGGTGAGGGCAAAAGACTAATGAAACAAAATGGCGTTAGCTTGAATGATAAAAAAGTAGCTGACCCTTTCCAAAAGCTAAGCGAAGCGGATTTTGAAAAAGGCTATGCCATTGTTCAAAAAGGTAAAAAAGTCTTTGTAAAGATTATTGTAGAATAGTATAGTGTTTGTCATTTCGACCGAAGGCGTAGCCGTATTGGAGAAAACTGGTTGTATAGTTAGATCTCTCGACTACGCTCGAGATGACATAATGTGAATGCTCGAGATAACGTGATATAAACGCTTGAGATGATATAATTGTTCAGAATAAGATAGACGAGTAAAGTTCAAGGCACAAAAAAATCGGTGGGTCGACGTGTACATAGACGTACATGAGAGTCACCGATTTTTGAAGTAACGCAGAAATTTGCCGTATATCTTATTCTGATTCTATCATTCCAGTCATTTCTGCTACTGAATAAGTACAAACTAAGTCGCCTGTCACGTTATTCATTGTTTCAAACATATCTAGTATTGGGTTAATTCCTAAGGCAAGACCAACAATAATTGCAACTTGGTCAGGTGCTAAGCCCATGTTTTGTAAAATAATAAATAATAACATTAAGCTACCACCAGGTACACCGCCTGCGCCAACTGATGCTAGAACTGTTGTTATAACAAGGATGGCTAGTGAACCAAAAGTTAGTGGCACACCAAACATATTAGAAGCTAGTACAGCAAACATAGGTAAGTGAACACAAACACCATCCATGTTTATTGTCGCTCCTAGCGGAAGTGCAAACGATGATAAACTATTTTTAATTTTTAATTCATCTTCTGCCACTGTCAGAGATACAGGAAGTGTTGCCGCACTACTTCTAGTAACAAAGGCAGTAAGTATTGCTTCTTGAGCAGCAATTAAAAATTTGATTGGATTTTTCTTTACTACTATTGCCATCATTAGTGGGTACACAATGAACATCATAGCAAATACGCCAAGTATTACACCTAATGTAAGCATTACGTAAGGACCAAACAGTAAAGATCCATATTTAGCAAAGTTTACTGATGTTAGAGCAAATACACCATAAGGAGTGTATGCTAAAATCCAGTCAACTATTTTAAAGATACCTTCTTTAGCACCATCAATAAGCTTTAGTAAAGTGCCAACACCTTCTTTTATTCTGCCATCTTTTGTTGTATCATAAACGATTTTAAGTGCTAAACCAAAGGCGATTGAAAATACAATAATTGCTAAGAAATCACCATTTGCTAGGGCTTGGAATGGGTTTTTGAACATTCCTAAAAGTACATCTACTAATGAACCGCCTGAACTTTGAAGTGCACTATCCCCTGATTGAATAACGGATTCCGTTTTCATTAGGTCGGCCCACTGTGCTTTTTGTTCAACCGAACCACCTGGGTTAAATAATACAGCTAAAACAGAACCTGATACTGCAGCTAGTAGAGAGGTAACTACGTACCAAATAATAACTTTTAGACCGATTTTACCGAACTGATCTGTTGGAAGTGAAGCTGCACCAGCTATTAGCGAAAGTAAGATAACCGGGATAACAATCATTTTAAGCATTGAAACTAAGATGCTACCAAATGGTGATACATACTTTTCATAAGTAGTAACATCCATACCTGACTTCCAAAGAATTAAACCTACTACAAGACCAATTATAAATGCAATAATAATCTTGTAAACTAATCTTTTGTTCATTTTAACTCCTTTCAAAATATTCCACAATACTTTACTATAAAGTCAAGCATTATGATATAAAATATTTTGTTAAAAGTCAAGCAAACAAATATTTATTCGTTTTTTATTCAAGAATTTAATATATATCTTTACGTCTGTGTTTTAGTAGGGGAAGTTGATTTCTTATTTTTTTAACAAAACTAAGGTTAAGATCAGCATATAATATTGTTTCATCAACATCAGCTTTGGCTATCACTTCTCCCCATGGATTCGTTACAATAGAATTGGCATAAGAAACATAATTAGAATTTGTATTTCTAGCAGGAGCACAGCCAGCAAAAAAAACTTGATTATCTAGTGCCCTTGCTCTAAAACTTAGTTCCCAATGAGCAGGACCTGTTGTCATATTAAAGGCAGCTGGAACAATAATAAGTTCGGCCCCTTTATCTACTAATTTTCTAGAAAATTCAGGGAATCTTATATCATAACAAATAATCACACCAATTTTGGCAAAAGGTGTGTCAAATATTGTATATTCATCACCAGCTGTTAAAGTATCAGATTCTTTAAATTGTTGACCACCTTCAACGTCAATGTCAAATAGGTGTACTTTTCTGTGTCTGGCGATTTGCTTGCCTTTTGGATTAAATACAAAAGAGGTATTATAAACGTTACTATTAGATTTTTCTGGTACAGAACCTGCAACTAAAAACTTGCCAGTGTCTATGGCGATATTTTGGATAGATTGATAATACTTTGAATCAGTGTCAAAGGCTTTATTTGGGAAATTTGCAGATTCATAAGCACAGGTAAAAATCTCAGGCAGAACAATTAAGTCTGCCTGATTTTTACTAGCTTGTACTGCTAAGTCGTGCGCATGTTTGATATTTTCTTTGGTGTTATCAGAAACACTCATTTGTATCAACGCTAATTTCATTTAATACACTCCTCAAATAACGTTATCCTGAGCGAAAAAATGCGTAAGCATTTTGTAGTCGAATGGATCTTACCAATAAGGAACCCTGAGCGACCTTAGGGAGTCGAACGGGTCTTGCTATTCTTCTGTTACTTCTTTTTCTTTTTTCTCTGCCTTTTTTTCTTTATAATCACTTGCCATTTTACCTGCTTTGTTGACAACTTTGTATGCTTTGATAATGGCTTCATTAACAGAATTATTGTCTTTAAAAGTTTGCGTTATACTTTCGGTAACATCTGCTACATTGTTTATGGTAGGCTTAAAGCTACTAGTAGCATCCGCAACGTCACTTGATATTGATTCTGCATTTGATGAAATACCGCTTGCATTTTCTAAAATCTTACTAATATGTTCTTGATTCATTTGGATAATTTTATGAGTTGCTGATAAGTTTTTAATTGCTTTGGCAACTAGTGCAATAATAAAAATAACTAATACAATTAGAGCTAGTATAAGTGCTCCCCATAAAAAGTCTTTTACATTAAGTGTTATTGTATAGCTTGCGCCATTTAAAAAATTAAGCATTTTTTACCTCCTAAATATTTTGCTAATATCTTCAATTATATAATGTTTTTATAATTTATACAATTACTTTATTTATCTTTTATTCATATTGATAGCTTATTTTACAAATATTTACTTTATTTGATATTATGATAATATTTATTTTATAGCTAGGAGGTGTCAATGAAGAAATTTTTAAAAACTATATTTAAGTTGATACTTATTTTTATCATTATTTTAGTAACTTATATTCTTTTCATCGATTTATCTTTTTACAGAATTGATGATAAGACTGATTTGAGTGCGGATATAACAAATAACTCATCAGAAATTTTACAAAAAAACACCGAATATACTGTAATTACAAGCAATATTGGCTTTGGTGCTTATAGTAAAGAATTTTCATTTTTTATGGATAAAGGTATGTTAGAGGAAGGCAGAGAAATTAGTGGTCAGTCTTCTAAGGCATTAAGTAAGGAAAAAGTAATTGAAAATACCAAAAAAGAAATTGATTTACTTAAAACTAACAATACTGATTTTATTCTACTGCAGGAAGTAGATATAGATAGTACAAGATCATATTATGTTAATGAATATAAAATGATTGTTGATGCATTAGATTCTTATGCTAGTATTTTTGATATGAATTTACATTCACCATATTTTTTATATCCTATCTTAGACCCTTACGGTTCTGCTAAGTCAGGTTTAGTTTCATTTAGTAAATATAAAATAAATTCTGCCGTTCACAGAAAATTATATATCAGTGAAGGTCATGTAGAAAGACAAATTGATTTAGACAGGTGTTTGACGGTTTTACGAATTCCGGTAAAAGATAGTAATGAGTTAGTGTTGATAAATTTACATTTATCTGCTTATGATGAGGGTGGAAAATCTAGAGAAAAACAGATGCAATTTTTGAATCAGATAATGGAAGAAGAATATAATAATGGAAATTATATTATTTTAGGCGGAGATTTTAATCATATTTTATCAACAACATATCAAAAATTAGAGGCTAAGCAAGAACGCCCTAAATGGTTATGTGTTTTTCCAATAGAAGATTTGAACGAGCATTTTAGGATAGTTCATGCAGATAATGTAGATGAAACAGCTACTTGTAGAACAGGTTTTTTACCTTACAAAGAGGGTATAAATTATAGGTCGAGGATAGACGGTTTTATTGTTTCTGACAATATTGAAGCACGTTCAGAAATAATAGATGAAGATTTTGAATATTCTGATCATAATCCAGTGGTACTAAAATTTAAACTAAAGTAGAGTAGGGAGGTTTTTTTTGAAGACAATTGTATTTTCCAGTGGTAATGTGGGTAAATTGAAAGAAGTAAGACAGTTTTTTAAAGACACAGACATAGAAATCCTTAGCGTTACAGATACTGGGATTGAAAATTTTGAAGTTGTTGAGGATAAGGATACATTAGAAGGAAATGCTGAAAAAAAAGCTTTAGAACTTTTTGATATTATAAAAAAACCTGTGTTTTCAGATGATACGGGGTTATTTGTTGACGCTCTTAATGGCAAGCCAGGGGTATACTCTGCTAGATATGCAGGAGAAGATGCTGATTTTAAAGCAAATAGAGAAAAAATGCTGAAAGAATTAAATGGCGTAGAGTTTGACAATAGAAAAGCATTTTTTAAAACAGTAATTTGTTATGTTGATGAAAATAGAACAAGTCATTTCTTTGAGGGTAGAGTAGATGGTATCATTGCTGAAAAAGAATATGGTAATAAGGGCTTTGGTTACGATAGTATTTTTTATATTCCTGAAGACAATAAATGTTTTGGTGAAATGACTTTAGAAGAAAAGTCTAAATATAGCCATAGAGTGAGAGCTTTAAAGGCTTTTAAGGAATTTTTTATAAAGTAGTAAATGAGGGGGATTATGAAATTAACTTTAATTAGACATGGCGAAACTGATTGGAATAAGGCAAGAAGAATCCAAGGACAAATTGATATTGGTTTAAATTTGTTTGGTGTTCAGCAAGCTCATACTTGTGCCAAATATCTTGCAAACGAAGAGTTTGATATTGTTTATTCTAGTCCTTTATCAAGAGCTTTTGAAACGGCTAAAATTATAACTGCTAAAAAAGATTGCTATATTAGTGTAAAAGATGATTTACAAGAAATATATATGGGTAAATGGCAAGGTATGGTATGGTCTGAAATCGTTAAAACACATTCTGATTTATATGTAGAGTTTGAAAAAGTTGGTGATTTTTCTAAAGTTTATAACGGAGAGTCATTTAAAGAACTTCAAGACAGAGCAGCAAGATTTTTAGACTATTTAACAGAAATACCTTATGAATCTGTTTTGGCAGTCAGTCATGGTGGACTTATTAAGGTTTTAATTTGTTATGTGTTAGGCTTAGATTTATCAAAAAGAACAAAATTTAATATAGATAATTTGTCGATTACAAGGCTTCACCATTCAAAAGAAAGAGGCTGGACATTACAAAGTTTAAATGAATATACTTACTTGGATGATTTATTTAGTTCAGGTGGTAGCATTTAGGGAGAAAAAGTTGAAAAAAAATGACATTATTTTGGTTCTTGTATTAGGGATTGTTTTAGGATCTTTATATTTTTTTACGAATGGCTTTTCATTTGCTAATAAAAATTCTTATGAAATACATATTAGAGATACTTCAGGAAATATTAGTGTTAAAACTTTTAATGATGAAGGTACTTTTGTTGTACCAACAGATAATGACAATTTTAATGAGTATGAAATCAAAGACGGCTATGTCAATATGATACATTCAAATTGTAAAGATAAACTTTGTGTGAATATGAAGAAGATCAGTAAAAATGGAGAAATGATTGTCTGTTTACCACATAAAGTATATATCAGCGTGCATAGTTTAAATGAAGAAGATGATGGAGATGGAATAGATGCAGTCGCAGAGTAAACGATATATATTACTTTCAGTAATGATTGCATTTTCTTTAGTTTTACGAATTGCTGAAGGATTTTTACCAGCAACAGCTTTTATAGCACCTGGTTTAAAATTAGGTTTGGCAAATATTATCACGGTAGTTATGCTTTATCAGTTTAAGCCAAGTGAAACACTGTTAGTAACAGTTGTTAGAGTGTTATTGGGAGCTGTTTTAGGTGGTGGACTTAGTGGCTTCTTATACAGTATAGCAGGCGCCTTGCTCAGTTTTATTGTGATGTTGATTTTTAAAGGTTTTAAAAGATTGTCTTTATCCATTGTAGGTGTATCAATAATAGGAGCAGTATTTTTCAATATAGGACAACTGATAGTCGCTTCTATTATGATAGATACTGCTTCCATATTTGTTTATTTACCTGTAATGGGGGGGATGTCAATTGTGACAGGTCTTTTTGTTGGTTTGGTATCCAAAAAACTTGTTGAAAACAAAGTTGTCTGGAAAAATTTGCATTAGTTTGCTCTAAACATCTTTGTAATTGTCAGTTTTTCTTTACCCATCGATAAATCATATATTGTTTCACCCACTTTAACCAATGGTCTCTTGGAATCTAATTTGTTCATAAATACAACTTCACCGATTTCGCCATTAGAAAGCTCAACTTTCATTCCTAAAAAAGATTTTTCAATTGTTTTAATTAAAGGCATGGTTGCTTTTGGAGAAAGATGTTCTATACTATCTTCAAATAGTTCAGTGGCAATTTGGAAAGGTGAAATGGCATCTTTATAACATTTATCGTTTACGGCAGCATCAAAAATATTTGCGACACCAACTATTTTAGCAAGATGGGATATTTGGTCGCCTTTTAAGCCATTTGGAACTCCTGTGCCATCCATTTTTTCATTAGATTGCATGATAGCAAATTTAATTTCTTCGTCAATAAAAGGTAAAATATCTAAATATTTTGCACTATATGAAGTATAATTTCTAAGAAGTTTTAATTCGTCTTCTTCTAAACTTTCTCTTTTTAGTAGAATATCTTTTGGAATATCTAGTTTTCCAACTTGTGAAAACAAACCAGCCACCAAAGCTTTTTCGATATTTTTATTATCAAGTTTTTGCCAATCTGCAATTAAGGCACTAATTAAAGCAACTCTAATTGAATGGTTTATGGTGTAAGAATCAATTTTTGAAACTTCGTTTAATACAAATAGGGCAGGGTCTTCAATTAAGACTTCACTGATTGTTTCTAAGGCGATTCCTTTTACTGAGCCAAAGTAGTCTTTGCCTAATAACTTTGCTTTTGTTATTTGACCTACAATAAGGTTCATTATTTTATCTTTTTCTTGTTCAGAAAGTGCATATTTATCTTCTTGTTTTGCTGGCTCTTCAACAGCGAGAATTGCTATTTGAGCATTTTGGAACATTTCTATAATTTCATTTGTCAATACAGTGTCTTTTTTTGCTAAAAGTGAACCACTATTATCAAAGATGTCTTCTGCTAAAACTAAATCCACTTTGGCGTTACTAATATCAATGTATTTCATTCATAGCCCCCCTTATAATTTCTTTATACATTTTAGCATAAAAATTAACATATATCTATATAATCGACAAGATATCATAAAAAACTTAGTTTTTTTCTTGATTTTTTTTTTGTAAAAGCAATATAATTATGATTGTTTTTTAAATGTCTCCGTAGCTCAGCTGGATAGAGCGTTCGCCTCCTAAGCGAAAGGCCACGTGTTCGAATCGCGTCGGGGACGC
>PDWI01005467.1_pt1 | contig 16380 bp, 12 predicted proteins | sample 1430891 | NCBI WGS metagenome assembly PDWI01 (sample SAMN01162508, study PRJNA174530) | Oral metagenome, whole genome shotgun sequencing project. | biome: Marine environment; feature: Marine mammal; material: Swab sample of the gingival sulcus; isolation source: swab sample of gingival sulcus...
GATAAATTAGCCAACCGCTTAAAACAATTTAGCGAAAAATACGGCGTACAAATTTATCTTGAACCAGGGGAGGCGTGTATTCATCAAGGGGCAAGCCTAGTTACTAGCGTGTTAGACATTTTAGAAAATGATAAACCTTTGGCGGTGGTTGATTCCTCGATTGAGGCTCATATGCTTGATTTATTGATTTATCGTGAAACCGCTCCATTAGTGGAAATTAACGACACACCATGCAATTTTAATAATCAAGTTAGCGATAATAGCACGATTATTTATGGAAAATCTTGTTTAGCAGGCGATATTTTTGGTGAATATTTACTTGATAAACCGTTAAAAATTGGCGATAGACTAAGTTTTGGTAATGCGGGCGGTTATACCATGGTGAAAAAAAATTGGTTTAATGGTGTGGGCATGCCAAGCATTGTTATTAAAAGGCTAGACGGCATGATTGAACTACAACAAACCTTTGATTATGATGATTATAAAGTGAGTTTATCGTAAGGAAACCCCATAATGCTTACTCCAAAGCAAGTTGTAAAATATTTTTGGCAAGCCATGCAAAGCAATGATTTTCTATCAGCGGGGGCATGGCTAAGTGATGATTTTGTCTGTGATTGGGTGCTATCCAATGAACGCATTATCGGACGAGACAATTATATCGCCATTAATCAAGCCTATCCACTGAGTAGCCCCAATGCCCGTTGGGATTTTACCCTTAATCGAATAATTGCAGAGGATGATAAAATCGTTACTGAAATTGATGTCACTGATGGCACAATTTCCGCAAGAGCGGTTACTTTTCATACGGTAAAAAAGGGTAAAATTTGTCAGCAAACAGAATATTGGCTTGAGCCATATCTCCCTCAACAATGGCGTAAACAATGGGTTGTAGCCATTAAAAATGAAGAAATCGATAAAATAAAACCGCAAAAGTAACAAAAAGTTAATGCAATTTTTCTTATAATTTTATACACTAGAAGACATATAGTAATATCAAAATAAGCAATATTTTTTACAATATGTAGGTTGGTGTCGAAGTATGAGACCTGAAAAGCATTAAAAATCGACTAAGTATCGATTTAGCTTTGCAAGACAAAAACTGTGCTTGCGTAGGTTTATATTTGTTGGGTTTCGCAAGCTCAACCACAACCTACAAAATAAATTATATATTTTGGAATTAGCATAAATTTTTGCATAACTAGCAAGAGGTAATAACCATGACAAATTCAGTTCAAGAACACTTTACTCAACGTATTTTGGTTGTCGATGACGATGCACGCTTGCGTGGTTTATTACAACGCTTTTTAGAAGATGACGGCTTTGTCGTGCGTACTGCTCATGACGGCAATCAGATGAACGAGCTTTTGCACCGTGAGATGTTTTCGCTTATCGTCCTTGATTTGATGTTGCCAAATGAAGATGGTATCAGCATTTGCAAACGCTTGCGAGAAAATGATGTGAATACACCTATCATCATGTTGACAGCAAAAGGTGAAGATAATGACCGCATTGTAGGGCTTGAAGCAGGGGCGGACGATTATTTGCCAAAACCTTTCAATCCAAAAGAATTGTTGGCTCGAATAAAAGCGGTATTACGTCGCCATAATACCGAATTACCTGGTGCTCCAAGTCAACAAGTAGAAATGATTGAATTTGGTAATTGGACGTTAGATTTATCGACTCGTACTTTAAAACGTGATGGTTCAGTGGTGACTTTGACCACAGGGGAGTTTAGTGTGTTAAAAGCCCTAGTTCAGCACCCAAGAGAGCCATTAACTCGTGATAAATTAATGAACCTTGCTCGTGGGCGTGAATGGGGAGCGATGGAGCGTTCTATTGATGTACAAGTCTCTCGCCTACGTCGCTTAATTGAGGATAATCCGTCACAGGCTCGCTATATTCAAACCGTTTGGGGTGTGGGCTATGTGTTTGTTCCTGATGAGGAGCGTTAAGAGACAGTCTGGGGGACTGTTTTAGCGACGCAAGGCGAGAGCTACGCTCGAGCGGGAGCGTTAAAAAAACGTTTGAGGAACGTTTTTAGCTCCGCAAGACGAGCGATAGCGAAGTGGGAGCGTTAAGAAACAGTCTGGGTGAGAGCAGAATAACGGAACACTGTTCCGTCTGCTCGCAAGACGAAAGCTATGCTTGAGTGTTTTGCTTTGCAAGACGGGCGATAGCGAAGTGGAAGCGTTAACAAAACACATCTCCAACTTTTAACTTATTTCCTGTATAAACTTGCTCGGCGGTAAGCGGTTTTCCGCCTGCAAATTGCAATTTATTAAGTTGTAAAATTGTATTGTCACCGCACAGCACGGAAACCGATTGTTTATCCATAGCGGTCACAGTACCAACTTTTTCAGCGGTTTGTGTGGTTTGCTTGGTAATGGCGGTTGCTTCAATCACTTTTACTCGTTTTTCTTGATAAAAAGTAAAGGTGCTGGGGTAGGGGTGCATAGCTCGAATTTGGCGAGCAATGTCACTTGCTGAATGTTGCCAATTAATTTGCCCCTCTTGTTTGCTTAATTTTTTGGCATAAGTGGCAAGCGTATCATCTTGTTTTTCCGCTTTTGCTTGATAATCGGCTAAATTTGCCAACACTTCACAAATGGCGGTCGCTCCAAGTTCGGCAAGTTTATCATGTAATGTTGCTGTGCTATCGTTTTCACTGATTGGACAAGACACTTTATACAGCATATCGCCTGTATCAAGCCCTTTATCCATTTGCATAATGGTAATGCCTGTGCTTGTATCCCCTGCCAAAATTGCTCGATGAATAGGGGCGGCTCCTCGCCAACGTGGCAATAATGAGCCATGCACATTGAGACAGCCAAAGCGTGGGGTAGTTAACACGCCAATGGGTAAAATTAAGCCATACGCTACCACCACCATCACATCAGGATTATAATTCGCTAGGGTGGCTCTTGCTTGCATGCCTTCATCGCTTGATTTGCGAAAGGTGACAGGTTGTTCCACAGGGATATTATGTTTTACCGCAAGCTGTTTGACAGCGGAAGCGGTGAGTTTTTGCCCTCGTCCTGCTTTGCGGTCAGGCTGGCTATAGACGGCAACAATTTCAATATTCAATTTTTCGTTATTATCAATTAATGCTTGCAAACAGACGCTAGCAAATTCAGGGGTGCCTGCAAAGATAACTTTTAATTTTTCGCTCATATGATTTCTCTATCTAATTGTTTCTTTAATTTGGCTAAATTTTGCCTATTATACTTGATAATTGATAAATTTTTATGGCGATTAGCTTATTTTTCTATTTTTAACAACTTTATTTAATAAACTGTCTAAAAAAGTAGGTATAATATAGGGCTCTTATTAAATTATTTATTTGTGTCAATGATGTCAATAAAACAACCTAAAACGCTTAAATTTCTACTGGCTTTTTATGTCATATCACTGCTTTTGCTGTTAGTGATTCATTATGCCATTGTCTTTATTGATAAAAAACAACAAGAAAAAAGAAAGTCCGAACAGCTTTTTATGAGTTTGGTGCAAAAAGATTATGATTTTAGCAAAAATACAAAAAGTAATTTAACTGAATTTATCGCCAAAACCCCTAAATTAAAAAGAAGAACCTATCAAATTTTATTGATTGATAATCAAAAATTAAATCATATTATTAATCATTATGCTAATGATACAGAAAGGAATAAAATTTCTTTTAATTTACCGCCAAAAATCAATAGTATCAGTGGTGAAGTTTATTCTTATACCCAAGATAATCAAAAATTAACCGGCTGGATAAAACTTGCCACAGGGGAGCAAGTGACGATTGAGTTATATCATCGTCCGATAGATATAAATTTATCCTCAATGAAGGTTTGGTTGCCGATTTTGGCATTTATTTTCTTGTGCATTTATGCCTTGTCGCATTTTTTGACTTATGTACAGTTATGGAACAAAACGATTGCTTATGCCAATCGCATGTCTAGCCCTAATAGCTCACGCAAATACAATACCTATCAAGCGTTAGATTTTGACAATCTAGTGGTAACCGAAGAATTTGTCCGTCTTGGGCATGCGTTAAATCGTGCCAATTATCAGTTGCATTCTCGAGAACGTCGCTTGAATAGCTTGCTGTTACGTTTTGAGCGTTCGGTGAGTCGTGCTCCTTTGCCGATTGCTTTTATTCGTCGCAATGGCACAATTAGTTATATTAATGAACGCTTTGGCTATGTGTTTATGGTGTCATTAAGCAAGGAGAAACAACTCAATATTAACAGCATGGTGGAGGCGACGGATAAGCAATCGCATCATATTTTACAAAATCTTGCTGAACAAAAAATCACTCGTAATATTAATGTACTTGGGCAAAAAAATAAACAAAATTATCAAATGCACATTATGCCTTGGTTTTCTAATAGTGGGCAAATTCAAGGTTTTACATTAATGTTTAATAACATTTCACAACTTAGTGAGCAATTAGTCAATAATATCAAACAAATCAATGAGCAATCGGCTCGTATTGCAGATTTTGAGCGTCTTTGGTCGGTGATGGGGCATGAATTACGCACACCATTAAGCGGTATTATTGGTATGCTTGAATTACTAAAAGATGAACATATTAGTCTTGAACAACAAGAAACTTTTACTACCCTAGAACAAACAAGTCAAACCATGCTGTTTATGCTTAATGACATGCTTGATTTGGCAAAAATGGACGCAGGTAAGTTGCAACTTAGCATTTCCCAAACCGATATTGTGCAGATGTGCCGTCAAGTATGCGACTTGATGATAGGCAATGCTCGCCGACAAGGGATTGAATTATTGCTATTTTTCGAGCCAACCTGCGTGCAAAGTATTGCTACTGATGAAGCTCGCTTACGTCAAGTGTTATTAAACTTGGTGAGTAATGCGATTAAATTCACCCAGACAGGCTATGTTGCCTTGCGAGTTTCTGTGGAGCGAACGGCAAATAGTGTCAATACTCCGCAACAGCATTTATATTTTGAAGTGTTAGATACAGGAATAGGTATTAGCGAAGAAGAAAAGGGACGTTTATTTTCTTATTTTAATCAAGCAAATGATACTATCAGTCGCAATTTTGGGGGAACAGGGCTAGGTTTGGCAATTTCTAAAAACTTTGTACAAATGCTTGGCGGTGAAATTTTATTAGAAAGTGAAGAACACAAAGGCAGTAATTTTAAAGTCAAATTGCCAATTTCTCAAGAAAATCATCAGCTGATTCATCAGTATAATGAAGATCTAGCGAAAATACATTTAATCACTGTTACTAGCCAAAAAATCAGTAAAGAAGAATTAACTAAAATTTATAATTATCTTGGTTTATCCTCTTCGATTTATAACAGTATCAATAAAAAAATTATTAAAAAAATTAATAGAGAGTTACAACGATTAACAGATGATGTGAAAGTGGTATTATTGCTTGAACATGAGGTCTTTTATGACTTGCCAATGGCTAATCAGCTTGCAGAAAATGACCTTGAGAAAGCAAGCGATAATGAATTAGCAAAATTATCTAACGTTAATAAATTATTAAGTAGATTAACAGGTTATAGTAATATGCCAAAAATTTTACTGGGTATGACTGCTGAACGTAGCCTATCTAATCAATTAATTGATAAGTTTGATAGTCATTTAAGCAAGCCGTTGAGTATTGACTTTTTACTATCGGAATTAATGCGTTTAACTCAAGATGATGACGTTAAGCAAACTGCTAAATTACAACACAGTTTTAATGAATTTTTTGCACAAATTGATGACACTGAAAATGGAGAAAATAAAGATAACAATCAGCAAGAAAATCACCTAGAAACTATAGAAACGGAAGAAAAAAACGCCTCACTGATTTTAATAGCTGAAGATAATCCTGTTAATCTGAAAGTGTTAAGCAAGATATTAGAAAAATTGGGCTATCCATTTATTAGCACAGATAATGGTCAAAAGGCAATGGAAATTGTCAAACAGCGACGAGGGGAGATTAGCTTGGTACTGATGGATTGTCGTATGCCGATTATGAGCGGTTTGGAGGCTACTCGGCAAATTCGAGCCAATAAAGATAGTATCCCAATTATTGCCCTTACTGCTAATGATACTGATGAAGATAGAAAAAATTGTCTATCGGCAGGCATGGATAACTTTTTGGCAAAACCGATTAAACGCTCGGCACTCAAAGCCATGTTAGAAAAATATATGATTAACTAGCCCATAATTTTTACTTGAATTTATTGCTAAAAAATTGTATAAGGTAACTGGGTGTTAATTAACTTGTTAGTTTCTTTAACAATTAATTAATGTTTTGTTATAAAATAGTAACTAAGTAAGGAAGTAATTATGAGTAAGAATATCTCGTTATTTGGCACAACCGCCATTGCTCTAGGTATGGCAGTTGCTTTGACCGCTTGTGCAAAACCTGCGGAAAAAACAGAAGCTAAAGCTGATACCAAAGAAAAATCTGCGGAGCAAGCATCAACGGCGGAGTTGGCAGAAAAGCAAGAAATTAGCATTAATAACAATGCGGAGCCTGAGTCGTTAGACCCACAAAAAGTATCAGGTGTTCCTGAAAGTAATATTATCCGTCAAATGCTTGTTGGTCTAACCACCACTGACCCAGAAGGCAAAACTATTCCAGGTATGGCAGAAAGTTGGGAAAGTCCTGATAATAAAGTATGGACATTTAAACTGCGTGATGCCAAATGGTCAAATGGCGACCCTGTAACCGCCGAAGATTTTGTTTATAGTTTGCAACGTCTTGCCGACCCTAAAACAGCCTCTCCTTATTCAAGCTATATTGTTGATGCGAAAATTGCCAACGCTCAACAAATCATCGACGGTAAAGCGAAACCTGATAGTTTAGGGGTGAAAGCAGTTGATGAAAAAACCCTTGAAATTACTTTATCAGAGCCTGTGCCTTATTTCCCTGATGTGATGATTCATACTTCAGTAAAACCTGTTAATAAAAAGGTTGTGGAGAAATTTGGCGAAAAATGGACAGCTCCAGAAAATATCGTGGTCAATGGTGCTTATAAGCCTGTTGAATGGAAAGTTAATGATAAAATTGTCTTAGAGCGTAATCCTGAATATTATGATAATGCTAACACCACCATTAATAAGTTAACTTTCTTGCCGATTACTTCTAATACAAGTGCAATTACCAACTATCAAGCGGGGGATATTGAATATACCAATCCAATTCCTTCAGAACAATTTGCAAAATTGCAAAAAGAATTGGGCGATGAAGTCAATGTAGGTCCTAAATTGTGTACCTATTATTATGAGTTTAACACAATAAAAGCCCCATTTGATAACACCAATGTTCGTCGTGCCTTAGCTCTTGCTCTTGACCGTGATGTCATCACCAAACAAGTATTGGGACAAGGGCAAACGCCTGCCTATCAATTTACCCCACCAACAACTCAAGGCAATGTTAAAAATAGCCCTGAATGGGAAAGTTGGGATAAAGAAAAACGTATTGCCGAAGCGAAAAAGTTGTTAGCTGAAGCAGGTTATAGTGAAGAAAATCCACTAAAATTTGAACTTTTCTATAATACAGATGAAGCTCATAAGAAAATTGCAGTGGCAGTCAGCCAATTATGGAAAAAAGCACTGGGTGATAAGCTGATTGACGTTACTCTAGCGAATAAAGAATGGAAAAGCTACCTAGATGCTCGCCGTAATGGTAATTATCAAATCGCTCGTGCAGGTTGGTGTGGCGATTATAATGAGGCATCAACTTTCTTAAATATCTTGCAATCAAAAAATGGTCAAAACCATGGTAAATATAGCTCTCAAGCCTATGATGACTTAATGGCATCAACATTAAGAGTAGGTGTTGATGGCAAGCAACGCACAGAAATTTATAACAAAGCTGAAGCACAACTTGATAAAGATATGCCATTGATTAATATTTATCATTATGTATCGCCAGCTTTGAAAAAGCCTTATGTATTAGGTTTCTCACAAACTGATCCATTAGAAAACTGGCAAGTAAAAGATATGAAAATTGCTAAACACTAAAAACCCCTCCTAACCTCCCCTTGAATAAAAGGAGGGAATAAAAGGGTCGTTTCTAATCGCCGTCATTTGTATCAAAATTGATATGAATGGCGGTTTTTTTAGTGAATTAATTTTTGCTTTCTCTCTGAATCTGCTCCATAAAACAAACCTGCCATGAGTCCACCAAAATGCCCTGCAAAACTAATTCCCATTTGTGGAATTAATCCTTGTACTATAGCAACCCAAAATCCTGTTCCCAAAAAAATACAAGCGACTAAATAGCTCCAACGACGAGCAAACAAGGCACCACCTATCATATAACCCATCATGGTAAAAGCAAGTCCTGATGCTCCGATATGAATGGAATTTGCTGAGCCGAGTAGCCATGTTAATAATCCTGAACCAATAATCAACAAGCTAATAGTACGAAAGGCATTGTGCTCAAAAACACCAAATAAAAATAAAAGTTGAGCCATGATAATGCTATTACCAACAATATGAGCAAGCCCAGCGTGCATCGTCCATGAGCCAACAATACCGACAAGATTACCAAATAAAAACTCTCTTGGTTCAATGCCGAAATTATTCCATGTACCAAATAAAATAGTTTCGTTTAATGCAAACATCAGCCACATGGGAATAAAAATTAATGCGTATAATTGCCCTGTTTGCTTTAGTCGAGAAACAAGGACTTGTTGAAAATTATTGTTCATATGTATCTTTTCCTAAAATAAGAGAAAAATTATCTATTTTTGGAAGAATTTAACTATCAAGTAAGGCTTGAGCTTTTGCTAAATCAAGCGTTCCCTCATAAATCGCTCGTCCTGTAATAATTCCCTCAATGTATTCTCCATACGGTTTTAAGCGTTCAATATCGGTTAAATCCGTCACTCCACCTGAAGCAATCACAGGCAATCCGCCCTCTTTGGCAAGGTTGATTGTTTGTTCAACATTGACCCCTTGCATCATGCCATCTCGTGCAATATCGGTATAAACAATCGACGATACGCCAACATCAGCAAATTTTTTTGCAAGTTCAGTCGCTTTAACATCAGTCACATTTGCCCAACCATGGGTTGCTACCATACCGTCTTTTGCATCAATACCGACAATAATATGCCCTGCAAATTCCTTGCACGCCTCAGTGACAAATTGCGGATTTTCTACCGCTTTTGTACCGATAATAATATAAGTTAAACCTGCCTGTAAATAATGCTCAATCGTGGTCAAATCACGCACGCCACCGCCTAATTGAATAGGCAAATTAGGAAATTCTTGAGCAATATCAGTTACTACAGATTTATGCACAGGTACACCGTCAAATGCCCCATTTAAATCGACTAAATGCAAACGTCTTGCTCCCTCATTTATCCAACGAGTTGCCATTGCTACAGGGTCATCAGAAAAGACTGTGTCATCTTCCATACGCCCTTGTTTGAGACGAACGCATTTACTATCTTTTAAATCAATCGCAGGGATTAGGGTAGGGATTTGGGATAAATTTTGCTTGCTCATAAGAATACCTTTAGAAGTAGTACCAATTCCAAGAAATATTTTCCATAATTTGTAGGTTGGCGTCGAGGCACGAGACCCAACATGATTTATTTTTGTTGGGTTTCACAAGCTCAACCACAACCTACACAATGAACATTATATTATGGGAGTGGAATAAATTTTTAAAACTAGATTTTACCTTAATAACGGCAGTTACGCACTTAAAAATTTTTTTGCATATAATAAAAACTATTATATAATTCACTTATTTAAAATTTTCTCTCCTACCCATAAAAGTAAAGAGTAATTATCATGACAACAACCAACACCACCCCAACTATCAAACAAGACCGCATTTTAATCATCGACTATGGCTCACAATATAGCCAGCTTATCGCTCGCCGTGTGCGTGAGGCAGGCGTGTTTTGTGAAATGTATCCGTATGACATCGATAGCCAACGTATTAACGACTTTGGTGCAAAAGGCGTTATCCTTTCAGGAGGCCCCGAAAGTGTGCATGCGGAAGATAGCCCAAAAATTAACGAGGCAATTTTTAACTTAAATGTGCCTGTACTTGGCATTTGCTATGGTATGCAAGCCATGGCAGAACACTTTGGCGGAAAAGTACAAGCAAGTGATGTGCATGAATTTGGCTCGGCTACCATTGATATTGATAAATCTTCAACTTTATTAGATAGTATTGAAGACCAGCCGAAAAAATTAAACGTATGGATGAGTCATGGCGATAAAGTGGTGCAAGTACCTAATGATTTTGAGGTAGTGGCAAGCACTCCTAGCTGTCCGATTTCGGTTATGGAAAATACCGCTAAAAATTATTACGGCATTCAGTTTCACCCAGAAGTTACCCATACTGTTCAAGGCGAGGCGATTTTAGGGCGATTTGTTCACGATATTTGTGGCTGTGGCAGTAGTTGGAACTCGGAAAACATCATTGATATGCGCGTGGAACAAATCCGTGAACAAGTTGGCGATAAACACGTTATGCTTGGGCTTTCAGGCGGTGTTGATAGCTCTGTAGTCGCAGGCATTTTGCATAAAGCAATTGGCGAGCAACTCACCTGTGTCTTTGTCGATAATGGCTTATTGCGTAAAAACGAGGGTGATGAGGTAATGAAAGTCTTTGCCGAAAATATGGGCGTTAAAGTAGTGCGAGTCAATGCCGAAGAGCGTTTTTTAACCGCACTCAAAGGTGAAAACGACCCAGAAGCAAAACGTAAAATCATCGGTAAAACTTTTATTGATGTATTTAGTGATACCGCTCGTCAATTAAAAAATGATGATGGTAGCGGTGTTGGTGTGGAATTTTTGGCACAAGGGACGATTTACCCAGACGTTATCGAATCAGCAAAATCGCATCAAGGCAAAGCTCACGTTATCAAGTCACATCATAATGTCGGTGGCTTGCCTGATGATTTAGCCTTTGAATTGGTTGAGCCATTGCGTGATTTATTTAAAGATGAAGTGCGTAAATTAGGGCTTGCGTTGGGCTTGCCGAAAAAGATGATTTATCGTCACCCATTCCCTGGACCTGGTTTAGGCGTTCGTATTTTAGGCGAAGTGAAAAAAGAATATGCCGACATCTTGCGAGAGGCGGATGCTATCTTTATGCAAGAGTTGGAAAACTTTGGTTGGTATGATAAAACGGCTCAAGCCTTTGCAGTATTTCAGCCAATTAAATCTGTAGGCGTGGTCGGTGATGGTCGCCGTTATGCCTGGGTGATTGCCTTACGTGCGGTGGAAACCATTGATTTTATGACTGCTCGTTTTGCTCATCTGCCGTATGAGTTGATTGAAAAAACCTCTAATCGCATTATGAATGAGATTGCCGATGTCTCTCGTGTAACTTATGATATATCAAGTAAACCACCTGCAACGATTGAGTGGGAGTAAAAAACTTACAGTGGCAATTCTAATTGTAGAATAGTATAGGCATGGCTAAAGAAACTTCGTAAAAAATGTCATCTTGATTGTATTGACTCTATGTTCTTCTATTTCCTTTAGTTGTGTGGTAATTTTTTAAAAATCGCTGTTTTACCTATTGGAAAAATATAATCATAGCGGTAAGGTGCGTAGCCTAAAACGCACCAAAATATAACTTGATGCTGTTTTCTATTATAACTTTTATGATTTATATAAAACTAATATCCCTAAAAATTAACCTTGGTTGATATCATCTTTTATTTTAAGGAATAGTTAAATTAAATCTAATTCCATCTGCTTTCCATACACCACTTTCCAAATGAAATAAATAATAATAGGGTACTCCAAAACTTCCTTCTCTATATGTAAAAAGCATGGCCTTATCTAATGATTGATTAAAGTTAATGTATATTTGTGCGGGGATTTCATAAGGTAAATCATCCCCTATTTTTACTAACATAGCTTGTGCTTGCTCATTATTTTCTTGTGTTTGATCTGCAAACCCATAAGGCAGTTTTTTTGTTAAAATTTTTGCATATTTGGGGGTAAAAATAAGTGTTTTTAGAGTGTTGCATTCTAGGCTATGCTTAAAATCCACTTGTGAAAAAATTAAATCATTGTCACTAGGTCTTAACTTTAATGTTTTATACATCGAGACTTTGATCTTTTTTGTTAAAATATGATATTTCAAATTAGGAAAATTTGATTTTGGTTGACATAAATGCAATGCTAAAATACTATTAATATCCTGCTGAATACTCCCTTTTTCCTTATTTTTTAATATAATCTGTTGACTTTCAGTATACCATTGGTTAAAAAATTTTTCGACATTGCCTTCGTTTATCGTCTTTAGCGAACTGCAAGATACTAGGAAAAGACCAATAATAAAACTTAGATAAATTTTTGTCATATTACTTCCTTTTTTAATTTATATTCATTATAAATAGTAGGTACTGTGCTGACTTGATGGTGACTATCTAGTTCAATTATCATAATGGAAGTTCTGAAGAATTTAATGGAAATAACCTGTCCAAGCTATCTGAGTGATAGTATAAAGAAAAATAGTAAAAAAAGCTAATATTGCCTTTACGCTCGTCGTTTTGCAAATGCCTTTCTACCCATTCTGCCATACATTTTCGCCACAGCCAACCATGCATTAAGATTTGGGTCGGGCTTTTTACCTTTACCCATCAGATGAATTTGCTCCTCATACCATGTGATATTCAGCATAGCACCTTCATCGACAAATTTAATTTTTGTGGTTGGATATTTAAAATCAGCGGTATAATTAATATCACTGATGATTTTTTTCGCACAATCGGGATAAATCAATAAGGGTCTAGCTAAACCGATAAAATCAGTTGCTCCCTCATCAATCGCCTCTTGCATACCCCTTGCACTTCTAAAACCACCTGTTACCGTTAATGGGACATTGCTAACCGTGCGTAATTTCTCCGCATAGGTTAAAAAATAAGCCTCTCGCTTTCTATCATGCTCACTGATAGGAGCATTATTTAGGCTATTATCATCACCCATAAAGGCTTGACTTTCATAGCTACCGCCTGAAATTTCAACATGGTCGATACCCAACTCGGTAAGGGTTTTTACCACTTCCATTGAGGCTTCTTCGCTAAAGCCTTCTTTTTGAAAGTCTGCCGAATTAAGTTTTACCCCCACAGGAAAGTCGTCGCCCACTTCTGCACGAATTGCCTTATACACTTCAATTAAAAATTTCATGCGTTTTTGTTCATCACCGCCCCATTCATCAGTGCGAATATTCAGACTTGGCGATAAAAATTGATTAATCAAATAACCGTGAGCCGAGTGTATCTGTACGCCTGTAAAACCCACTGACTTAGCTAATTTTGCCGAAGTAGCAAATTTCTCTACCAAGTCCCATACTTCTTGATTGCTTAAGGCTCTTGGTTTTGCAAAGGCTTTACTAAATTTCCCCATATCCATTGCCACCACAGAGGGAGCAACAGGCTTTGAAGATAAAAATATCGGACTTTGCCGACCAGGGTGATTAAGTTGAGCCCAACAGTGATTGCCATTGACGGTAGCAGATTTTGCCCATTGGCTAAATTTTGCTAAATCGCTGTTATCATCGAGTACAACATTACGAGGCTCGCCCAATGCTGTACGGTCAATCATGATATTACCTGTAACAATTAAGCCAATATCACCCTCTGACCAAGTTTGATAAACTTTGGCTAATTCTTTGGTGGGGTTATGATTTTTATCGCCAAGTTGTTCACTTGTCGCCGATTTCATAATACGGTTTTTGATGCTATGCCCATTTTGTAATGTAAAAGGGCTTGCTAGTGTGCCGTTGGGGTGTTGTTTGGTAGTCATGGAATGTCCTTATTCTAAATTGAAATACTATTAATTTTCATAGTTTACTATAAGTTATCCTTATCATTCAAGGTAATGATAGGATAAATATTTTGCTAATAAAATAAAAAAACGTCCCAATTGACAATATATATCATAAATTGGGACGTATGCTAATTTTTTACATGCTAAAATTATTCTCTTAAAGTCGCCCCATGTTTATCATGTAACGCTTTCAACACTTTATCCGTGGCATTATTCACCACTTCATCGCCCAAAGTCTGCTCATTATCTTGATAAATCAAGGCAAAGGCTAATGACTGTTGTCCCTCTGTGACATGTTCTCCTTGATAGACATCAAATAACCACATATCCGCCAATAATTTGCCTGCCGATTGACGAATGGTGTCTGATAAATCTTGCCATGTGATATTTTTATCTACCAAAATTGCTAAATCCCGACGAACTTGGGGGAATTTGCTCGGCTTGGTAATCGCTGTTTTTTCACGAGCCAATTCTGCCAATGGGTCGGTGGCAAGTTGAGCAACCCAAGTTGTTGGTAAATCTAGTTTTTTACTAATAGTTGGGTGCAACTGTCCAAGCCAGCCAATCACTTTACCGTCAATTAATAAATTGGCACTTTGTCCACCATGCAAAAATGCCATTTCGCAAGGCTGATAACGGATACGCTCGGCAGATAAGCCCAACGGTAATAATTGCTCGACATCGGCTTTTAAATCATAAAAGTCCATTGCACGAGAGCTATTTACTTGCTCTTGCTCAACATCACCAACGGCAACAATGGCAAGGCTAGGGGTTTGTACCAATTCGGCAACATTTGCTCCGACAAAAGTTAAACCTGTTTCAAAAAAACGAACTCTTGCTTGCTGACGGTTGAGATTATACTGCACGCAAGGCAACAGACTTGATAACATGGTACGACGCATCACCGCCAAATCGCTAGAAATTGGATTAGCTAACGGCAACACTGCCCCTAATTTTTCATCATTAAGCAAAGTTTCTAGCTTTTCATCGCTAAAGCTAAAACTTACCGCCTCCATATAACCTTCATCAACGAGGCGACATTTTAGCTCGTGTAACAAGTCGGCATTATCATCGTAATTCATATCCGCCTCAAGTTTTGGCAACTTGTTAGGGATATTATCATAGCCATAAATACGAGCGATTTCCTCAATAAAATCTTCAGCAATGCTCATATCAAATCGCCATGAGGGTGGGGTGCAAGCTAAAATTTGTTCAGATTTTTGCTCAACCGTAACACCTAATTGCGTTAAAATTCGCTTAATTTCTTCCACACAAATATCAATACCTAATACGCTATGGACTTTCTTTATTGGCAAGTCAATTTGTGGACGTGTTGGTAATTGCTCGTTGTGGGTAATATTGGTAATATCGCCCAATTTAGCATTGGTAATACTTGTAATTAAATCAGTCGCACGAGCTAAAGCCATTCGCGGTAATTCAAAATCCACGCCACGTTCATAGCGTTGCGAGGCATCAGTATGCAAGCCAAAACGTCTTGCACGTCCCGCAATGGCGATTGGGTCAAAGTAAGCACATTCTAGGACAATATTGGTGGTGTCATCGGTGACAGCGGTTCTTGCTCCACCCATAATCCCTGCTAATGCAATCGCCCCTTTATCATCGGCAATCAGCAATTCATCGCCTGTTAGGGTAATTTTATCATCATTGAGTAAGGTTAAAGTTTCACCCTCGTTTGCCAAACGAACCACAATATCACCATCTATTTTATCGGCATCAAAGGCGTGCATTGGCTGTCCGAGTTCCATTAAAATATAATTGGTAATATCGACTAAAAAGTTATGGGTGCGGATTTCTGATTGAAGTAGGCAATCGGCTAACCCTTTTGGCGTGGGGATACTGCGGTTAATATTGCTAACAGGTTGGGCTAAATATAATGGACAGGCTTGGGTTGCCTCCACTTTTACCCCTTGCACCTTGTCGGTGCTGATTTGTGGAGAATTGATTGTCGGAGTGTTCATCGGCATGTCATTGAGTACTGATAATTCACGAGCAATGCCACGCACGCTAAAGCAATCGCCACGGTTTGGCGTAATAGCAATGTCCAGCACTTGATTATCTAAGCCAAGATAATCACGAATATCTTCGCCAATCGGAGCATCATCAGCTAATTCTAATAAGCCATCAATTTCATCTTCTAAATCGATTTCCGACGCTCCACACAGCATACCAAAGGATTCAACCCCTCGTAATTTGCCTTTTTTGATTTTAAAAGGTTTTAATTCGCCGTTTTTATCAGGGATAGGAGGAAGTACCGCTCCAACGGTTGCCAATGGTACTTTTATGCCTACTCGTACGTTCGGAGCTCCGCAGACGATTTGTAATAATTCACCGTCGTTGATGTTCTCGCCAGCATTGACTTTGACCACTCTGAGTTTGTCGGCATCAGGGTGTTGTTCGACTTCCACCACTTCGGCAATCACTACCCCTGTAAAAGGTTTGGCAACAGGGTGCTTGTCGTCAAGTTCAAGCCCTGCCATCGTTAGTTGGTCGGTTAGCGTGTCGCTATCGATATTTGGGTTCACCCATTGGCGTAACCATTGTTCGCTTAGTTTCATAATTTACTCTTGTTTGTTAAAT
>PDWI01006529.1_pt1 | contig 16377 bp, 18 predicted proteins | sample 1430891 | NCBI WGS metagenome assembly PDWI01 (sample SAMN01162508, study PRJNA174530) | Oral metagenome, whole genome shotgun sequencing project. | biome: Marine environment; feature: Marine mammal; material: Swab sample of the gingival sulcus; isolation source: swab sample of gingival sulcus...
GGACACTGATTTCCTGATCAGCCGAACCGCCTTGGTACGTGATCCGTATGCCGGGTGGTGTGGGAGGGGGCAGCCGCGAGGCTGCTCCCTATCCCGATATGATTTTTTCTTGACTCTATAAAACTTATAGCGTACACTATGTACATAATGTTCTTATGGATAGCACCCTTTTTGAAAGTTTCGTTAAAACCTGAATCCGTAATGAACAAGTCGAAAAAAGCAAATAACAAACTTATTTTACTTGATAAATAGTTCAATTTACAATTCGCTAATTGGGTGAGTTCACTATTCTTAGGAAAACACAGTAAAATAGACGATTATTGAAATTTTATTTTGTGAGCTTCACGGATTCAAGTAAAAAACAAGAAAAATGCGGAATTTTTAGTATGTTTGAGAATAGATGACGATTAGAAATTGTGTTTTTGGAGGTATGTGATGGATAGAATCATTAGTACTGCGGAAGCAAGAAAAAAATTTGCTGATATTGTAAATACTGTTGCTTACGGAAAAGAACCTGTAATTTTAACTAGACGAGGACGAGAAATCGCAGCTTTGGTTTCTATTGATGAACTTCGTTTACTTCAATTGATTGAGGATTATATTGATATTGCTGATGCTCAAAAAGCACTTAACGAACCTGGTGACAACATTCCTGAAGATGAATTCTGGAAAGAGCTGGGATTTTAATAGATGAAGTACAAAGTTGAATTTCGCCCTTCAGTTTGGAAAAATACCAAAAAAATTCCCAAAAAGGACTTGGTTAAAATCAAAAACAAAATCACAGAGATTAGTTTTCAACTACCAAATCAAGCTGTTACTAAAATGAGGGGTAATAATAGTTTTCATAAAATCAGATGTGGTAATTATCGTATAGTATACGAAATACATGAAGACCGATTAGTCATTTTGGTTATTAAGATTGCTCATCGAAGAGAGGTTTATCGTAATTTATAAGTTGGTTCGATTTTTTGGCAGTCTTACAGCTAAAAAGCTAATAAACATCACAATATATTTATTTGCAAATAATTTAGAAAAAAAATCATCTTCTAATCAAGATTGCGTCGGCCCGGCCCGGCCCGGCGCGGCTTTGGTGGTTCTTGACGCCTGCCGGAACAATCCCTGGTCCAGATCCTGGGGCAGGGGGGGGGGGTGCTTCGGTCCGGCTTTCGGGCATGTCTCCGCCGGACAACACCCTGATGATCTACTCGGCCAAATCGAATCAGAAGGCCATGGACGGCGACGGCCGCAACAGTCCGTTCACGGCCAGCCTCAAGAAGCGGCTAAAGGAGTCCGGGAGTATCCTGTCAGTGGTTACCCGCGTGATCGGCGATGTCAAAAAATCCACCAGCCGACGTCAGACCCCGTGGATGGAGGGCAGTCTTGACCGTCCCCTGTTTCTGCTGGCCGTGTCTTCCGGGCATACGGTCACGACCAGTCCGGTCAAGCCGCCTGATCCCGTTGTGGAGCCGCTGGAACCGATTCCGGGCACGATATTGGTGCGGTCCACGCCTGCGGGTGCGGAGGTGTTTCTGAACGGGGACCGGCCACGGAAGTGACCCAGGGCCAGTGGAAGGCGGTGATGGGAAAGAATCCGTCTGAATTTAAAAACTGTGGGGACGACTGCCCGGTGGAGCGGGTTTCCTGGGAGGACGCGCAGGAATTCATCAGGAAGCTGAACCGGCAGGGCAGTGACATCCGCTTTCGCCTGCCCAGTTTTAGATTGCCCTTTACCCTTTTATGCTTTTACCCTTTTTTTTGCGGGGGATTCCAAAGGGGGCGAAGCCCCCTTTGGCGAAAATTTTTTGTGTCTGCCCTTAACTGACAATTTGCCCCGGCAATGACGTACAATTTTTAGGTGACAAATATGCCAAAAACCGATCCCGCATTTCGTCCCGCTGACTGGCTGTTTATCGCCCGGCAGGCCGCAAGAAAGAAGTATCGCCAAGCCGGAGCGGGGCGTTCCCCTTGCCGCCTTTCTGTATTCCCGCGTTTCCTTTGCCATTATTTCCGCATTGCGCTCCCGGTCCTACGCATCCGTTTCCCGCACACAGATGGCCCGGCAAAAACTTTTGCAGCAAGGCATGGAATACCTTCAACAAAAACTGAAACGCCCTCCGGAAGAGGAGGAAATCTGCCATTTTCTGGATCTGGAACCAAAGGATCTGCGCCATCTGGAGCAGATCTCCACCGCCGTTTCCTCCCTGGAAGATACTGCAGAGTCTGCCGGTGCCTCTCATTTTGGGGGCATGGAATTTTACAGCGTGGAACGCCAGGCGGCCATACGTCACTGCTGGAATGCTCTTTCTGACGCAGAGAAATTCCTCCTGAGACAACGCCTTGAAAAAGAGACCCTAACATCCATTGCTTCCGGTCTGGGCGTCAGCCACGAAACAGTGCGGCGGAGGGAGAAAAAGGCAAAAGCCCGCCTGGAATCCTGCCTGGCCGACCGCAGCATTCCCCTGGATGCCCTGTCGGACTGAGCGAAATTCCTGGTTTCGGCCCTGTTTGATCTTTTCCGATTTGATTTTTTCCGAAAAAAATATGTGAAATCCGGAGGCCCGCCGCCGATATCCCTGTCAGCGGGGCGGCATCGGAACACAGGGAGACGAACCGTCCCGATTTCGTTCTCCCGTCAATCTTTTGCAAATTATGCGGAGCGCGTTATGCACAGACCGGCCAAACCCGTAACAGCAGATGAACTGCTGGACATGATCAGGGACCAGGAGACCGACGGTTTTCTGGATATCGTGGAAATTCAGGAGGCCGCCGGCATGGCCGTGGAAAAAAATATGCGGGTTACCGGCTCCCGCCGCAGATTCCGCATCGAAATCGAGATGGACCCGGAAGGCGGCAGCCAGGCCCTGGTAACGCTGAGAGCCCTGGGCGCTGACCGCTCTGTTCTGGAAGGAGTTGGCGTGACCGTCAGGGAACGGTACGGAAAAATCCTGCTGAAAGGAGAAATGCGCCTCGGGTATATCAGCCGGATCATTGACGATATTTCGGATATGGATATTTCGTGCCTCACCGTCATACCGGACGGGGGCATTTCATGACGGCGGACGGCGGCGGGCCTGCGCCGGTCCGTATTCTGTCCCTGTTCACCAGCGGCAGGACAGCGGAAGTGGTCCTGCGGAAATGGAAAGATCTGGCGGAAGGGGAAATCGAACTGCGCCGCACCAGTGACGCCGGTGATTCCCAGGCGGAGATCGGCGCGGAAAAAGCCGTGCGGGGGGCCGCTTTTTCCCTTCGGGACCGAAATCTTCTGCCCGGTGACGGGGCCCTGTTTTATTTTGAATTCAGTTCCGTCAAAGAGATCATCGGTCCCAGCGCCTCCCTTGCTTTTGCTGCGGCCCTGGTCCATCATTATTATCCGCTCACGGCCGATATCGCCGCCACCGGCGAAATCGCCGACACCCGGCCCGAAGCCCGGATCGGGAGCATCGGCGGATTTCCCAAAAAGGCGGCCGGCGCGATACGGGATCTGGGCACCGGCGGCCTCCTGCTGTATCCGGCGGCGCAAACGGACGCGGCTGAAGTGCTGGACGGTCTGCGCGGCGAAATTCAAAAAAAAGGGATCATCTGCAAGGCCGCAGCCACCACGGAAGAAGCGGTTTCGGTCCTGCTTTCGTTTCAGGGGGCGCCGCCTGGAGCTTTGGAGGCGGCAGAGAAACAAAATTTCTTTCGGTGTTCTCTCATAAAGTTCGGCGCTGTTTCGGCTCTTTTGCTTCTGTTCGCCTGCCTGATTTTTGTTTTTCCACAAATTTTAACCTGGACCGACGATGTCATTCCTTCCCTGACCCCGGTTTGTCCTCCTGTCAAAAATCCCGCCCTCAAAAAGAAGGAACAGAAAGATGGCGTCCATCCGTCTCGCCCCCAGGAATTTTCCATTCACTTGACCGGATGTTCGGAAGCGGTTCGGAACCTCCTTTCCGAAACACTGCGGACCGTGTTTGCTGATCGGTTTCATGCGGATGGACTCAAGGCGGTGCGTCTGAAAGGCCGCTTGGTCTGCCCCCCGCAGGAAGAGAGATCCAACGCTGAAGTATCCTTCCTGCGCAGAGATGTCATCCTGAACAATCTGCTCATTGAAAAAACATCCGGCAGAGACTGGCACGCAAGCGCGCTTCAGATGCAGAAAACAGTGGAATTCATGGACAGCGATCATCCGGATGACGCGCTGATTCCGGCCTTTAAGGAAATGGCCGATGAAATCGCCGACATTCTGGAGCGGGCGGAGCCGGAACTCTCCAGACATAAGGGCGCGTCGTGATGAAACGCATTGCCGAAGCTGTCACGATTACGCGCCATCGCATTCCGTTCATCGGTTTTTTTCTGAGCGCCCTGTTTCTTGCCGCGCCCTCTTTATTTCTGTATTACGGCCATCTTGGGATGGACGTGCATTTAAAACTGATCAACCTGACGTGCATTTTCGCACTGGCATGGGCTGTTTTTATTTTATTGATACGAATGTCTTCCTTTACCCGATTCGCGGATTCCCCGGCGCGGCTTTTATTTATTTTTATTGAATTTTTCCTTTTGTTTGCCGGCATTTATAACTGCCTTGGATTTTTTGGAGATATCAGCGGCATTCCATTTTTCAGCGGTTTGCCGGATTTTCCTCATCTCTCCGGCAAAACGGCGGAGGACGTTTCTGCATTGCGTCGATATTCGTTGAAGCTTGTTTCCGCATCCTTTCATTTTTCCATCACCACCGCTTCAACAACAGGTTTCGGAGACATCATCCCGACGCACTGGCTTTCCCGGCTGGTGGTGGATGTTCAAATGTTTGCCAGCTGGGTAATCGTTGTTTTGGGTTTCGGCCACTACCTGAAATCCAATGCCGGCATGTGATGACAGCGCCAACAATGATGTTGGGCATTTCCCAAAAAATGAAAAAGGAGAGTCTGATGCCACGAATCTGGATTGTTCTTACACTTTTCTGCTTTGCCCTTATTTCCTGCACCACCGGCGGCGCCTCGCGGCCGGACGCTCCGGCACCCGCGCCATCCGGATCCGCCGCCCCGGCAGCAGGCGTTTCCGGCGGTCTCTATTCCGCCGCAAACAAACTGGCGGACGCCATATTGAACTGGTCGCGGGAAAATCCGGCATCCCGTCAGCGGACTTTTTTCCTGACGGACCGGGATGCAGTAACAGAAGCGGGCACCGAGCTGGCGGATCTGGTGATGGAAGAACTGGAGGGCCTTCTGGCGGAAGGGGGGCTGACGGTATTGCGCAAGGATGGAATGGTGTACGGCAGCGCCGGCCGGAATCTGAAAACAGTGAAATGCTCCGAAGTGCGCCAGTTGTTGCAGGCCGCCTATTATATCGAGATTTCCGTCCGCTCCCGGGGGCGTGAAATCGCCCTGCGTGCAGAGGTGCAGGAGACGGAAGGGCAGCGGGTGGCCTTTGCCAGACGCGTCAATTTTATACCGAATCCCGAAGATCGCGCGGCCTTGGAGCGAAAAGCGAAAACCGCCGGTGAACCCGGCACCCTTTACAATCCCTTTCCGACCCTGGAAAAGGCGGCCATGATGATGGTCGGGCGGCTGAAATGCGTGTTGGGGGAGGTCATGGTCACAAAATCAGTGCTTGTCGTCGGCAGAATCGCCGAAACATCCGAAATGGCGGTAAGGATATTCAGTCAGGCCCTTTCTGAAACCGGACTTGACTATGTGCCTCCGGAAGAATTCATGCCGGCCAAGATGTCCATTGAAAGCCGGTTCAGCGACCCGCGATACGAGGACCGGCATCGCGCCAGATACGGCCGGGCCAATATTGTTTTGTGGCTGGATGTCAAACAGAAAACAGACACCCTTCAGTACGCAGCGATTCAGACGGAAACCCTCCTGCCGCTTTCCATCCGCCGGCCCGGAGACACATATAATGCCGCGCAGACTTTGAAAGCCGGCCGGGGCATCCCCCATGCCGGAACCCACGGCTATGTCAGGGGCGCAGAACCGGAACCGCTCCGCATCACCGATTTACAGATCCTGGCACCGGAAAATAACGACCCGTACACCCTGGATGATCACATCGTCAACGGCAAAGAAACTCTCTCTCTTGCCTATGCCCTTTCCGTCACCGCGAATCAGGACTGTAAAATCCTTCTCGTGAATGTGGATTCTCATGGATACGGCTACCGGCTTTTCCCGACCCCCTGCGAAACCGGGCAGCATTTTTCACACGACCTGAAGGCGTCCGAGCCTGCCCGCTATCCGGACGAACGATCTCCCTGGCACTACCTGGGGCTGGATGATAATACCGGAAATGAAGATATCTATGCCGTCGCTTATCGGGACGAAGCGGTTCAGCAACGAATCTGGGAGGCCGTTGCCAATGAAATCTGCGGCGGCTCCGCCAATCCGGAAGGCATACGGGGCACCACGGTTGAGCTGCCCGGCAGCACCGGGAAATTAACGTCCCATCAGAAAAAGAAGAAAGTCGTTAAATTTGAAAAGCTTCTGAAGGAATTGAAGACCAGTTTCAGCGGCCGGATGGCTTGCGACAATCGGACATTTTACCATTCATCAAAATAAATTTACCGCCGGGTGTGAAATCCGTGCCTCTTCCGGCGATAAGGAAGACAGAACAAGGCGAGGCTGCTTTTCTCGCCGCACACACCAAAAAGGAGATCTGTCATGAAATATGTCCACCGTATTCTGGCCGCGCTACTGATTTTCGGCCTGACCATCGGATTCACGGGATGCGCCAAACAGGTCATCAATCCGAATCCGAAATACCGGCCCCCGGCAGCGAAACCGGCTCCCAAACCCCAGCCCACGCTGGAAGAAATTCTGGATGACCTTCACCGGGATCGCTATGATGACTGGACCGCCGATATGACCGATTATATTCAAAAGGATACGGTCGGTCTGCCGGAAAGACATTTGCGCTATTTTATCACGGAACATAATGAAACTCCGGGCATGGGAGATACCGTTCTTGACGCCACATACCTGCTGCTGCGGGACCAGACCAGGCGAAACGGCGGGCTGTCCGAAAATGAGCGCAAATTATTTCAGAATTTCATGGAGTACTCCCTGACCCATCCGCGCCAGAACGCCCTGAAACAGATCAAGGATATCTGCCGGCCCATCCCCAAAGATGAACTCTGCGAAGGATTTTGATCCCCCGCCGGCAGATAATATGATGATTCAGTCCGATATGGACGGAATAACAGAAAGGAACGCAGATATGCACTTCTTCCGCAATCCTCGTAAAATATGGCCCTGTTTTTTGGCCGCCGCCCTTATTTTTTCCCTGGCGGCTCCGGCTGCGGCCGCCAAGCTCGTGGCAGAAGCCCGCTCGGTGGTGGAGGCCATTCAACAAAAAAGCAGCGGTCTCAGCACGGAACTGACGGAGTTCCACACGGAATTCTCGGCAAAGGCCGCCCGCATGGTGCAACTGGAAACCATGATGGAGGAGTTGAAAGAAAAAGGTTATCTGGGAAAGACCTATGAGGAATCCCCGGAAAAATACGAACGGATCTACGCAGAATACGCCCGGTACATGACGGAAATCAAGGATACCTTCATGAAATACGCGCCCAAGATCCAGAGTTCGGTCAAGAATTTCAATGCCAGCATTTACCGGGGCCGGGACCGGATCATGGAGCTTCGGAGCGATAATTCCGGGCAGATCGAAGGGGAACTGATCCGGGTCAAGGATGATTTTGCCCGGATCAAGGCGGAAAAAACCCGTTTGGAAAGCCAGTGCCCACGGGACGGACAAACGAAAATGAGTTCTGTCTGCCGCAGTAAATGGAGTAATTACCAGCGCCGCGTCAACCGCCTGAAACAGCATGTGGCCCGGATGAAATTCATGCGAAAAATGGCCTCCCTGAAAACCTCCATTATCGGAAAACTCACGGATATCCTGGACCAATACGTGGACAAGGAAGCCAATACCGTGGATATGCTCCTCAGTTACGCATCCAATTTCGAGGAATACGGCTCCTTTATCGGGTCCAAGGATCTGGGGGGCATGTTGCAGGCCATACAGGAACTGCGGGCCATGAACGAAACCATGCGGGATTTCCAGCAGTTTCAGCAGGGGCTCACGATTCATGTGGAGGATATGGGCAATCTGGTCAACAAGCGCCTGGACCATTTCATGAAAAATTCCGGCATGGACGATATGGACGTGGAACCCCGCAGCCAGCACCTGCAAAGCTATGACGACCAGATTGACCAGATTGACTCGGATATCCGCAGCCTGGAAAAATCGCTTGAGGGATAAAACGATGAAAAAGGAGATGGTTATGAAATTCCACCATACAGTCATATTGGCCTGTCTGCTGGGCGTCCTGATGATTTCGCCCTTTTCCGTGACCGGTGCCGGGGCGGATACCGTGGAGCTGCCCGGTGATTCGGCCCTGAAAACCCGGTTGAAAGACTGTACTTCCCCGGAATGCCGGCAGGAGCTGCAAGGCGAAGCCCAGCAGATCTTTGATGCCGCCGGCAGAAGCTTTGGCGATGATTTCACCGGCACGGGAAATGAGATCATCATGAAACATATGGACTCTCTGACGGACGAGCTTTTCTATCACCTGGAAAAAATAAAATATTACAGCCGGTTCAGGGATATCAACCGGCTGGAGAAATTGAAAAAACTCAAGAAAAATCATATCGGCTTCCAGCAGGGAAGCGTAACGGAAGCGGAATTCACCCGCAATGTAAAGCGCATTGAGCAGGAAGCCAGGAGCCGCGATAAATCGGATCAGGAATTCGTGGACCATAAGGTCCAGCGCATGTCCACTCTTTGCAGCTCATTCAAGGACAACAGGGAAAATCTGAAAGCACGCGCCTTTGGCAAACAGGCCCGCATGAACGACAGCCTGAATCGCCGCATGAACGGATACAAGGAAAATCCCGTGTGGAAAGCATTTGTTTCCGGCGCCGACGCAGGCAAACGTATGCGGTCCGCCATTCGTCTGGCGTCAAAGGAGGAAGGCGATTTTCTGCTCAAATGTATGGGCGGGATGTTTGTCACCGCCACTTCAGGCAAACCGGGCGGTCCCCTGTCATCGGATGTGGTGGACCAGCTCAAGGACTGATATCCCTTTCCGGAGGAAGCGATGTTTTCCATTCGTAAACTGATCCTGTTCGTCGCATTGCTGGGGGGGCTGCTCCTGCTGTTGCAGATCGTTAGCAATCTGCAAACACCGGAGCCAGGGCCAAAACCGGCGAAAAAACCGGAACCGCCGGCGTCCGTGAGCGTGGAATCGCCGCCGGCCCAACTGCCTGAGACGATGCCCGGGCCAAAGCCGCCCGATCCAAAGCCTGATCCAAAGCCCGCGCCAAAGCCGCCTGAGCCAAAGCCCGCGCCAAAGCCCGGGCCGGCGCCGGCCGCTTCACCGTCCCCGCCAGTGCCGGCACCGGCGCCGGCACCGGCGGTCAAGCCCATGACGGGCGAAAAACCGGCGACATCCGGGAAACCGCTGCCGGTGGAAAAACCGGATGACCCGAAATCCGAGCCGCCTGCCGCACCAAAGGCGGAGGAAACGCCTGAACCGCAGCCCGCGCCGCCCGCCCCGCCTCCAGAGCCGGAGCCGCCGCGCACCTCCGCGCCCATGCAGATGCTGGATGAGGAAATGTTCCGCGAACTGGACAGGGAGCGTGACAAATTGACGGTCAACGCGCCGGCCCGCGAAGACGGCATGTATAGCTGGGGCGTGGTATCCGATTACCGGGATCCGGATCTGCCCCACCGCGTTCTGGGCGGAACACCGTTCGCCATTGATCCGTCGGGTCCGTATTATTACAGGATCGACCTGGAAAACGGGACCATCAAAGCCCTGGCCGCCGCAGACGCGGCCTGGTCCACCGTGGGCGTGGACGCCCATGACCGCCGCCTGAAGCGGATTCTGCGTGACGGGGTCCGCAGCGGCCGGATCGCAGGCGCCCCCCGGACCATTGCGTTTCAATATCTTTTTCCCCGGACCACGGAGGCCTATCTGCTGAACAAGGTGCGCACCACCTTTGAATGGATGATCATGCACAAAAAAATGCCGCCTGCGGAAGCCGAGGATTTTCGCAAAACCGCCGGTCTGCGTGTTGACGTGGTGAATGCGGTGCGGGAAAACGGCGGACGCATGGGCGTGGCGGCGCCGCTGTATTTCGATCTAAAGAGCGGTGCCCGCCTCTGCCTGCCGGAAGCGTTTTATTCCTGGGATCCGGAACTCTCCCGCATGCGCTGGATTCCGGAGAATTGCGGAGAATAAGGAGACAGCATGACCCCCTGGTTTTCACCGATGCAGTTGATTACGGCCCTGGGCGTCACCGGGATTCCGTTCCTGTTTTATTCCTACCGGATCTATCACCTGATCACGGCCCATCATGAATCCCTTGCGGAAATGCTGCCCCGGAAAAGGGACAGCCATGAAGAGGCGGCCCGGAAAGAAGAATGGATCCGCCGGGAACTGGCGGCCGGATGGAATGAGGACGATACCCGCATCAAGCTGGTCATGACCCGGATTTTTCTCCTGTTTGACGAGAAAATCGGCGTATTTCGCCGCAGCCTCAGATCCGATGTCTATATTGTGATTCTCATCGGATTTATCGGCACCCTCATCGGCATGATCACCTCGTTTTCCACCCTGCTCTTTTCCGTGGGAAACAGCGGAATGGACCCGGCCGACGCATTGGGGGCCCTTTTGCGCGGCGGACTGTCCACGGCTTTGGTATCGTCTTTGGCTGCGGCTGTTCTGGCCTGCACGGCCATGGCCTATCTCTCGTTCACGGAAAAGGCGGTGTCCGCCGTCAAGGGACGCATCAACGCGATTTGCCTGGAAGAGCTGGACGAAGCCCCCAGGGAGGCCGGATCATGATAAATTCTCCCTGGCTGGCCGATGATCATTATGTGGATGAGGTTGATCCGGGAAAGGATATTTTCGCTCTTTTGTTCATGTCCTTTTTCCTGATCAATGCCGTGATCCTTTTGTGCGTGACCCGGCGTCCGGAACAGTCCGTGGACGTGGTCAGCCGGCCCGCAGCCGCAGCGGTATCCGCCGAATCCGGGGTACCTGCGGCCATCGTGAAGCAGGGCGGCCGCATCGGTCTTGCGCAGAAAAACCGGTTTTACGCCGTTCCCGGAGATCTGGACCGGATGAAGGCCGAAGCGGAATTCATCGCCGTCCCGAATCCGGACGGTCCGGAGGGCCGCCTGCTCGTTATCCGGAATCCGGGAAAGGATCTGAATGCCATGGAACTCCTGAAACTGGTCTCCGCCGTGCAGGGTGCCGGGATTTCCACCAGGTTTCAGGGCGGCGGAAAGGATGAAGGGCCATGAACATCATTTCGAAAATCATTCATTTTCCATCTTCGCTGCTCCCGGTTCTGCCCTTGCTGACCGCCCTGATTCTTCTGGGTACACCGGCCGGCAGTGATGGCGGTCTGAAAGATATATGGGGGCCGGTGATCAAAAAATATCCGGTCCCCACACAGGAAGAGGTGGACAGCCTTACCTGGGCCTATGAACAACTGGCCAGATACAGCGCGGAAAAATTCGAGCCCAGGGTGGATCCGGAAATCGACAGGCCGCCGGAAACCCCCGTGGAAACGGTGCGAAAGATCTATCACAAGCGGCTGGAGCCGTTTCGCGCCCTCATCGCCGAAGCCGCAAAACGATATGATGTACCCCAGGAGATCATCGGTGCCGTGATTTTGCAGGAAAGTTCGGGCCGGCCCAAAGCCAAGGCCAAAACCTCTTCCGCAAAGGGCCTGATGCAGACCATTGATGACACCTTCGCCCTGGCCAGGGGCCATGTGAAAAAGTGCTGCGGCGTCACCATCTCCGATCCGTATGATCCCCATGATTCCATCAACGCGGGAACCTGGTATCTGTCCTATATGTTTGAACTGGCGAAAAAATCCTTTCCCTCTTACAGCGACCGCTCAAAGCCCGTACAATGGAAAAAGGCCCTGGAATTTTATTACGCCGGTCCCAAATGGGGCAAAGATCCCAACAAGATCGTGGTGGTGAAAATCGGGAAAAAAACCATCCGCATCAAAAAGGACTGGTATGCCAATAAGGTTCTCAAACGGGTTCCTGCGGTAAAGGGAGAGAAGGCAAAAGGAAAATAGGGGCGGCGCACCAAAAAAGGAGAAATCATGAGACAGTTTTATATTATTTCATTGGCGGTCCTGGCGGGGATATCCCTTTTCGTGTCCTGCTCCTCGGCCGGATCTGCGGAGGGCCTCACTGCTCCTGCGGATCCGGCCGACACCCGCAAGCCGTCACCGCAGCTAAAACCGGCCGGGCCGGCCGCATCCGGCGGGCTGGAAAAGCCCTTGTCCGGACCTTTGGATGCCGCGCCGCCGGTGTTCCTGCATCCGGTGGACTGCGAATTTTCCAGGGATAACGACGGGGTGATTCGCTCACCGGCACTAAAGCGGAGCCTTGAAAAAAAACGCCGGCAGAATTTTTCCATCCTCAAACGGTATGTGCGAAAGCGCCTGATGGAAGAAGACGGCATTTCCCCCCGGATACTCAATGCCCTGTACCTTGACGGGCGCATTGACGCGCCCGGCTGTGAATCAGAAGAGGACCGGTACCAGCCCGGAAAACAGGTCCACACCTGCGAACGGGATTATGCGATTCGCTTTGGCGTGGGCAGCCGCCAGTTTGCCTGGTCCTGCGACCGCTCTTCCGGGTGGGACGAAACCGAAAAAGGGGCTGCAAGGCAAAGCATTCTCGGCATTGGCGAGAAATTGCTTCCCCTGATCCGGGAAACGGCGCTGTACATGGAAAACCGGATCGACACCAGCGAACTCGCATATCTGCGGGAACTCACGGACGAAGCCGTCCGGCTGGACGGCATAATGGAGGGGCTTGCCTGGCGGCCGGTTCCCGGATTTGAGGTGGAGGACGCGATCCGCTGGATGGAAAAACAAATCGCGTTGTTTGAATAATGGAACCATCCGCAATCCTGAATGGAGACAGAAATGAAGAACACACACATCCTCGGCCTGATACTGCTTGCGTTTTGTTTTTCTTTCACTGGATGTGCCAAAACCTATTCTTTTACGTCCCATGCAATGCCGAACTGTTCTCCAAAATATCATTATAACAGTATACGGATCATTCCATTTGAATCCAATTACCGGCATTACGGAAGAGAGTTGGCGGCATTGGTGGCGGGCGGCATCACAAAAGAAAATTTTATCGCGGTAACGCATCATGCGGCGGAATGCGAATTATCCGCTGAATTACGCATCGGCGGAATGAATTCGGAAATGAGTTCATTTCCTTATGAGTGTGAAAAGGAAAATGACGGGAAGAAATATAAAACAACATGTTATCGTTATGAATTTTCAAAAAGGATTAATATAGAAATTTCTTATGTACTGAAAAGACGGGAAGGGGGGGAAATCCTTTGCGCGGATTCCTTTTCCCTGGATTATGATAAAACCTGGACTTCCTACGAAAGCAGTTCTGATGCCAGAGCCAGTGCGCTGACGGATGGCGGGATTATTGACGCGCAACTGAAAAAGCTGGCGGAAAAAATGATTCATGCCGTTTCTCCGCATCGGGTAGAGATTGAAAGGGAACTGGAAAAAGGGCATGATGACGAAAATATTGATCAGGGAATTAAATATCTTTTAAACGGAAGAGCTGAACTCGCCATGCAGCAGTGGGATCTCTGCATAGAACAGGCGGTTTCAAAACAGGATATCGCCGCTGCCTGGTATAATATCGGCGTGGTCAAGGAAAGTCTGTTCCGTTTTAAAGATGCATTTTACGCCTACAGTAAAGCCCTGGATCTGTTTCCAGAAAATAGTAAATATCTTAAGTCATTAAAAAAAGTTGAAGATCTTAGTATCCGCCAAAGTGACGTGGGCAAGTGGTAATCATGATGAAAAACGCGGCGCTTTTCTTTCTTTTCTCTCTTGCCGTTCTTCTTGCGCTGGCAGCCTGCACAAAACGGGCGGCCCGGAACGGATTGATTGCGCCGCCTTCCTCATCCATACTTAATGTGAGAAGGGCGGAGTATATCGCGGCGAAGAAGATTCGATCTTTTTCCGATCCAGCACCAGAACGGCTCCCATCCGGTCAGGAAAATACCCAGGGAAAATCCTTCAGAACGGATCCCAGACTGGCGCTCGTCATCGGGAATGCGGGCTACCGGCACTGGGAAAGTCTGGATAACCCCGAAAATGATGCCCGCGCCATCGGTGCCGCGCTGCGGAAGCTGCAATTTCAGGTATCTGTGTACACGGGTCTTGGCATAACGGAGATGCATTACAGGATTCAGGCATTCCGCGAAAAACTGAAACGGCGGAAATACAGTGCCTGTCTGTTCTTTTATGCCGGGCATGGCATACAGGACAAGGGGGAAAATTTCCTCCTCCCCGTGGATGCCCCGCTTCATCTGCACGGCAATTGGAAAAAACAGGCGGTTTCCGTTTCTTCCCTGATTTCCTGGATGCGGGAAGGCGGTTCCAACGTGAATCTCGTGATTCTGGATGCCTGCCGCAACAGTCCTTTCGGTAAGCAGCGGGGCGTCAGCCAAAAACTGCTCCCCGTCCGCCACGCCATGGGGCTGGCCCAGATGAAAGCGCCATCTGATTTTTTCATCGCCTATTCCACATCGCCGGGCGAAATGGCGTCAGACGGTGTGCCGGGAAAAAACAGCCCTTATACCGCCGCCTTGCTGGAACATATCGGCATCCGGGGCAGCATTGAAAACATGTTCAAAAAAGTCCGCAAAACCACAATGGAAAAAACAGGCGGAACGCAGGTATCCTGGGAAAACACTTCGTTAACGGTTGATTTCAGCTTCCATCAAAGAGGAGGACATCGCAAATGAAACCATACTCCGTCATCCTTTGTTTTCTGCTGGTCATGCCGGCCTTATCCGCGCCGGCTGCCGCTGAAGACAAACTGCTGGAAGCCCTGCTGCCCGACGACGCAACGCGTTCCATACAGGCTCTCATGCGGGGCGTATCTCCGGCACCGAAACCGGCTCCTTACGGCGAAAAGGCCGTGAACCTGCATATTTTCTTTCCCCTTGGCAGGCATGATCTGACCGCCGATGGCCGGGCGGCCCTGGATGCCGTTGCGTCCAGGCTCCGTGACAAGCGGTTGCTTCCCTATCATTTCCGCATTGAGGGCCATACCTGCGATATCGGCGGTTTTGCTTCCAATGAGCGCCTTTCCTGGCGGCGGGCGGAAAGCGTGCGGAACTATCTGACGGAAGTTCACAAGCTGGCTTCGGAGCGATTTATCACCCAGGGATTTGGTGAACGTCATCCCATGGTGGTCAATAATAATGACGAGGCCAACCGGAGACGGAACCGGCGGGTGCTGATCGTCAACACCACATACACGGCAAACGAACAGAATCTGGATACCGGCGCCCCGTTCACCGTTGTCATGGAGCGGGAGGACGGCGGCGGTATGGTCACGGTGAAGAATGCCGATCCGGTGGATTCTTCACAAGGATACCGGGTCCGGTTTCATGCGGCGGAATCCCTCCACGTCTATATCTTCCAGCAGGATGACCACGGCGGTTTTTATCCGCTGTTTCCCCGCCCTGAATTCACCGGCATCGACAATCCCGTATCCGCCGGTACCGAAGTGCGCATTCCCAGGAAAAACTATCTGCTGAACCTTGACAGCGCCAAAGGGCCGGAACGCATCATTGCCGTGGCATCCCCCGATCCCCTGGAAGATCCCCCCCGCATCTGCCGGGAGGCCCTGGACCGCGCCTTCACCACGCCGGGAGAAGCTGCCACCCGTAACCAGGCATTTCGCGGTTCCCAGCAAGGATTCAAGCTGGCGGCCCCGGCGTCCACCGGCGGCCCCGTCATGGTACCAATGAAAGAGTCCGCAGGGATGTCTGGTTCCTGTGAAAAACCGGTGCGGTATATGTGGCGGCGGGAATTTCTTCACCGGTAAGCCGGGAGAGTGTCATTCCAACGCCCCATGACGGCCAACGCCCCATGACGGCGCATTCCGGTTTGAATTTGGTGATATGGATAAAATCGGTTTTCAAAAATAAAATTTATACCGGCGGGCAGTATGCCAATAGCCTTATCCGTTTCCCTCCTGATGATGACAACAAACAAGAAATATGGGCCAAAATCAAAAAAATTTTCGCCAAAGTGGGCTTCGCCCCCTTTGGAATCCCCCGCAAAAAAAGGGTAAAAGCATAAAAGGGTAAAGGGCAATCTAAAACTGGGCAGGCAACCCGGCGACCCGGAACCCGAGAGGGAGAGTCCGGTAAGCGGGTAAGAAGGCGTACCGGAAGGCGGCGCGGCAATGCCCTGCATAAGAAAACCAGGAGCCGCCCCGCAGCACACGGGAGCCGCCATCCGGACCCACAGGATCGGTTACAGAGTTTGAAGAATATTCCCGCATTCCATCCGCGCACCA
>PDWI01007284.1_pt1 | contig 16375 bp, 16 predicted proteins | sample 1430891 | NCBI WGS metagenome assembly PDWI01 (sample SAMN01162508, study PRJNA174530) | Oral metagenome, whole genome shotgun sequencing project. | biome: Marine environment; feature: Marine mammal; material: Swab sample of the gingival sulcus; isolation source: swab sample of gingival sulcus...
ATCTCGATGTTCACGCTCAGCAACATGGCTAAGAATAATATCTTGCCCACTACGGCGTTTTAACTCCGCCAGATTATCTCGTAACAAATGGACAACACCAGTACCCACAGTGCCAAGTCCCAATACCGCTAATTTAACTGGGTTTTTCATACCTTTTACCTTGTATTCATCATTAATATTAATTTAACTTTAATCTAAATGTCATCACTTAAATTTTATACTTCAAATTCTATAGAGCCAAGCTAGTCCGAAACTCTTACAGCGCCAACCTTATAGTCCTAAAGCCTTAGCAATCGCCTCAGGTGGCAAATAACCACCGAGCTGTTCACCATCTTCGGTAAATACAGCAGGCGTACCACTCACTCCCAGACTAAAGCCGAGTTCTGTCTGTTCTTCAATTGGCGTTTCACAAGTCAGAGGTTCCACTGCATTACCCGATTTCACCATATCCATTGCTTTTTGTCTATCATTGTTACACCATATAGCTTGCAAACTTGGCACCGCCTTAGGACCACGTGGCCATGCTAAATAACGAACTTCAATTCCTTTGGCATTTAATGCCTCAACATCCTGATGTATCTTTTGACAATAAGGGCACGTAGTATCTGTAAACACATAAATACTCGCCTTATGCTCACCTTTTGCCGGATAAATCACCATATCTTCTTTAGCAACCTTTGCTAACTTATCCTTTGCTACTTCTGCATTCAGTTTAGCAGTGATATCAACTGGTGTCTTTCCACCTATTTCAATCAGTGTACCTTGAATCACATATTTACCTGTTTTATCAGTAAAAAATGCAGGAATGCCCTCAGCATTGACCCAATACACCCCCTCCATTTGCGTCGGTGTTGCAGAAGTAATCTTTGCCTCAATACCAGACAACAATAAGTTTTTTTGCAAATCTTGCATGACCTTTTTATTGTTCTCTTTACTAACCACAGAGGTCGCAGTTTTTGAAGGCTCATCGACCTTATTTTGTTGTTTAACCTTGTCGGTTGCTGTTTCTACATTAGAACAGCCCACAGAGACTAAAGCACAACACATCATGGCTATTAAGGGCTTCATATTTAGATTCATAAATTTCATGTATCGTTCCAAAAAATTAAGGTTGACAGCAAAAGTTAACATCAGCGGACATATTAGCACAAATCAAAAAATAACTCTGCCACAAACTGTATAAATTTATTCATAATATCATAAAAAATATGATACGACATCTAAAAACAGCTTGACAACAAAGTTAACACAATCTTTGTTATGTCGATCCTAGATCCCACGCAAGAATCCAAATATAAAAAATACTTGCTATAAAGATTTCACATTACCCCGTTAATATGATAGAATACTCGCCTTTTTGGTGTATCTAATTTTCTCCTAAGTTTTCTATTTTGAATATTAACCTTATTCTTATATTAAGGTTAGATAGGGGATGGATAGATCAAAGAATTATTACAATGGATTATTTTGGTGGTTCACTATTGGTTAGCTACCCTAAATAACCCATTAAAAACAACCCCTTGTGGGTTTTAGTTAGTTGCTTAAACCAGTCATAAAAGAGAGAATTTGTATGGTTGTTATTCGTTTAGCACGGGGCGGTGCCAAAAAACGCCCATTTTATCAAGTTGTTGTTGCTGATCAGCGTCGTGCGCGTAATGGTCGCTACATCGAAAGAATCGGTTTTTTTAACCCTTTAGCAAAAGAGTCTGAAGAAGGTCTTCGTCTAGACATGGACGCTTATAACGCTTGGGTAGCAAAAGGTGCACAACCTTCTGACCGTGTTAAGTCTTTGGCAAAAGGCTATACGCCATTTGTAGCAGACGCTTAATTAAATTTATTGTTTTTTATATTATATTTTTTATTGGTTACTCGTTTGTTTTATTTATCCACCGTATGATAGATAACCACTGGATAGATGTTCATTAACCAAATAGTCCTGTCGGTCAAGATCAGCTATGTCAATTCATGCTAACAGCTCAGATAACCTCAATCTAATTCAGATTGGACAACTTAAGAAACCATACGGTATCAAAGGTTGGTTGTGGCTGTTTAGTTATATGGATGAGCGTGATGCTATTTTTGATATGAGTCCATGGTGGATAAAAACGGCAAAGGGCTTACAACCACTGACTGTAATAAAATGGCGCAAGCAAGGTTCTGGATTGGTTGCTCAGTTTGCTGAAGTAACAGATCGTAACATTGCCGAAACCATGAATGGTGTCAGTATTTGGGCAAGTAAAGATAACTTGGCTCAGCCTGAGGCAGACGAGTTTTATTGGTCTGATCTAGTTGGGCTAACGGTACTTACTCAAGATCACACTTGTCTAGGGCAGATTAAAGAGTTGTTTGAAACTGGCGCTAATGACGTAATAGTTGTTATTCCTTCAGCAAATAGCACTGATAACGAACAACGTCTGATTCCGTGGCATAAACAGACCATCGTCTCAGTAGATTTAGCCAATAAGCAGGTGATAGTAGATTGGCAAGTGGATTATTAAGCTGAGTCTTGATTATGTATTTTGCAGTGATTAGTATCTTGCCTGATATGTTTAGCGCGATTCGTGATTTTGGTATTACTGGTCGTGCAGTGCAAGGTGGTAAGGTCAGAATTGACTGTATCAACCCTAGAGACTTCACCGATGACAATTATCGACGAATCGATGATAAAACCTTTGGTGGGGGGCCTGGAATGGTGATGATGGCTGAACCCTTAGCAAAAGCTATCACGCATGCTAAGCAGTTAGCAGTAGATTACGGTTGTCAGACCTGCCCTGTTGTGTATTTGTCACCACAAGGTAAAACCTTGAATGAAGCGTCCGTTGTACAAATGACGGACCATGATGGCATGATTTTATTATGCGGTCGTTATGAAGGTGTCGATCAACGCCTGTTAGAGTTGTATGTAGATCAAGAAATTTCCATCGGAGATTATGTATTAACTGGTGGCGAGCTACCTGCGATGGTATTGATGGATAGTGTGATTCGACGTCTGCCAGACGTTATGGGTGATAAACTATCAGCAGAGCAAGATTCATTTGTTGATGGACTACTTGATTGTCCGCACTATACTAAGCCTACTTGCTTTGAGGGTATGGATGTTCCTGAAGTATTACTGTCTGGACATCATGCTAATATTGCTATGTGGCGGTTTATACAGCAGGCTCAGCGAACTCAACAGCTTAGACCTGATTTATGGCAAGCTTTTGTACCAACAGTAGAGCAACAGCGATGGCTTGATAAAGCACAGCTCAATGGTGATAACAATAGCCAATAAAAATAATTTGTTACACTAATATAAAAACAGTAATGAGTCATAATTATTTAATACATCAAGATTGTTTGATGTCATAACTAACTATAAACAGGTGATATGCATATTCTTTTAGATTAGACTGTCTTATCTTAGAGATCTTGTTTAAAAATTTCTGCCCCTGTCATCTTATGTGAGGAGTATATCTCATGAGTAATAAACATCCATTAGTACAAGCTGTTGAAACTGCTCAGCTTAAAGACCGTCCTAATTTTTCTTCTGGTGATACCGTTGCCGTAAAAGTTAAAGTAAAAGAAGGCGATCGCCAGCGTATCCAGACATTCGAAGGCGTTGTTATCGCTAAGCGCAACCGTGGTCTAAACTCTTCTTTCACCGTACGTAAAATCTCTAGCGGTGTTGGTGTTGAGCGTACTTTCCAGTTGCATTCTCCACAAATCGACAGCGTTGAAGTGAAACGTCGTGGTGCGGTACGTCGTGCGAAACTTTACTACTTACGTGAGCGTAGCGGTAAGTCTGCTCGTATCCGTGAGAAGTTATCTGGACGTAAAGAAGGTTAATCACCCTTTTTGTATCTATTTTTAATAAGCAACTAACAGATACCAAAAGTCAAAACCCTCAGTAGCAATACTGAGGGCTTTGTTTTTTACAGCTATAAAACACCGAACTCAAAATTTCCATTTTTTACGCTTTTTCATATGGTACGGATTAGGATATCGAGCATCCAATCCTAAACTATTATAATAAAAATCCCACATACCCAGAATATTTTGAGCATCAAATTCTAACAAAGTTTCATAAAATAATTGTTGAAATAATTCATCTTGTTCAAAAGGTACTGTAAATTGGTTCGCAAAATAACTTATCTTATGAAATAAGTTATTTAACGCTGGATTTTCAATAAATTTTGCTAATTTGTACTGTTCAATGTAATCATGCCACTTCTCTGTTGATAAATTATCTTTTAATAGTTGATAGAGTGTTTTGTTATCTGACTCAGTATAAGTTGCGAGTTGCGTTTTAAATTCATCTATTGTTATCGTTTTTAAGGTATTACCAGTAAAGTTATAATCCTTGACTCTAAAAAAGTTATCAACCGTAACCAGTCCCTTGAGTTTACCACTAGGAGTAATAATACAAACAGGCTTTTTACAAGCTAGACCTTCAATAGCAACTCTACCCATGCCTGCTATGAGAGAATATTTTGGTAACACTTCTGGAATATTGCTACATTCTCCCAAAAACTTAATTTTTATTTTATTAAATTTCTTATCCAACCTATCTAAAAGTGGTTGAAAGTTACCACCACCTGCAATATGAATCTCTTGTATTTGACAATAATACGCAACTTTAATAAATTCTAGGATAGAAGGGAATTTTTCTGGGCTGATACGACTGACCATCAACCAAGTTTTTGATGATTGTTCTACTGTATCGATTGCCCTATATTTTTCTAAATTAATCAAATTAGGCATAATTACTTTATTATCAGTTTGATGTAAACTACTCGCTGAAGCAGGTAAATAACTTACAAAGACATTAAGACCAAAACTTTTTATCATCAATCTTCGTATCAACCTTTGCATTGGTGTTTGATACATTTCTAGAATACCATGCGTCGTTGAAATAACTGCAACTTGACATAACTGAGATGCTATCGTAACCGCAAATCCAAACAAATCCTGCATATGGACACTCACAATATCAATACGATAGGTCTCAATATAATTAACGATATGCTCCACTAAGTTAATGAACTCTGTCGCACTGCTAATATCTCCAAATGGTGCAGTTATCATTTGACAGTGAGGAAATAAAGTTGCTAAATTTGAATTAAATCTATTTTTATCAACAAAAAAATAGATATTAAAATTATGATGATGCAAGTAATTGAATTCATCTATTAATCTTGTCTCTATACCGCCAATAACATCTAGCCTATGATAAGCGAATAGTATATTTTTTGTTGATTCAGATTTCTGCATGTTTGCTTTCCTGTTGAAGTTATCGGTATTATCCTGAAATAATAGCATGTCAAGTTAGCATAAAGTGATTATTTTAACAAAGAAAGTTATAATACATAACATAATCTAAATGAAATGGTGAAAAAACATGCCAAATATTGTACAGGTCATCAGCTTGAAATCCGAAACGAAGCGCCGAGAGCATATCCAAACTATGTTCTCTAAGCTGGGTGTCAGCTATGAATTCTTTGATGCCATTAACAAACAACAAGCATTAGCACTATGTCACAAGCAAGGTCTGAACTATCAAGATGACAGTTTGACGATGGGTGAGTTAGGCTGTTTTATGAGCCATTATTTATTGTGGGAAAAAATTATCAACGAAGATTTACCTTATATGCTTATCTTTGAGGATGATGTTATTGTTAGCCCCAATATTGTGCAATTTATCAATAACATTGATATTATTATGCAACGCTTTGACGTCATCAAGCTAGAAACCATGCTGACCAAGACGATATATGATAGCAACGTTGTGCAAGTGGCTAATTTTCAATTTCAAAAGATAAAAACAGAACACATGGGACTGGCCGGCTATGTGATATCACGAAATGTTGCTAAAATACTGATTAAAACTATTCAACAAGAAGGCATCTATCAGCCCATCGACCATTATTTATTTTCAGATTTTATTGAGAAAAAAGACAACTTTGACATATATCAAATTACGCCAGCACTATCAATACAAGAAGATATTTTACATAAGGGAAAAAATAGCGTGTTAACCAGTACCTTAGAGTCAGAGCGTCGAGATCGGAGGAAACAACACCCCATAAAACTTAAAGGTCACAAAAAACTCAAACATGAACTCAATAGAGTTTTCTTACAGTTAACACCAAATCATTTCAAATCTATATTTAGAGAAATGACATTTAACAGAAAAGCGATTATTATTCCTTTTGATCAAACTTAGCTCTTTGTAAATAAAACAGTATAAAGGCAGATATGTTACCGACTTTTTATATTAACCTTGATAGACGACCTGATAGAAACAGTGCTATTCAGTCACAATTACAACAATTAAATATCAAAGCTCAACGTATTCAGGCGATAGATGGAAGCACTATTACCAACCAACAAGCAGCATTCGTAGATTCTGATATGTTTATTCTGCGTATGAAACGCCCTATTAGCCAAGGAGAAATTGGTTGTGCTTTGTCACACCGTAAAATATGGCAAAAAATACTCGATGAAAAACTTGAGTATTCATTAGTGATGGAAGACGATGTCATTATTAATCCAGCATTGATTGAATTGTTAACAAGCAATCAGTACAAAAAATTTGATTTTATCAATCTTTCATCAAATGAGCCTTATAATATTCATGAACAAGCCCTACAAAAAATCATTACATCTGGCATTAGACTACGTAACCATCAAACAGAGAAAGAGTTTAAACGTTTGGATTGGAATAATAACTGGAAAATTTATAAATTGCATGAAATCAATCAAAACATTATCATTTGTGAATGCAATATTTCCCCAGCACTGGGTAGTGGCTACATTCTTTCTAAAAAAGCAGCCCAACACTTTTTACTAGCTAGCGATAAGTTACAAGTACCGATTGACTATATTTGGCGTTACTCTTCCGGTATGTTAAGACAAGGTTTTTTAGCAACGCCACTAATTACACAACGAGCCAATGATAGTAATATTTCTGGTCGTGATACTCAATTTGTTCTATCTGCTAAGCAAAAAATGGCTAGGTTGCTACTAAAATTGGAACAAAACCCAAGAAAACAAGATATAAAAAGGATGTACGGTTGAAAGAAAATAAAGACATTATCCTCGCTATTTTTAGCTTACAAGGTGGTGGAGCTGAACGTTTTGTGCTGACCCTATCTGAAGGATTTAAAAAAATCGGCTATCAACCTCATATTATATGCTTTAAAAAACATATAGATTATGAGATACCAGCAGATACGAATATTCATTTTTTAAATTATCAGGGTTATCGTTGGTTGCCTAAGTCTATCCGCAACAAAGTTTTTGCTAAAGTGTTTGATAGATATGTACAAAAGAATATTACAGCTGATACTAAATTGCTACTATCCAATCTATGGCAAGTTGATCAAGTTATTCAATACAGCATGCTAGCTAACCGAATATTCATTATTCATAATACCTTATCAAAAGAAAAAGAAGTACACCACTATTTAACAAATACCACTCTACAACAAGTTTATAATCACAAAAAAATTGTTGGTGTCAGTAAAGGAGTGATAGAAGACTTAGCTAAAGTTATTCAACACTACCAATCTTTAAACTATATTCATAATCCGATTGACAAAGAAAGCATTCTTAAACTAGCCAAATGTACAAATAGTTTGTTATCCGATCATCGTATGAAAAATGGTTATTTAATACATGTTGGTAAATTTAAACTACAAAAAAATCATCAACTATTAATCAAGGCTTATGCAAACACAAACCAAAAGCTTCCTCTAGTTTTAGTGGGACAAGGAGAATTGCAAGCAGAATGCATAGAACTCTGCACACAACTTGATATTACTGATAAGGTTATTTTTGCAGGATTTCATGCTAATCCATATCCATTGATTGCCAACGCAACAGGTATGGTATTATCTTCAAGTTATGAAGGGTTTGGAATTGTTATTGGAGAGGCTCTTGCTCTGAATGTACCTGTCATTAGTACAGACTGTGAGTCAGGACCAAGGGAGCTACTACCAGCCAGAAACCTTGTTCCTGTCGAAAACATCCCAGTATTAAGCCAAAAAATCCAGCAACTTATGGATAATCCACAAGGCCTTATGAGTGACTTCGATAAAAACCTACTACCAGAAAAGGTTGCAGAAAGCTATTTAGAAGTTGTCAATAAACCGTCATCTTAGAAGATTTACAGATAGGCTAATCTTGTAAATAGTTTAGCCCTTCATTATCAAGCATAATCTCTGTGTATTGCTCCTTTCTGTATGCCAGTTGTGTCAGACCCATACTAACTTGGGCATACAATCTTCGATATTTAAATCCTATGGTATCTAAAATATTATTTGCTTTTGGTCTATTGGATTTTATATTCCCAATCGTGCTACTAGATGCTCGCTGTAGATGAGATAATGAAAGTCCATAATATTCAGCCATGTCCATTTGTATTGCTAAGGCCGGTATCGTTTGCATACTATTTAATTGAAAAGGTCTTTCGCACAATAATGCATCAGCAAGCCCTGCTCCTTTACTTTTGACCCTCTTTAATAATTTCTTAGCACCGATTGGTGTTAATATATAAGCACATGCTCCTGTCTTATCTAGCAATAATTTATGCAAGCCAATATTATTATCATGAACAAAAATTGTGTGTGCCTCATGTTTAACAATGAGTTTTTTTCTCCCTCGCGTTTCAAGCGTTAAATGCTCAAAAGGTAACTGCTCAAGCGTTTCTAATTGCGATAGTAAAGAAGCTGTTTTGTCAGACAATAACGCATCATCCTCTAGTATCAGAGCAGGCAAATTCATCTTGACAATATTTTTCCAAATCTGATAATGACTTAAGAAACAAGCAACTTCTGTCTTGTATAATTTACGTTGCCATCTGTTTGCCCATCGCTCATATTCTACATTGCTTAAATCGTCAACTTTACAGGCACTAACACGCTGATAGGGTATATTTAATTGCTTTAATTGTTTTTGTTGAAATATCCATCTATCAGTCGCACTATCAAGGTTGATAACAAAGGATTGAATTTTCACTACTTAAGCTTCCTCATAAATAGGCTTTATTCCTTCCACCAAGCTGTTTTGCTACGAGTATGCCTTTCACGAAAACGGCTATAAACCGTATTAGAAGAAGGTTGTTGAGCTCGTTCAAAAATCTCAGTAACGATAACACCCAGTTGATGTTTACTAGCTAAGGTATCCAAACGCCACCTCATGTTTCTCAGCGTATCATCGGTACCAACACAGAATCCAGAAACCCCATCAAATAAAGCCAATCTTTGTTGTTGTAAAAATTGCTGACGTTCTTCATTCATGAGCATATCTTCAGTAGCCAGTAAATAACGCTCACTTTCTTGTAATTTAATAGTATTAATAAGAATTACAGCATTCATTAATAATGCTTTTAATAAATCATCATCACTGTGATCAATAAAAGTATCACAGGCAGAAATTAACCAACGAGTATTAAGAGATTTAACTAAGAATTCATACTCAGAATGCCATAACTTTTCAAACAGCCGAAAGTTTTCTGAAACCTCAAAACCTCGTCTTATCAAGACGATTAACTTAGCATGGTAATAATTTAACTCTGATTGATTGGTAAACTCTTTTTTTAAATGCTCAATATGATTTAACAAATTTTTATCGGATCCATGCGTATATTCAAACACATCACCGGTGATTATGGTTTGTTTCATCATTTTCCAATCATGATCCATACCCTCACTAACGCTTTTTGCTCCAAAACGTTTCTTATACTGATTAAAGGAAAGTAGATTGCCTAACTTACTACGTGGTTTCTTCATTGCCAATACGCCTCAATCCATGGGCTTGCCTTCACATGACGGTACCATTTACCACCACCGCCCTTAATGGCATCATGAGGATTAACTTCCCCATGAAAAATCACGATTTTGGCATCATTAGGTAATCTCGGTGATTGTACAAAACTGAGCGGAAATGGGCGAATACATTGATATTTAAAACTAACACACCACGAGCTATCCCAATATTCTAAATGATGATGCTCACGCAGATAGTTGGATAAATAGGCCTGTTCATGACGAACCTGCTGGCGAATCTTATCAAAATTTTGTTCAAAGTTAGTAAGCAACTCAGGATAGGTATTTTGTCCAATTTTAAAACGATATACCGAACTATTGCCAATCATTCGCCATGGTTTTTTCCAATCTCGAATAATCAATACGCTATCTTCATGCTCTGACTTGTGGGTAAAAAAGCAATCTATATTGTCAACAATAACAATATCAATATCAAGGAATAAAGCAGTCCCCTTTAAATCATACAATTCCGGCTTAAATGTCGTGAGCTTTTTCCAGCCTCGCTCTGGCAAGTTATTAGGTAAATTTAATTCAGGAATGGGATAACATTTCACCTCAGGAATAATACCCGTGTCATCATCTGTCAAACATACCATCTGAAAATCAAGGGTCAAATTGCGTGAGACCATATTATAAAGACGATTCACATATTCGGCTGGATATTTTGTGCCCCATTTCATACAAATGACATAGCGCTGTTCATTAGAAGAATTTATTTCCTGCTTCATCAAAATTTATTCTCCTACACTTGCAACACTTTGCTCAAAACTTGCCAAAATCGGCTCAAGTAAAGCAATTTTTCGCTTATAGCTAACTTGATTAACAATCAATCGAGAAGAGACATCACAAATATGCTCCAACGGCTCAAGTCCATTAGCTCGCAAGGTATTACCAGTATCGACCACATCAACGATTAAATCACCCAACCCCACTAAAGGAGCAAGCTCCATTGAGCCATAAAGTTTAATCACATCAACTTGCTGTCCACGACTGGCAAAAAAAGCACGAGCCACATTGACATATTTAGTTGCCACTCGCAGACGACGATTTGGTAACGGCGTATCTTTAAAACCTGCGGTCATCAGGCTACATTTAGCAATTTGTAAGTCCAGTAATTCATACAGATGCTTTGCTCCATGCTCTAATAATACGTCCTTGCCTGCAACGCCAAAGTCAGCAGCCCCATGTTCAACATAGGTAGGCACGTCACTGGCACGCAATATTAACACCCGTACTCGTTTATGTGTGGTCGGAAAAATCAGTTTACGAGATTGAGCAGGATCTTCTAATAGCTCAATTCCAGCCGCTTTTAGTAGGGGCATCGTTTCTTTTAAAATTCGCCCTTTTGATAAGGCAAGGGTCAAACCATCAAAATCGGCATCGGCTTGATTCAGTAATATTTGATTATTTGTCATGAGTAGTTTCTTTTTTGTTTAATTCTATACGCTCCCCAACTTCCCCCTTAACAAAGGAAGAGAAACCATCCATTGGATGCTTTCTCATTGATAAGGTGGAGATAGGGAAGATTCTTTATTCCACAGTCACACTTTTTGCTAAGTTTCTTGGTTGATCGACATCGGTACCACGAGATACTGCCACATGATAAGACAGCAACTGCACAGGCACACTATAGACAATCGGAGCAAGTAGTTCATCAACGAGTGGCATATCAATCACATGAATACCTGCTTCTTCTTTAATCTCACTGTCTTCACTAGCAAATACAAACAACTCGCCATGACGAGCATGCACCTCTTGCATATTGGCTTTGAGCTTATCGAGCATGCTATCATTCGGAGCGAGTACCACTACCGGCATATGCTTATCCACCAACGCTAATGGTCCATGCTTAAGTTCACCACCCGCATAACCCTCAGAGTGGATATAAGAGATTTCTTTTAACTTTAAAGCACCTTCTAAAGCAATCGGGAATTGACTACCACGCCCTAAAAATAAAGCACTGTGTTTGTTTTCAAAACTATTCTCCCATGCTTTAATGGTACTGTTAAGTTGTACCGCCTTTTGTAACTGACTTGGTAGTTTGTGTAATTGATGGACAACATTTTCAATATTCTCTGCATTGAGACGCTGTTGCACCGCACCAACTTTTAACAATAATAACATCAAGGCAACCAACTGAGTGGTAAAGGCTTTGGTTGAGGCAACACCAATCTCTACCCCCGCTTTAATAGGTAAATAAATATCCGTTTCACGTACGAGTGATGAGGTTGCTACATTACACAAGGCAAGCGTGACTAAACCTGATAAAGCACCCTCATCCTGACGTTGCTGAATGGCACGCAATGCAGATAAAGTATCCGCCGTCTCACCTGATTGTGAAATACAAATTAACAGGGTATCATCAGACACCACAGGATTACGATAACGGAATTCACTGGCAATTTCCACCGCACAAGGCAATGCCAGCATATCTTCAAACCAATATTTTGCTACCATGCCTGCATAATAACTGGTACCACAAGCAAGAACCTGAATGTGTTTAATTTGACTTAATTTATCATGATATTTTGCTAAAAAATCTGATTTTAACCCTTTATCAGTTACGCCAACTGCAACACTACGAGCCACCGCTTCGGGCTGTTCATAAATTTCTTTTAGCATATAATGCCTAAATTCACCCTTATCAGCACTTTGTTGTTGCTCTGCACTGATTTCTGCAATCGGACGTTCAACGGTTTGTTGCAAATCACCATCAGCATAAATCTCAATATTATTACGTGTTAAACGAGCAATATCACCCTCTTTTAAGTAAATAAAGCGGTTGGTCACTGGTAATAATGCCAATTGATCAGAAGCAATAAAGTTTTCACCAATACCCACACCAATCACCAATGGTGAACCCAAACGAACAGTAATCAGTTCACTCGGATTATTACTATCAATCACCCCCAAAGCAAACGCCCCATGTAGTCTCGGAACAACTTGGGCAACGGCCTGTAATAAATCATGAGTGGATTGATATGCATGACGAATTAAATGCGCCACAACTTCGGTATCAGTTTCAGAGCTAAATTGATAGCCTTGCCCTACCAACTCAGCCTTTAGCTCGGCAAAGTTTTCAACAATACCATTATGCACAACGGCAATATATTCCGAAAGATGAGGATGGGCATTATGGGTAGTTGGTTTACCATGGGTTGCCCAACGTGTGTGTGCAATACCAACATTACCGCTAAAATATTCTGCGTTATCAGTAACCGCATCAACTAACATTTGCACCTTGCCTACCTGACGCTCTCGTCTCAGTTCAGCTTTGCCTGCCTCAGTATGAATAAGGCTCAATCCTGCCGAGTCATAACCACGGTACTCTAAACGTTGTAACCCTGATAATAGTACATTAGTAATATTACGCTCTGCGACAGCACCGACAATTCCACACATGGCATCTTTTCCTGTAAACTAAGTGGATATAACAATATTGAAATATATAAAAAAAAACCAAGCTTATGTTATCATAAAATCCACCCCAGAGGAACTCGCTCAGCCTTGAAAGCATGACTGGTTATTATCATTTTTGTAGCATACTCGCATCAATATCTCTATAGGGCATGTTAACAACTGTCTCTTTCGCTGTTTTTTCGTTATATAGTCGTCGAAAAGATAAATCACTACGGTGTCAAGCTCTCTCGAAGTACTACTTGTACGACTTCGTTCGCTTTCCTTGTAGTGACTTTACTTTTCTAACCAAAAGCTATGGCAAATTAAAAACAGATAATAAAAACCGCACTGAAGACGAACCCCAGTACGGTTTTTATCACATATCGCTGTTTATCAAATCAAAAAATCTCTTAACCTAAACAAAGCTCCTAACCCAAACAATATTTAACGATCCTTCGGATCTAACGCATCTCGTAAACCATCACCAATAAAGTTAAAGCAAAATAAGGTAATGACAAGGAAAATCGAGGGAACAATAATCTGCCACGGGGCAACACTCAAGGTTTGTGTCCCTTCTTGTAACAACGCCCCCCAGCTGGTCATTGGTTCTTGCACACCCAGCCCTAAGAAACTCAAAAAGGACTCAAACAATATCATTGAAGGCACAAGCAACGAAGCATACACCACCACCACCCCCAACACATTAGGAACGATATGGCGAACTACGATATTTTTATTAGAAACACCACCAACCTTTGCCGCTTCGATAAATTGCTTTTGCTTTAACCCTAAGGTCTGACCACGCACAATACGAGCGACATCCAGCCAAGACACCATACCAATAGCAACGAATATCAACATCAGATTACGTCCAAAAAACGTCACCAATAGAATCACAAAAAACATAAAGGGAAAAGCATTTAATATCTCAAGCATGCGCATCATCACCATATCGACTTTACCACCGATATAGCCTGACACTGCCCCATAGAGGGTGCCAAATAATACCGCAACCAACGCCCCTGCAATACCCACCATCAATGAGATACGCCCACCAATGGCGGTACGCACCATCAAATCACGTCCCAGTTGGTCTGTACCAAAGTAATGTTTATTTTCAATAGAAGGTGCAACGCCCATATAGCTCCAATCGGCATCAGCATAGCCAAATGAAGATAACATAGGGACAAATAATACAAAGGCACCAACAAGTAAAAGAATCACAATACTGGATAAAGCCGCTCTATTTTTTGCAAAACGTTGCCACGCATCTTGCCAAAGGCTACGACTCTTGACATTGGTTTTGATCGGATCAATATCGTCTATTTTATTATTTGGGCTACCAGTTGGTGTTTGAGAGTTTGAGGTTTGTAAAGTAGTTGTCATGATGGCTTATCCCTAATGTGTAGTCTAGTATTTAATTTTTGGATCGATAACTGCATACAAAATATCGACAATGGCATTAAAGACAATAGTCAATACACCGACAAGAATGGTTAAACTAAGTACCATGCCATAATCACGATTTAATGCACCATTGACAAATAACTGCCCAATCCCAGGTAAGCCAAAAATAGTTTCAATAACAATAGAGCCTGTAATAATGCCCACAAATGCAGGGCCTAAATAAGAAGTCACAGGGAGCATCGCTGGACGCAAAGCATGCTTAAAGACAATATCTTTCATCGACAAGCCTTTTGCCCTTGCCGTGCGTATATATTGGCTGTTCATCACCTCAATCATCGACCCACGCATAATCCGAGCAATACTTGCCACGTAGGCCAAGGCTAATGCAGTCACAGGTAAAATTAAGTTTTGTACTGCACCGTCATTCCAACCACCAGCCGGCAACCATTTTAAAATAATGGCAAATAATAATACCAACAGAGGTGCTTTTACAAAGCTAGGAATCACCACCCCAGTCATGGCAAACGCCATCAGTACATAGTCCAGCCAAGAGTTTTGTTTTAAAGCAGCAATTACCCCAAGAATTACACCCAGAAGCAAAGCAAGAATAAAGGCATACATACCAATCTCAACCGATACCGGTAAGGATTGAGCCAATAAATCATTGACGCTATGGTCTTTATACTTAAATGAAGGACCAAAATCCCCCACGGCTAACTGTTTAAAATAATTAATATATTGTAGCCAAATCGGGTCATTGAGATGATATTTTGCTTCGATATTGGCAAGTACCGCTGGTGGCAGATTACGCTCACCAGTAAACGGACTGCCCGGAGCAAGCCTCATCATAAAAAAGGAGATGGTAATCAACACAAATAAGGTAGGTATCGCCTCTAAAAAACGCCGAAAAATTAGTTTAAACATAAGACCTCTTGTGTAGCAAAACTAGACAAAATACAAAAAAATAGAGCAATCTCACCTACAAGATAAATTGGAGGTGATAAAATCACTCTATTGTATCAGAAATTATGCCGTTCAAAAACTAATGTTTTGCAATCGACCAGTACTTAACCTGCCAACTATTTAATGGGTCTTTATCGCTAAAACCTTTGACATAAGGTTTCACTAGGCGAGGGCTAACATAATGGAACATAAAGATATCAGGAATGTCTTTATCAAATTGTGCTTCAATCTGATTATATAAAGCCATACGTTGCTGATCATCAACGCCTGCCTCTAAAGTCTGATTTAACAAGCCATCAACTACGGTACTAGAGTAACCGCCATAGTTACCGCTGCCTTTGGTTTTTAACACGTTTAAAAATGCAGAAGGCTCGTTATAATCACCACACCATGCTGCTCTGACCATAGGATACTTGCCTGCTTTACGGCTATCAAGGTAAGTTTTCCACTCTTGATTAACTAGAGTAATATCAACAAAACCCAACGCTTCTTTCCATAAGGCACCGACAGCAACAGCAATCTTTTTATGGCTTTCGTTGGTGTTGTATAGCAAGTCAAACTTTAATGGCTTATCTTTGCTATAACCTGCTTCATTGAGTAACTTTTTCGCCTCAGTGAGACGTTTTTCCATGCTCCAACTTGCCCATTCAGGTTCAAACTTACTAATGCCTTTGGTGGCAACAGGGGTCATCTGATAAGAGATGGTTTGTCCTTGTTTCATCACTTTATCAGTAATCACACTACGGTCTAGTGCCATCGACAAGGCAAGTCGCACCTTTTTATTATCAAAAGGCGCT
>PDWI01005469.1_pt1 | contig 16374 bp, 9 predicted proteins | sample 1430891 | NCBI WGS metagenome assembly PDWI01 (sample SAMN01162508, study PRJNA174530) | Oral metagenome, whole genome shotgun sequencing project. | biome: Marine environment; feature: Marine mammal; material: Swab sample of the gingival sulcus; isolation source: swab sample of gingival sulcus...
ATTAACAAATTATCACATTAAAAATCAATCTCCCTAGCCCTCTTCTCCAAGAGGGAATAAGTGCAAGCTACTTTCAACTTTACAAACTTTTAACAACATCAACACATTATCGAATTATCACATTGCCACATTATCAAATTAAAAGCCCCCTCCCCCCCTTCGCCAAGGGGGAATAAGCGCAAGCTTCTTTCAACATTACAACCTTAAAACTTTCTAACCTTAAAACTCTACAAACTTTCACACTAATAAGCATCTAAAGAAAACTAGAAAAACTTTGGAAACTTTTTTTGGTCAAAAAGTTTCCTTAATCAAAAAAAATAATACTTTTGCGGCGTGAATGATAAAGAACAACATATTATAAAAACAGCTTGCCAATTATTTTTACGCTATGGCTTAAAAAGTGTATCTGTTGATGAAATCGCCAGTCAATGTGGCATTTCAAAAAAAACATTATACGAACTAATAGGCAGCAAAAAAAATCTGGTAGAGCAGGTTATCAACTACCGAATAGACAGCAATTCAAAAAGAGCATTACATTTTTATGATAACGATGAAGTTTCAGCGATTGAAAATATGCTAGTAATGTATCAACAAGGCTATGATTTTTTTCAAAAGTACAATACTTCTATGCAGTATGATTTGAGAAAATTCGACAATGTCCTTTTTGAAAAGCTCAGTACAGAAAATGTGAAAATATTTGGTGATGCCCTGATTAAAAATTACCTAAAAGGTCAAAAACAGGATTTGTACAGAAAAGATTTCAATGTTAATCTAACAGCTCATATTCATTTGATTACCATAAAAGCTTTAATGGATAAAATTTACGCTGCGCAAACTGAAGAATACTCTTTTTTAGAGCTTTATAAAGAATATTTTCTATTGAATATGCACGCTATTCTTTCAGAAAAAGGCAAAAAGGTGTTCGATATATCGTTCAAAAAACTAGAAAATAACAGCATTTAACGACTTTAATAATGAGAATTATTTTATTAATCAATATACTAATCTGCTCACTTTGGAGTATAGGTCAAAATCCTCAAAGACTTAGCCTAAAAGGGGCACAGAGGTTAGCCATAACACAAAATACAGACATACAAAATGCGAGATTAGAAATGCGCATAGCTCAACGTAAGGTTTGGGAAAGTATTGCCATTGGTTTACCACAGGTATCTGCCTCTTTTTCTCACAATAAATTTTTAGAACTACCGGTTACCTTAGTCCATACCAATGTTTTTAATCCTTATGCCCCAGAAGATGAATTTACGGAAATGCGTTTCGGAACAAAACACAATTCTAAAGTAGAATTTAAAGCCACACAGCTTTTGTTTAGCGGAGAATATATTGTTGGATTACGAGCTTCCAGCATTTACAAACGTCTATCACGTCAGCAGTTGGTAAAGAAAAAAGAAGATATTATAGAACTGGTTTCCGGAACTTACCTACTCATTTTGGTTGCACAAGAACGCGCTGATAATTTAGAAAAGAACATACAAAACACCTCTGACTTACTAAAGGAAACCCGCGCTATGTTTCAATCAGGCTTTGTTGAAAGCACTGATGTCAGCCAGTTGGAAATCAATCTTTCAAGATTAAAAAACGCCTTGACAACAGCTAAACGACAACTCTTATTGAGTCATAATTTACTAAAAGTACAATTGAATATCCCCTTAGAACAAGAACTGCAATTAACTGACCAATTAGATAAGTTAATTAATAATAGTCCTTCAGAAAACTTAGAACAACAACATACCAATACAGAAAGTTTAGTGGACTACAAGATAGTAGATACCAATGTAAAACTGCAAAAACTTAATATGGAACGTGAGTTATGTACTTTTTTACCCCAAATATCTTTCTTCTTTTCCTATCAGAAAAACTTACAAAGAGACAAATTTCTATTATTCAAAGATGAAAAATGGTACCCTACTAAACTATTAGGTCTAAATATCAATATTCCTCTTTTTTCAAGTGGACAGCGCTTGGCAAAAGTGGCGCAACAAAAAATCAAATTAGACCAACTAAAAAACACCAGAGATAACATTCGTCAACAATTAGACTTAAATATAAGCGAGAAACGTTACCAGTATTTGAATACCAAAGAACAAATGGATATAGAACTCAAGAATAAAGAATTGAGCGAAAATATTTACAAAAACACCAAAATAAAATACAAGAATGGTGTTGTAAGCAGCTTTGAATTATCTCAAGCTCAACTACAATGGTTAAGCACACAAGACACTTATTACCAGTCTGTTTTTTCATTTATTGACGCAAAATATAAACTTAAAAAAGCTTTAGGCATACTCAAACTATAAGTATTTTATTACTTAAATTTAAAACATAAACCATACCTTTAAGAGGCAAACAAAAACGATACAAAAAGATAAAACCAACAATATATGAAATCTTTAAATTACATCATATTCGGTCTTTTGATAAGCTTATTATGGGCTTGTAATGGGAAAGAAAATAAATCCAACGCAAATCATTCTAAGGAAGCTGATGTTTCTTTAACTCCGGTTCGAGTTCAAATAATGAAAGCTCAAGATTTTAACCATTATGTTAATCTAACGGGATATTTAGAAGCTGAAGACTATGCTTATATCAGTCCTGAAGCACCCGGACAAATCAAGAAAATCAATGTCAAAGAAGGGCGTTTTGTAACTAAAGGAACCAGCTTAATCGAGCTTAACACCTCAGTAGTCAATAGTCAAATCAAGCAGTTAGAAACACAATTGGATTTAGCACGACAAACCTTTGAAAAACAAGCCGATTTATGGCATCAGAAAATAGGTTCTGAGATGCAATATTTACAAGCAAAAACTCAAAAAGAGAGCTTAGAAAGTCAATTAGCGCTATTGCAATCACAAAAAGAGATGTCTATTATTCGCGCTCCTTTTGATGGCACAGTGGATAAAATCAACTTCAAAGTAGGCGAAATGGCTTCGCCGGGTGGTAGGTTAATTGAGTTTGTCAATTTAAACAAAATGAAAATAAAATCGGAGGCTTCAGAACGTCTATTACCTGTTATCCAAAAGGGAAGCCCTGTAAGCATTAGCTTCCCTACTTATCCCGAGAAACATATTACAGCGCCTATTTACCGCACTTCAAACATCATCAATCCGGCTAACAGAACTTTTGGTTTAGAAATCAAAATAGACAATACACAACAAGAGCTAAAGCCCAATATGTTAGCACATCTTAAAGTCAATGATTTGCATATTGAAAACGCTCTACAAGTGCCCTCTATCATCATCAAAAACGATTTTGACCAATCTTTTGTATATGTAGTAGAAAATAGAGGCAAGCACAATGTAGCTATTAAAAAATACGTTGAAACAGGTGTTTCTTACAACGACCAAACTCAAATCACAAAAGGCTTATCGGTAGGCGACAGGGTTATTTTAGAAGGCTATAACACAGTGTCTAATGGTAGCGAAGTGAAAATATTGAAGTAATCATCTCTTATAAAACTGAACATAATGACAGATAAAAAACGAGATTTTAAATTAAGTTCATTAGCTCTAAGAAACAGAACTTCTGTTTTTTTATTAACCATTGTTATTGCTATCAGTGGTCTGATGTCTTATTTTAATTTACCCAAAGAGCTATTTCCCGAAGTTGTTATCCCCTACGTAACAGTACAGACAATATATCTGGGTAACAACCCTTCTGATATAGAAAATTTGGTAACCCGACCTCTCGAACGAGAAATAGATGGTATAAAAGGTATCAAGCGCCTCTCATCTACCTCTATGCAGGATTTTTCATTAATTGGTATTGAATTCAATTTTGATACAGATATAAAAGATGCTTTACAAGATGTAAAAGACGCTGTTGATAAAGCGCGGAAAGATTTGCCCAACGATTTACCTAACGAGCCTGTTGTTGAAGATGTTGATTTTTCAGAATTTCCTTTTATCAATGTCAATGTAACGGGTCATTTCAGTTTAGACGAGTTGAAAAAATATGGGGATATTTTAGAAGATGAATTTAAAAACATTAGCGAAATATCGAAAATAGACATACAAGGTATTTCCGATAAGGAAGTTCGTATAGAGGCTGATGCGCATCGTTTAGAGGCTTTCAATATTAATTTTACAGATATAGAAAGTGCTATTCAACAAGAAAATTTATCTTTAGGTATAGGAGAAGTCCGCTTGGGAGAAACCCGAAGAGCCTTGCGTGTTTTAGGTGAATTTACCAATCTAAAACAAATTCGCGATGTGATTGTTAAACAACAAAACGGAAAGTCCATTTACCTAAAAGATATTGCTGATGTTAGTTATGTTTATGAAGAAGCTTCAAGCTATTCCAGATTAGGAGAAACACCGGTTATTTCCCTGCAATTGGTCAAAAAAAGTGGAGAAAATGTTCTTTCTGCCTCCGAAAAAGTATATCAAAAGATAAAAGAAATACGTCAATCACACCTCATTCCGGACGATTTAGAAATTGTAGCCACCAACGACCAATCCAACTCCATAAAAAAACAGCTTGCTAACCTCGAAAACTCTATGATATTAAGTATGATATTCGTGGTAGTGGTTTTGTTTTTCTTTTTAGGAACACGCAATGCGCTATTCGTAGGTTTAGCCATTCCTTTATCTATGTTCTTATCGTTTTTGGTATTAAGCATAATGGGCTCGCCTATCAATATGATTGTTTTATTTGGCTTGATTTTAGCACTGGGAATGCTGGTGGATAACGCCATTGTAGTGGTAGAAAACATCTACCGCTTTGTGGATATGGGATATCCTAAATTTAAAGCCGCTAAATGGGCTGTGGGTGAAGTCGCCGTTCCTATTATTGCTTCTACAGCAACCACCTTAGCCGCTTTCTTTCCTCTTCTTTTTTGGGACAGTGTAGTGGGCATTTTTATGTATTATCTGCCCGTTACATTAATTATTGTTTTAGTATCCTCTTTATTTGTGGCTTTGGTCATTATTCCTGTGATATCTTCCACTTTTATTAGTCCTAATAATGAAAGAAAGAAAATCGATAAAAAAAGAGTTGGAATAATATTAATAAGCCTTATCACTCTTACTGTTATATGTTTTATTCTAAAATGGTTTACCTTAGGAAATTTACTCCTAATAGCCATTATGATAAGCACTTTCAATGCTCTTATATTTAATCGATTGGGTATTTGGTTTCAAAATAACTTCCTCGTATATCTGGAAAACATATACTTGAAATTATTACGTTTTTCTATCAGTAAGAGTAAGCCTTATATTATTTTAGGAAGTGCTTTCTTTTTACTGGTACTGACTATTTTATTTTTAAAAGTCAGACAACCCAAAGTGGTATTCTTCCCAAGTGCCGACCCAAGTTACATCAACATCAAAGCAGAACTTCCAATAGGAACTGACATCAAAAAAACCGATGCTTTTATGAAGCAACTTTACCAAAGAGTTTGCGAATTGACCATAGAAGATACCGCTATGATAAAATCCATTGTTACGAATGTGGGTACAGGTGCTAAAACCCAATCAGACAATGGCGGTTCAAGAGCAGAAGCTTTCGACGGGTTAATTACCATTTCCTTTAAGGACTATTTATTACGAAACGGAAGAAGCACACGCCACACTATGGAACACCTAAGTAAAGCGCTTCTGAATCAATATCCGGGTGTCAATCTATCTATCACTAAAAATGCAGACGGCCCTCCTACCGGCAAGCCTATTAATATAGAAATTATAGGTAAAGACTATGCCGATTTAATTCGTTTAACCGATACGATTCAGGCTTTGATAGAAGCACAGCACATTGCAGGTATAGAAGGTTTACACATCGATTTAGATTTAGGAAAACCCGAAATGCAAATAGACATTGACAGAGAGCAAGCTCGCCGTTTTGGCATGTCCACCGGAATGATTGCAAGTACTTTAAGAACAGCTTTATTTGGAAAAGAAATTTCAGATTACAAAGATGGAGAAAACGAGTACCCTATTCAATTGCGATTAAAAGAAAATCAAAGATACAGCGTATCCGATTTGATGAATCAAAAAATTGTATTTATGAATAGGCAAGGACAATACTTAAGTATTCCTGTGGCTTCGGTCGCTTCTTTCCGATACACAACCACTTATGGGGCTATTCAAAGAAAAGACCTAAAAAGAGTTATTACCATCTTTTCCAACGTGATAGAAGGCTACAATGCCAACGAGATAAATGCTCAATTAAAACAGCTCTTAGCCCAAAACACCTCTTTATTTAAAGACGGAATGACTTATAAATTTACCGGAGAACAAGAGGAACAAGCTAAAAGTATGCGCTTTTTATTATCCGCTTTATTTATAGCTATAGCTTTAATATTAATCATTTTAGTATCTCAATTTAACTCCTTAATCAAACCTATTATTATTCTAAGTAGCGTTTTACTAAGTACCATAGGTGTATTTGGTGGCATTGCTACTTTCGGAATGAATGTTGTAGTTGTGATGACGGGTATTGGTATTGTGTCTTTAGCAGGTGTGGTAGTGAATAATGCCATTGTTTTAATAGATTACATCGACCTCCTAAAATCAGAGAAACGAAAAGAACTGGGATTACCCGAAGAGGCTGAATTACCTATTGCGCATATTACTGAATGTATCATACAAGGCGGAAAAACCCGTTTACGTCCTGTGCTATTAACCGCCATAACAACCATATTAGGTTTATTACCAATGGCATTAGGAGTCAATATTAACTTCCGAACTTTATTACAAGATTTTGATCCTCAATTCAGTTTTGGTGGGGATATGGCTGATATATGGTCTCCCCTTTCTTGGACAGTTATTTTTGGATTAAGCTTTGCTACATTCCTGACGTTAATAGTCGTTCCTGTTATGTACAAAATAGCCAGCAATATAGAACACAGCATAAAATCAAAATAAGATGAAAGGAGAAATTGCCCTTCTAATATGTTAATATATTGAGAGTTGGTAATATTGAAAGTTAAAATACCAACCCTTTATTTACAACATTTAAGGGTATTCACATCTAACAGTCTAGAAGGTAAAAGCTTCCGACTTCGGTCTTCGGTTCTGACCTCTATTGTTTTTAACGGTTCATGTGTATGAATAGTGCGGGATTTGAAAAGCGATAGTTTTCAAATCTGCACGGCTGATAACACTTGCCGTCTTTTATTTTTACACTTTCAAAAATACAAAAATAAATGCAAAAGTGCGGACAAAATGCTTAACTTTTTAAAAGTACAATTTTACCTGCATTATTTATACACTTGTGTTAACAACAGTAATTTTTACCAAGTAATTTTATTTAATTCTTCTGCAATCTCCTCAATTCTAAGAACCTTATCAGTTTTTATAAGCTCTTTAATATCAAAGAATTTTGTTCCTTGTAAAGCATACTTTGTCTTTTTTACAAAATCTGTTTTATGAAATTTATTCACACAAAAGAAATTATGTTTTTGTTTGATATTCCAATTTTTATTCTTCTCAACTGAATGAATAATATTAATAATTCGTTCTTCTTCTTCTGGTGTAACCTCTTTTAAATTTGATATAATTTTTAGAGTGTTATCTTTTTGTAGGTCTGCCTCAATAATATTAGATATTTCTCCAATAGCAAAAATTCTTTTATTCGAGTAGAGTCCAATATAATTATGCTCGGAATAACCTCTTTCTGACGGGGCAAAATAGATATCGAATTTTAAATTTTCATCTCCTGATGCTCCACAAGTTACAAGTCTAATTCTTGATTCATTATTGTTTATTAAATTATCATTGTAACAATAATCTTCATAATCATTAAGTATATTTTGAAGTTCAAAGTCATAATTTTCTAAATTATTGTTTAAAGTCTCAACTATTTCTTTAAATGAAGTTGATATAAATACTATATTTTTTTTCATTTTATAATTGAATTCATTAATGACTTTGTTGATTTCATCGGTAAATTTACTATTAGGTTTTTTAGGGCTTAATGATAATAATACTTGAAAATCTTCAGTTTCAAAACTATTAAGATGGTTTTGTAATTGAGCTAAGTCAAATCTATCTGTAAGTTTTGTTTCTATAACTATTTTAAACCCTTTTTGAGAAATACTACCATCAGGGACAGATTTTTTACTTTGTTGTTGCTGATTAAACTCAATACCTGCTTCTAAATCATAATTCAGTAATTCATTTATAAAGCTTTTAAATTTTGAAGGGGAATGGTTGTAAAGTCTTGAAAATAATAATAGAGTATTATTAGTAGATACATTTTCTCTTTGGTTGTATCTTTGAAAGTAATGTATAGATGACATAATATTTGTATTTAGTTTGACACTTAGTTTATTGTTTTTAACGGTTAGTTATCAAGACATTACTGTATCGTATTAAATCGAAATCAATTCTTTCCTAATTCTTGAAAAGCAAAGGCTGCTGCACCAATTACACCGCTATTACTATCCACAAATTGCGAAGCTTCTACACTGGTTGTGTTTTTAAATATACGAAGCACATCTTGGTTGAGATACTTGTTAATTAAAGGAAGCAGTATTTGATGTGATTTAGCTAATCCTCCTGATAAGTAAATGACCTCAGGGCTAAACAAAGCAATAAAATCAGATAATTGTAAGGATAATATTTTAGCCGTATAATCAAATGCTTGTAAGGCCAAACTATCGCCTTTTTCTGCTGCAATAGCGACATCTTTTGCTTCTATCTTTTCTAAATTACTTAATAAACTTTCTGCTTTAGAATGAATAAAAAGTTCGTTCATTGTTTTCACGATAGCGGTAGCTGAAACGTAGGTTTCCAAGCAACCTTTTTTACCGCAACCACAAGGTCTTCCGTTTTCTATCACAACGGTGTGTCCTAATTCTCCGGCGAAACCTGTATGACCATATAACATTTGACCATTAACCACAATTCCCGAACCTAAGCCTGTTCCCAAAGTAATAACTGCAAAGTTCTTTACATTTTGTGCTTTTCCGAAAATCATTTCTGCATAAGCAGCTGCATTGGCATCGTTGGTCAAACAAGTTGGTAAACCTGTTTTCTTTTTAAACAAATCAACTAAAGGTAAAACCCCTTCCCAATTAAGGTTGGGAGCAAATTCTATCGTTCCTTTGTAATAATTGCCGTTAGGCGCTCCAATACCAATACCTATAATATCATACTCATCAAGTAATTGATTTTGTTCAAGAATATAATCTCCAAGAGCATTAATTACATTTGGTAATTCAGGAAACGAATTAGTTGGGTAGGAATGGTGTTTGATGTATTTCCCCTCAGGACTTACCCAAGCCAATTCTATATTTGTGCCTCCAATATCAATACCTATAGCTAATTTTTGCTTACCCATATCTTACAGTTGTTTCGATTTATTTTGAAAGACACAAAGATAATCTTTTTTCAATAAATTAAAAATACCCGTTGGAGAAGTATTTTTGCTAAAAAATATTTACTTTTGAGCCTTAAAAATTTTAAAAAATTAGAAGATGAAACAAGCAGAAATTTATACCGAAAAAGGATTAATGAAAGTAGAATTTTATGAAAATGATGCTCCTAATACTGTCGCTAACTTTGTGAAATTAGCTAAAGATGGTTTTTATGATGGTTTGACTTTTCATAGAGTAATTCCTGATTTCGTTATTCAAGGAGGTTGCCCTGATGGAACAGGAGCAGGAGGTCCCGGATATACTATTGATTGTGAATTAGACGGTGACAATCAATACCACGATAGAGGCGTTCTTTCTATGGCTCATGCAGGAAGAAATACCGGCGGTTCGCAGTTCTTTATTTGCCACAGTAGAACCAATACATCTCACTTAGACCGCAATCATACTTGCTTTGGAAAAGTATATGAGGGCTTAGAGGTGATTGATGACATTAGAATGGGAGATAAAATTGAAAAAATAGTAATCATAGAAAACGAATAAACCCAATGGCTTTAGAATTAACAGGAAAGTTAATCGAAAAATTTGACGAGCAACAAATATCGGCTTCTTTTAAGAAAAGGGAGTTTGTGATAGAAACCAACGAAAATAATTTCACCGAGCAAATTAAATTTGAATTGGTTCAAGACCGAACAGATATTATCGACCCTTATAAAATAGGAGAAGAATTAAAAGTGTCTTTCAATTTGAAAGGAAGAAAGTGGCAAGACAAGTACTTTGTTAATGTACAAGCTTGGCGTGTAGAAAGAGCGCAAGCTTCTAATAATGGTAATTATCCTCCGGATATGCCTGATGACCTGCCTCCACCCCCTCCTTTTGAGCCGGGTATGGAAGATGCACCATTTTAAACTCCGTATTTGAATCTTATAAATAGATAGACCTCAGAAGTTTCTTATAACATCTGAGGTCTTCTTGTTATTCATAAAACCAGTAATAAGGAAATTAAAAGTTAAAAAGTAAAAAAAAGACCTCAAAGGCTTTAAAAGCCTTTGAGGTCTAAATAGTTAAGGAATAAATATTATCAAATTATCACATTTTAAAAAAAGCCCTCAAAGAAAAAACTCTGAGGGCTTAACTTTATAACATTAGAAAACTCATTTCTAACTTTATAAATCTTTAACTTTTAATTCAACACGTCTGTTTTTTTGTCGGTTGGATTCGCTTGTGTTAGGATACAAAGGCTGACTGCTTTCTTTTGAATACTTATGTAATCTATGACGAGCCACTCCCTTGCTTACCAAGTACTTTTCTACATTACTTGCTCGCTGCATTCCTATTCGTTGATTAATCTCATCTGTTCCTAAATCACAAGTATGTCCTATTAAATCCAATTCAATATCCTTATACTTATTCAATAAAACAGCAACCCTATCTAATTGACGTTTTGAATCAACTGTGATTTCTAAAGAACCAATTCCTGTAACCACATTAATAGGACTGTTTTCTATCTGTTGTTTCTCAGATAACGTTAAGCTTGCAGGAATGTCTTCAACAGGCTTATTTTCTGTTGGTTTCGAAACTGTTTCTATAGGCTTTTCTTCCTCTACCGGCTCTTTAATTTCAGGTTCAACTTCCTGCTTTACCTCCGGCTGCACTTGTTCCTCTTGTTCAACTTGAACCGGCTCCTCAGGCTTTGCTTCAACTTGAGGCTCTACAGGCTGTAAAGGCGTAGAAGAAAGTACATCTTCTGAATCTGATTTTGCTTGTTTAATACGTTTACGTCCAAAAGTGTATTTCAACTGAACACCATAAGCTAACAAATTAACCTTATCGATACCTGTCGATAAAACACTATTAAACTCAGAGTGCTCTATCCCTTTTGACGAATAAGAAACAAAGGGTTGGTTTTCTGCCAACTTTGGATCTTTCTGCATATTGCTTAAACCATAATCAAAGTAAAATCCTGCATATAAACGCGCATTCTCTTTAATGTTAAAATACATACCTGCTTCCAAACTCAAAGTAGCTGATAGCTTCTGTGAAACTTTAGCTTCGTCTTTCCATTGGTCTATCAAACCAAAACCATGCTGTGGCATATCTGTAATTAAAGCGCCTTTATCAGGGAAGTAACCACTCAATGCTATTTCTGTTGCTTCGGCCTCTGAATTAACTTGCTGTGGAATAATAATTTTGGAACCGGCATTAATGTAAAATTTAGCCTTTTTACCAAAACGGTACTGCAACATAATAGGTATGGCTAAAGCCGTAAAACGATTCTGCTCCTCATAATCTTTCGCTTGAATGCGATATTCAAAAGCATTTCCCTTATCATTAACAATATAACGAGTATATTGATAATCCTCATTTAAACTAACTTGATTACGATACAAACCTAATTCTACTCCGGTAGCTATACCAAATTTAGGCGAAAAATAGTAAGCATAGGAAATACCTATATGACCACCCGGTTTCAAGCTACTGCTTAATTTTTCTGATTTGTATTGCTGACCGGAAAGACCGCCCCCCAAATAAAATCCTATCTCTTGTGCCGAAAGAAAATAACCGACAAACATCAGTATATTTAATAAAACTATTTTCTTCATTTTATATTTTTTATTATGTTCTTTTTTTAATCAATTACACTCTTGCCCTATAAGAGGCTGCTATTAAGGTGTTGTGTTATTTGTTGGGTTGCTTTTGGGTTGTTTTTTGGGGTTCTTAGACCTCAAAGATTTTTGAAACCTTTGAAGTCTGCAACCTTCAATTTTCAACCTCCAACCTTCTACTTTCAACCTTCAACAGCCTCTTAGGACTATTCTCATTTATTATTATTGGATTACTCTACTATTATATTCAAACTCTCTTGCTTTCCATTAGCCAAATACAATCTTACGATATAAACACCCGACATTTTTGGAGCTTCAATATCCTGACTAACTACTGTAAAGTCCATTTCTTTCAACAATTGTCCTTGTACAGTATAGATACTTAAGCGAGCTCCCTCCAAGTCTTCTTCGCTATAATTGGCTTCTACTTTTATCATACTTCCGGAAGACGCCGGATTTGGATAAACGCGAATACCTCCTTTACTTGATGAAGAGTTAATCTCAACAGGACAAGTATAAGACTCATTACCATTTACATCAGTTACTTTTACGTAATAAACGCCGTTTAAAGCCTCACCCTTTCCATCGTAATATTGATTTACAGCACCTTCTTCAGCCTCTCCGTCTTTATACCACTGCCAAGCTGTATATTGCTGATCTTGATTATCAAACATTAAAACATCATCCCACATCTGAGACACCAAATGATTTAATTTCAATTCTATGGTTCTTTCAACCGGTTCAGCAGGATTATAATTATTATTACCTGTTTGTTGAGCTGTTACGGTTAAAATTCCCGAATGATTAAGGATTAATTCTCCGTTAATAATAGTTCCTACTGAAGTATCTGAAAGAAGATATTCTATCTCTAATCCACTTGATGATACAGCTGTCAAAGTATAGCTACTTTCCTCATCGCAACCCCATACTAAATCTTGATCCCAAGTTATTTCTTGGTCTGCCTTAGTAATGGTAAAAGTAGCACCTACAAAAGTAAGCTCGTAATTAGTACTTACTGATAAATTACCTTGCAAAATAGCATAGCTTCCTGCATCTTCGCCCTCTTCTCTGATTAAAGCACCTTGCTCGGTTTCATCAGGTAATAATCCTTCTACAGTATAAGTTAACTCAGGGTCGTCTGTACCATAAACTTTAGTTTGATTATCAGCAGTCACTGTAATCGGTTTAGGCGTAATAATACCTATGTTACCACTTAGTGTTTCGCTTAAAGTATAATTATTGGCATCTGCTCCACTAATAGCTAATCCATTAACTGAAACCGACTTACCTTCGCCTACATTAGGATTGTCATAAGTACCCACAGTAGGATAATTAAAGACCACATCATCATTAGCCTCTACACCTGTAATTTGATAATTACTTTCTAATAAATCGGCTGTAGTGTTGCCATCATATACCTTAGAAGCAGTTGCTTGTAAACTTACCATTAAAGTTTTAGCCGTAATTGTTCCTGTTCCTGTAGCTTCGGTACTGTTTAACTGATAATTAGAAGCCTTAGCTCCCGATAAAGATAAACCTGTAGCTGTTACAGTATGCTCTCCTGCATCAGCAGATGCATATTGAGCTGTCAAAGGATAGTTCAACTGAACATCATCGCCATTAATAATAGCATTATCTTCTGCATAGGTATAATTACTTTCCTCTAAAGTGGCTAAAGTCGTTCCGTCATACTCTTTATCTAAATCTCCCTCTAAAACAACACTAAGCATTTTAGTAGTAATCTCAAAAGAGTGTCCTGCCTCTAGGCTTAGGCTATAATTACTGTTAGATAATGTTCCCAAAGTAAAGGCATAAGTATTAACATCTTCGCCATTATCTCTGTCTAAGGCTCCATTTAGAGCATCTGCACCTATTAAAGCAGGATTAACTGTATAAGCGTAAGTAGGATTATCCTCTCCATAAACCTTGCTCTGATTATCATCAGGAATAACGGTTATCGCTTTTGCTGTAATTTCAAAAGTGTGTCCTGCCTCTAAGTTTAGGCTATAATTACTGTTGGATAATGTTCCTAAAGTAAAAGCATAAGTATTAACATCTTCACCATTATCTCTGTCTAATGCCCCCTCTAAGTTATCTGTACCTATTAAAGCAGGGTTAAGAGTATAAGTATAAGTAGGATTATCCTCTCCATAAACCTTGCTCTGATTATCATCAGGAATAACGGTTATCGCTTTTGCTGTAATTTCAAAAGTATGTCCTGCCTCTAAGCTTAGACTATAATTGCTATTAGCTAAAGTTCCTAAAGTAAAGGCATAAGTATTAACATCTTCGCCATTATCTCTGCCTAAGGCTCCCTCTAAGTTATCTGCTCCTATTAAAGCAGGGTTAAGAGTATAAGTGTAAGTAGGATTAGCTTCGCCATAAACCTTGCTTTGGTTATCATCAGGGATAACAGTTATCGCTTTTGCTGTAATCTCAAAAGTATGTCCTGCCTCTAAACTTATGTTATAGTTGCTATTAGCTAAAGTTCCTAAAGTAAAGGCATAAGTATTAACATCTTCGCCATTATCTCTGCCTAAGGCTCCATTTAATACATCTGCACCTATTAAAGCAGGATTAACTGTATAAGTATAAGTAGGATTAACTTCGCCATAAACCTTGCTCTGATTATCATCAGGAATAACAGTTATCGCTTTTGTTGTAATTTCAAAAGTATGTCCTGCCTCTAAACTTATGTTATAGTTGCTATTAGCTAAAGTTCCTAAAGTAAAGGCATAAGTATTAACATCTTCGCCATTATCTCTGTCTAAGGCTCCATTTAGAGCATCTGTACCTATTAAAGCAGGATTAACTGTATAAGCGTAAGTAGGATTATCCTCTCCATAAACCTTGCTCTGATTATCATCAGGAATAACAGTAATAGGAAGTGGATTAACGGTAACGTCTATTTTCGATCTTTCACTCTCCAAATTATCGGTATTGTTGGTTTGGCTCACCCAATAAGAATAAGAACCAACTGAATTTAGACCCGGTTTAGGAGTTTCCGCTAATTCCGTACCACCTGCCTCTTGAGTGTACCAATGTAAAGTATGATTGGCTTTTGCATTAGCTGTTAAAGTTGTAATATCACCATAAGTGTAAGTAACAGGTGTCGTTACTATAGGCTTATAAGGAATTATAAATCCATACCAATAATTATCGGTATCATCACCATCACCTGCATCGGTTTTATAATCATTCATAGCTGCTTGTAAATCTGCTCCGGTAAGTGCATCACCATTGCTATTAACAAAAGTTAAATAACGGTTGGCAGGACATCCCTCAAAAGCACCTCCGCCGTTCATATTTACAGATGGGTGTACAGATGGCACTTTTAATTCAACTAAAGAGGTACAACCTCTAAAAGTAAATCTGCCTATAGAAGATAATTTAGGGAAACTAGCACTGGTTAAACCTGTACAACCTCTAAAAGTAGAGTATTTAATTTGAGTTACCTCAGGGAGCTGTACGGTAGATAAGGCTGTACAGCTATTAAATGCCCAATCTTCAAGAATAGTTGCTTTTGGTAAATTGACATAAGATAAAGATGAACATCCTTGAAGTGAAGAGTGCCCTATAGTAATCGCCTTAGGTAAATTCAAAGAATCTAAAGCTGTACTATTTAAGGAATTGAATTCAATACTTGTTACCTCCGGTAATTTTACAGAAGATAGAGATGTACAACCCTCAAAAGTAGATTCTTTAAGACTTGTTAGCAATGGAAAATCTACTGTAGTTAAAGCAGTAGAGCCAAAAAAGGCTTTTTTACCAAGACTTGTTACTTGTGGAAAATCTACTGAAGTTAAAGAAGTACATTCAAGAAAAGCTCCTTCTCCAATACTTGTTACCAGTGGGAAAGACACAGTAGTTAAAGAAGAACATTCAAAAAAGGCTCCTAACCCAATACTTGTTGTCTGCGGAAAAGACACGGTACTCAAAGAAGTACATTGCAACAAAGCACATTTTCCAAGATTCTGTATTTTGGCTATGCTAACGTTTTGTATTTTGTCTCTCTTGAAGTAAGCCACGCCATTATTCAATGCTTCATCAGGTTCTATATTAGGTATATTCGCTACAGAATTAATACCATCGGTAATGGTAAAATGGGTCATTTGAGTAAACTCATCTTTGTGCCCTTTAAGATAATTCCAGTCAGCTGTGGTAAAGTCTCCGCCCACTATTTTAAGACTATCGATAGTGCCTAAAGCAACCCCATTTAATGCGGTTTCTAAACTAGCACCTCTGCGAAATTCTGCCTCAGCATTAACATATAACTTTAAAGGAGAAATAGTCCAGCCATACCATAAATTATCAGCAGGATTAGTATCACCGGCATCGGTTTTATAATCATTCATAGCTGCTTGTAAATCTGCTCCGGTAAGTGCATCACCATTGCTATTAACAAAAGTTAAATAACGATTGGCAGGGCATTCCCCA
>PDWI01005470.1_pt1 | contig 16373 bp, 12 predicted proteins | sample 1430891 | NCBI WGS metagenome assembly PDWI01 (sample SAMN01162508, study PRJNA174530) | Oral metagenome, whole genome shotgun sequencing project. | biome: Marine environment; feature: Marine mammal; material: Swab sample of the gingival sulcus; isolation source: swab sample of gingival sulcus...
GTAGTATCACTTATATTATGACATTCCTCGCAAAAAACAATATTTTTTCTTAAATCAATAATTGAAGATCCTAATAAATGTGCATATTTCTCTGGACTTTTGATTATATAGAGAGCTAATCTTAAAGCTGTCTTTTTTCCTATACCAGGAAGAGAAGAAAGCTGTTCTACAGCTTTTTCTAACCATTTAGAAGGATAACTAGATCTCATAATCTTATGAAATAATAATTTAAAGGATGCTTATTATTTCATTAAATTCATCTATAAATTTATATTCTAAAACAGATAAATTTTCATCTTCTATTAATTTCATTTTTCGATTTTTATAGAACTTTTTCCATTTTGAAAAAATAGAACTTGAAAAAATTGTGTGTTTTTGATTTAAATATGAATATAAATATGGATGAACGTGTAATGAAAATGGTTTATAATTATTTTTATTAACAAGAATATCAATCTTTTTTTCTATATCTTCTGTAAAAAATAATGAAGGCTGTATTTTTCCTCCACCATTACATGTTGGACAAACTTCCTCAACTTTATCTGAAACAGATTGACGTACTCTTTGCCTTGTGATTTCCATTAAACAGAATTTTGATAAAGGAAGTACCTTATGAGTTGTTTTATCATTTTTCAGGAAATCACTCATTCTTTCAAAGAGTTCCTTTTTATGTTCTTCACTTTCCATATCAATGAAGTCCACAACAATTATCCCTCCTAAGTCCCTTAACCTCATTTGTCTTGCAATCTCTTCTGCTGCTGCTAAATTTACATCAATAGCCGTATCTTCTTTTTTTCTAGATCGTTTTGATCTTCCTCCACTATTGACGTCAATTACGTGCATCGCTTCTGTTTGCTCTATAATCAAATAAGCTCCACCTTTATAAGCAACTGTTTTTCCTAATAGTTCTTTTCTTTGTTTTGTAATTCCATAGAAATCAAATATAGGCTTGTCTTTTGAATAAAATCTTACAATACCTTCCTTTACTCTTAATTTCTTTTCTACTAATGATTTTATTTTCTTATAATATTCCTCATTATTTACAACGATTTCAGTATAAGAATCTAAAGATGAATTTCTCAATGTCACCTCTACCCTAGAAGCTTCTTTATATAATAAACTTGGAACAGATTTTGTTTTTTCAATTTCTTGTAAAATTAGCTCCCATCTCTCAAAAAGTTTTTTTAAGTCTAATAATATTTCTTCCTTAGTCCTATTTTCAGCATCAGTTCGTACGATAAGACTTAAACCTTTTCTCAAATAAGGTTGTATTATACTTCTAATTCTATCTTTTTCTTTTTTTAACCTAATTTTATTTGAAATTAGAAGAGAAGTATCTAAAATAGACTTTGAAAATGGAGATAATACAAAAAAATCAGACGAAAGAGAAATTTTTGTTGTTAAAGTCGGCCCCTTAGTCGAAATACTTTCCTTTGCAATTTGAACTAGAACTCTATCTCCTTCTTTTATAAAACCACTTATCAGAGACTCTTTGGGAACTTCTTTATTGGAATCAATTGGCAAGCTTTCTATGGCTGAAACACCTTTCTCCTTCTTATCCATTATTTTGGATAAAAGAATGGAAGAAGCTCCATAATATTGGCCTAATCCTCCTGAATGAAGAAAGCCCATTTTGGGCATCCCTATATCTACAAAAGCAGCATTTATGCCTGGATTTATTTTTTTTACTTTACCTATTATAATATCTCCAACATTCGCTTTATTATCTATTTTGGCTTCTTTTTGAAACTCTACAAGCCTATTATCTTCTAACAAAGCCATTGCTACAAGATCTTTCTGAGCATCAATAATTAAGCGTTTTTCCATATTTAAAATTATAGACTCTTCTTAAAAAAATACTAAATAAGGGGAGTAAGTACAAAAAAGACAAACCCCCCTTTCTCACAATCTTATTTTTTAAAATTATGAAAACAACAATCAACTTATGATTATTTTTTCTTATGACGATTTTTCTTTAAACGTTTTTTGCGTTTGTGTGTCGCCATCTTATGTCTTTTTCTTTTTTTACCACTTGGCATAATCTTTCTACTTTTAAAAGGTTTAACTTATATTATCTGTTCTTTTTTAACATCTCAGTAAAAGCCTTAGATGGCTTAAATGTTGGTTTCCTGCAAGCAGGAATAATTACAGGTTCTTCTTTAAGGATATTTCTTCCTATTTTTTCTGCACGTTTAGTTGCTTGAAAAGTTCCAAAACCTCTAAGAAAAACTCCTCTATCTTTTGATATTTCTTCTTTTACTGTAGTCATAAAATTTTCTACAACTACACTAACATCATCTCTGTCTAATCCTGTATTCTTTACAATTTGATCAACTAATTCTGCTTTTGTCATTCTTGAATCTTTTTAAACAACAATTCTCTTACTAAAGTGCAAATATACCATTTTTTATTAAAAGATATCCCCTTATTTTTAATTTTCTTCTATTCTTATCTATAGTCTTCTTGACAGGTCTGGAAGAACCGACTGCTTCCAACAAGAAAATTCTCCTTTCTGCAAAGATATTCTGGCTTGTTCCATAAGATTAAGATAGAATGATATATTATGAAATGAAGCTATAGTTAAACCAGCCATTTCATTAACTTTAAACAGATGATGTAAATAAGCATAAGTATATCGTTTATCCCATCCAGCAATTCCTTTCATTTCTATCAAATCAAAACAATCTTTCCACTTTGCATTTTTTATATTAACAACTCCATTTTGTGTAAATAATTGTCCATTTCGAGCATTTCGAGTAGGCATTATACAATCAAACATATCAACACCTCTTTCAATTCCTTCCAATAAATTAGTTGGAGTACCAACCCCCATTAAATATCGAGGTTTATCCTCTGGAAGAATTGCATTTGTAATCTCTAGCATTTCATACATTTTTTCTACAGGCTCTCCAACAGCTAAGCCTCCTATTGCATTTCCAAATGCATCTAATTCAACAATACTATGGGTTGCTCTTTTTCTTAATTCTGGATAAACACAGCCTTGAATAATTGGAAATAATTCTTGCTCATACCCATACAAACTTTCTGTTTCTTTAAACCTATTCCAACATCGTTTCAACCAACGCTCAGTAATTCCTAATGATTCTTTTGCATATTTATATGAAGCATCTCCTGGGCAACACTCATCAAAGGCCATAATTATATCAGCTCCGATAATTCTCTCTATATCCATTACTGATTCTGGAGTAAATAAATGTTTAGACCCATCTATATGAGATGAAAATAAAACACCTTCTTCTGTTATCTTCCTTCTATCTGACAAGGAAAATACTTGAAATCCACCACTATCTGTCAATATAGGTTTATTCCATGTCCCAAACTTATGTAGACCTCCTATTTTCTTTAAAATCTCTGTCCCTGGCTTAAGATATAAATGATAGGTATTTCCTAATATTATTTGAGCTTTTGTCTGTTCAACTTGTTCCATTGTAAGAGCTTTTAAAGCTCCAACTGTTCCAACAGGCATAAATATTGGAGTTTCTATCTTCCCATGATCCGTCGTTATCAGTCCTAATCGTGCTGAAGATTTAGGATCTTTACTTAAAACTTCATATTTCATATAGAATATATCTTTAAAGAAAAGAGTTTCTTGCTAAAAACTTAACAAGAAACTCTTTTTCTAAATCGAGAATTGTTATTATTTATTTTTAGATTGCTCTGCTTTTAATTTCTCTGTTAGAATTGGAACTATTTTGTGTAAATCTCCAACTACACCTAAATCTGCAACTTGGAAAATAGGTGCAAATTTATCCTTATTTATAGCAATAATATAATCAGATTCTTCCATCCCAGCTAAATGTTGGATAGCTCCAGAAATACCCATCGCAATATACAAATCTGGACGAACTGTTTTCCCTGTTTGTCCTACCTGTCTATCATGACCAACAATTCCAGCATCAACCATCGCTCTTGAAGAAGCTACTTCTGCATTAAGTGCTTCTGCCAAATCTTTTAATTTCGCAAAACCATCCTTAGTCCCAACACCTCTACCTCCTGAAACTAATACATGAGATTCTGTAATATCTACCAAGTTCTTTTCTTCACGAATCTTACGGATAAGACGAACTTTACACTTTGATTTATCAAAAGGCACATTAAGTTCTTCTATTTCACCTTTTCTTGAGGGGTCACTCTCTAGACGACGCATAACACCTGGACGAACAGTTGACATCTGAGGCCTATGATTTTTACTAATAATAGTTGCCATAAGATTTCCTCCAAATGCAGGTCTAGTCATTAACAGATTTCTATCATCATCTATTTCTAGAGATGTACAGTCTGCAGTTAACCCTGTACCTATACGTGCAGAAATACGAGGACCCAAGTCTCTTCCTGTAGTTGTTGCCCCTAGCAACAAAATCTCAGGTTTAAATGTATTTAAAACATAAGAAAGAGCTTGAGTATATGGTTCTGTTGTATAATCTTTTAACAATTCATTATCTACAATAATAACTTTGTCTGCTCCAGCTTCAATTAAACTTTGTGCTAAATTTTTAATATTTGCACCACAAAGTATTGCTGTAACCTTTTCACTAATAGAATCTGCTAACTCTCTAGCTTTTCCAATAAGCTCAAATGCTACATTCTGTACGATTCCTTCTCTTTGCTCTGCAAAAACAAAGACTCCTTTATATTGTTCTTTATCCATAATTTTCTCAGATAACAAATTTTTCTCTTAATTTGGTCATAATAACCTCTGCGGCTTCTTCGGGTGTAATATCATCATGTAAAGTTCCCATAGCTTTTGCCCCTTTTGTGAAAGACTTCTTAACACTTGTTGGAGAACCTTTTAACCCTAAACGTTCTGGATCTGTAGAAAAACTATCTGCATTCCAAAGCATTACTTCTTTTTCATAAGTCTCCATGATACCTTTTATATTCATATATCTAGGTTCATAAGAAGACGCTAAAAATGTTAGCATACAAGGAAGTTCTACTTCTAAAACTTCATGACCTTCTTCAACATTACGTGTTACTGTGAGTTTTTTATTTCCATCAAACTCAACATTTTCAACGTAGGTTATTTGAGGCAAGTCTAATTGTTCTGCTATTTGAGGACCTACCTGAGCTGTATCTCCATCTATAGCTTGACGACCTGCTAAAATTATGTCATATTCAACATTCTTTAATGCTTGAGACAAAGTATAACTTGTTGCTAAAGTATCTGCTCCTCCAAATCTTCTATCTGAAACAAGTATTCCTTTATCAACACCCATTGCATAAGCTTCTCTAATAATAGCTTCTGCCTGAGGAGGGCCCATTGTGATACAAGTAACTTCTGCTCCAAATTGATCTTTCAATTGTAAAGCTTGCTCTAGAGCCCCTTTATCATCAGGATTCATTATACTAGGTACTCCATCTCTAATCAAAGTTCCTTTTACTGGATCTAGTTTTATCTCTGTGGTGTCTGGCACCTGTTTGATACAAACAACTATTTTCAACATTTTATATTCCTCCTCTTTATTTCTTTTTACTAAAAAGGTTAGCTGCGATTACTAAACGTTGTACTTCGCTTGTACCCTCATATATTTCTGTAATTTTAGCATCACGCATCATTCTTTCCACTGGATATTCTCTTGTATAGCCATATCCTCCATGGAATTGAACTGCTTTTGTCGTAACCTCCATTGCTGTCTCTGCACAATACAACTTAGCCTCTGCAGCTTCCAAAGAATAAGGTACCCCTTGATCCTTTTTCCACGCAGCCTTTCTAACTAATAGACTTGCAGCATCAACTCTAGCTTTCAAATCAGCCATTTGAAACTGTGTATTTTGGAATTGTGCAATACTTCTACCAAACTGCTTACGCTCTTGTGTATATTTCACAGTTTCATCCAAGGCACCACGTGCAATTCCTAAGGCTTGTGACGCAATTCCAATACGACCTCCATCAAGAGTTTTCATTGCAATTTTAAAACCTCCACCAACTCGGCCTAAAAGATTTTCTTTGGGGACAATGCAATTTTCCATAATTAACTCACAAGTTGCAGATCCCTTAATACCCATTTTCAACTCTTTCTTACCAATACTAAATCCAGGCATATCCTTTTCTACAATAAAGGCGGTAATTCCATGATTCCCTAGACTCTTATCAGTCATTGCAAAAATAATATAAACATGAGCGTACTCAGCATTGGTTATGAAGATCTTATTCCCATTTAAAATCCAATGATCTCCGTTATCAACTGCTGTAGTTTGTTGAGCTGATGCATCGGTCCCAGCATTAGGCTCTGTTAACCCAAAAGCTCCAATCCATTCACCTGAAGCTAACTTAGGAAGATACTTCATTTTTTGTTCTTCTGTTCCATTTTCTAAAATAGGAGCACAACAAAGAGATGTATGTGCAGAAACTACTACTCCTGTAGTTGCACAAAAACGACTAAGTTCTTCTACACACATTGAATACAACTGATTTGTTGCCCCAGAGCCTCCATATTTTGTAGGGATTGGAATTCCCATTATACCTAACTTAGCCATTTTTCTTACAGTTTCGATAGGAAAACGTTCCTTCTCATCGATTTCAGCAGCTAAGGGTTTTACTTCTTTCTCAGCAAAAGCAGTAATCATTTGTAAAAATAACTGCTCCTGTGGAGTTTGCGAAAAATCCATAGTTTTTATATTGTTTTAATAGTTCTTTTTCTCTCTTTTCTTATTTTCATATTATGGAATACGAACCCATAAACACAAAGATAATATAAGTTTTTACATATTAATTTCTTTTCAAAAGAAAAGTAATAAAAACAAAAGCCATCTTTACTTTGACATCTATCTTTATCTAAATCTTTATTACCAAATTCTCTTCTGCACAGATTGTATCTTCAAATTCTTCTCTAGCCTCTTTCAACAATTGATCTAAGGAAATATATCTACCCGAGAAATGACCAATTACTAACTTTTTAACCCCTGCCATCATCGCTATTTTTCCAGCCTGTTTAGCAGAACTATGAGCTGTTTCTAGCAATCTATTAACAGCATCCTCAGCAAATGTTGCCTCATGATATAATAAATCAACGCCTTTAATTAACTCCACTATAGAAGGTGAATACTTAGTATCCGAACAGTATGCATACTTTCTTGGAGTACGTCCTTTTTTTGTTAAGATCTCATTTTTAATAAGGTCTCCATCTTTACCTATATAATCTTCACCTGCTATCAAATATTGATAATAAGATATTGGGACATTGTAATATTTTACCATTTCTGAATCAATATGTCTAACGGCACATTTCTCCTCAAAAAGATATCCTGTGGTAGGAATTCTATGTTTTAATGGTATAGTTTTTACAATTATTGATGTATCTTCATATACTTGCAACATAGAATCATCCGTATGCTCCTTTACTTCTATTGAATAAGAACATGGTGTTAAAAAACTATTTATTATTCCATCTATATAAACTTTTAATCCTATTGGACCATATATCGGTAAAGTTGCGGTTCTTCCCAATAAACATAATGTTGACAACAAGCCTGGAAGACCAAAACAATGATCTCCATGCATATGAGAAATAAAAATAGCATGAATATCTGAAAATTTTAATCTAGATTTTCTATAAGATAGTTGCATTCCTTCTCCACAATCAATTATATAATTCTTCCCTCTCATTGAAAGCACTTGAGCTGAAGGTAGATGCTGAATTGTGGGAATTGCTGCTCCACATCCTAGGATATATAGATCAAAATTTTCCATAAAAGAAAAAAAGGTTGAAATTTTCAGATTTCAACCTCTATTATTTTTTAAATATTTTTACTAAAGAAGTTTTTCAGCCTCTTCTTTTAAAGTTGCCATTGTTTGAGCTCCCAAGAGTTTCTTTTGAACTTCTCCGTCTTTCATAAAAAAGACAGAAGGTACATTACGAACAGAAAATGCTCCAGACAACTCAGGATTTTCATCAACATCAATCTTTCCAACAATAATTTTTCCATTATATTCTTCAGCTAAAGTATCAATCATTGGAGCAATTAATTGACAAGGTCCACACCAAGTTGCACTAAAATCTAAAATCATTGGTTTTCCTTCTGCTTTTAATGCTTCATAATTAGCATCTGTTATTTGCATTGCCATAAAATTCTATTTTTATTTTTTAATTTCTTATTGCAAATATACTTATTCTAATTGATATTCTAGTTCTACAGCATCTAAATACTGCAACAAACTAGAAGATGGAAAGAATCCTTTCCTCTTTGATTTTAATGAAACAGAATAATTTTCCCTTACATCTGTTAATACAAAACACAACTCTATCGCTGTATCTATGTCTTCTGAAAAATCTAACTCTAAACGATTATTAAAATCAGTCTCATCAAATTCCTCAATATAATCAAAAGTTTCTTCTAAATCCTCCACTCCATCATCTTCATAAACATCTTCATTATGCTTATCTTCATCCTCCCTTGGATCATCATAAAAATCTGAATAATCCTTCAAGAAGGACAAATGTTCTCCTGATACTTCATTCGCTTTGGATACTTTTTCATATTTTTCTATTGGAAGTTTTATAACTAACCTTTTGGGGATATAAGTCGTATCATAATCAATTTCTTCTATAGATTCATATTTTAAGAATGAAGTCGTTCCAAAATTTTGCACACTTGCTTTAAATTCCAACAAACTTCCATTCTTAAAATCTTTATTATCCTGTAACAACTGAATATAGTTCTTTTCCTTTATTGATATTATCTGTTCTGCTGAATAATCCAATAATTTTAATTTCACTCTTCTTGTCTCTTCATCAACTTCCTTTGAAACAAGAACTCCGCTAAATTTAACTACTGTTCCTTTAGGTTGTTTCCTATAATTTTTAAAATCAGACAATCTACTTTTACTATATTTAAAAAAGTAAAACAGATAAGGTCCGAGTACTGATGTTGATAATCCAAAACTTAAGTATTCTTCTTCATAACAAGCTTTTTCAAAACTAGACCAAAGTTGGTCTTCTTGTAAAGGTGCAGGAATAGGCTTAATTACATTATCCTCTGCTGAAAAAAATGAAAAAACGTCCTCCTCATATCCCTTTTGTTCCTTGTACGTTTTTCCATATTCTATAATTGCCTCAATAAACGTTTGGGAATTTTTATAATTTAATAATGGAGTAAAATAAACTTCTCTCTGTATACCAAAACAATCAAAAACTCCTGACTTAACAAAAATTTCATACATTTTCTTATTTACACCAAAAACAGAAGTTCTTCTAGAAAAATCAAAAATATCCTCAAATAGTCCATTTTGATTTCTTTCTTTTAATATTTCTTCTAGTGTTGTCTCTGAAACTCCTTTTATCCCTTTTAATCCATATAATATATCCCCATCTTTATTCGCATCAAAAGAGATGATTGATTCATTTATTGATGGTGGTAGTACTTGCACACCTAAATTTCTACAGTCTTCTAATATCTTGGCAATTTCTTTTCCTTTTCCAAGATTACAAGTCATATTGGCTGCCAAAAACTCCGCTAAATAATGGGTTTTTAAATAAGCCGTTTGATATGCTAAATAGGCATAACAAACAGAGTGACTTTTATTAAATGCATAAGATGCAAATTTTTCCCATTCTGTCCAAATTCTTTCTAATTCTACTTTTGAATATCCATTTTTAATTCCACCGTCTAAGAATTCGACCTTTAAAGCATTCATTTTTTCAATCTTCTTCTTACCCATCGCACTTCTCAAGTCATCACTTTGACCTGCAGTGAAATTGGCAATAAGCCTAGACATACGCATGACCTGCTCTTGGTAAACTGTTACTCCATAAGTTTCCTTTAAAATATCTTCTGTAACACTTATTGCATAAGAAACAGGCTCTTCTCTATGACGTCTCCTAATAAATGTTGGAATATTCTCCATGGGCCCCGGTCTGTACAAAGCATTCATAGCAATTAACAACTCAAATCTATCGGGCTGTAATTCTTTTAAATACTTAATCATCCCTGGGGACTCAAACTGAAATATACTTTTTGTTTTTCCTGAACTAAATAAAGCATAAACATCTGGATCTTCAAATGAAATTGCATCAATATCTATATCTTCATTATAGTTTTTTTTGACTAAAGCTAGACACTCCTTAATAATACTTAGAGTTTTTAAGCCAAGAAAGTCCATTTTTATCAATCCCGTAGATTCTATTACTGAACAAGGATACTGAGTGGTTAGCGAAGATTCTTTAGACGTTTTCTTTTTCGATTTCTTCTTTACTAAAGCTGTTGGGACAATATTACTGATAGCCGTTCCACAGATAATAAGTCCACATGCATGAGTTCCAACAGAACGAGTACAACCTTCTATTCCTTGAGCTCCTTCTAAGATTTCTTTCCAAATATCTTCTTCTAAATAAGATTTTAATGTAGGTACAACTGATAATGCTTTCATCACTGTAACCCCCTTCTTTTCTAAGCCTTTTAGAATTTCATTCCCTTCTTCATCATTTCTTTCTTTAAGTTTTTTGATAATTTCAGCCAATGATAAAAGCTCTTCATCTGAAAATTTACTTGGGACTAGCTTTGTAACACTATTAACCACTACATTTTCAACAGCTCCGGTAATTCGAGCATAATCTTTAATTGCAGACTTTGCAGCAATTTGACCAAAGGTTATAATTTGAGCAACATTCTCTTTTCCATAATTCTCCTCAACCCATTCTATAATCTGATCTCGCCCTTGATCATCAAAGTCAATATCAATATCTGGTAAAGAAACTCTATCTGGATTTAAAAATCTTTCAAAAAGTAATCCATATTTTATCGGATCTATATTGGTTATCTTCAAAGAATAGGCTATTAATGAACCTGCTGCAGATCCTCTACCTGGACCAACAGATATACCCATCTCTCTTGCCTTTGAGATAAAATCACTAACAATTAAAAAATAACCAGGATATTTCATCCCCTTGATCGTATTCAACTCATAATCAAGACGCTCTTCAACTTCTTTGGAAAGAGGGGAACCATATCTTTTTTTAGCACCTTCATAACTTAAGTGTCTTAAATAATCATCAGCATCTTTATATTCTGATGGAACTGGAAAATGAGGCATCAATGGTCCATTTTCTATAGAATAATATTCAACTTTATCTAAGACTTCTACTGTATTTGTTAAAACATCAAGACAATCTGAAAAAACTTCAGCCATCTCTTCTTTTGTTTTTAGCCACTCTTGTTGACTATATCTCATTCGATCCTCATCTTGCAGTAGTCTTTTAGTACTAATTGCAAGTAAAGCATCATGTCTCTTCGCATCTTCCTTTTTTGCAAAATGAACATCATTTGTAGCTAAAACTTTCACATTTAACTTCTTTGATATTCTCGCAATTTCTTCATTAACAATACACTGATAGGTATATGTTTTTTGATTTGCATCTTCATCATCAGTCTTGTGACGTTGAATTTCTAAATAAAAATCATCCCCAAAAACTCTCTTAAACCACCGTGTTGCTTCTTCTGCCTCGGCAACTTTACCTCTCAAGATACATCGGGGAATCTCACCACCTATACAGGCACTTAAACAAATTAGCCCCTCACTGTATTGTTCTAAAACATTTTTATCAATTCTAGGCTTGTAATAAAAACCTTCCGTATTAGCTATAGAAACTAATTTTATAAGATTTTGATACCCTTTTTTATTTTTGGCTAATAAAATGAGATGATCTCCACTTCTATCTATAGAGCGACCTTTATCTGAAGGATGATCTAAATCCTTTGCATTGGGATCTTGATCATAAAGAGTTCTTCTTGCACAATAAACTTCACAGCCAAATATTGGTTTAAAAAGGCGACTTTCTTCCTCCCTAATTTTCTGTTGAATTTCTTCGATTTTATCTTTTTCTGTTATTTTTTCAATTTGAAGTTGATAATCTTTTATTCTTGAAAAAATTGGAGCATTTCCTTTTCTTGTTTCATCAAAAAAAGCTTTAATTCCATACATAACTCCATGATCTGTAAGAGCCATACCTTTCATACCACTCTTTTTAGCCAAAGAAACAAGCTCCTCTACTGAAGATAAACCATCTAAAATTGAATAGGATGAATGCACATGTAAATGTACAAAATCTATATTTTGTGTTTTCATAATAAAAAAGTAATAGTAGATTTTTGCCTAAAACAACTAAACCGCTGTTTTTATAAGACATTCAATTGAAGAAACTTGATCTAAAAAGATTTTATCTAAAGATATTAAATCTTCTATAACCTTACACGCATGCATTACGGTTGTATGTTTTTTACCTCCTAAAAAACTCCCTATAACAGATAAAGAATTTTTTGTCATTTTTTTTGAAAAAAACATCACTAATTGTCTTGCTCTTGCTATATCTTGTCTCCGAGACTCTCCTTTTATGTCATCTTCTTTTAAAGAATAATATTTACAAATAACATTTATAATATGAGATAAATCTATTTCCTTTTCTTCAAAGCCTGACACCCTCTTTAAAACTCGTTTTGCACCTTCTAAAGTTACCTCTTTATTTTCAACTGCAGACTCTGCAAATAATGTTGCAATAATTCCCAAAAATTCCCGTACACAGCCGTTTACATTATTTACTATAAAATCTTTAACCACTTCAGGCAAGTCTACATTTTCTTGTCTTAATTTTTCTTCTAAAATCTTTCTCTTTAATTCAAGATCTGGTTTCAACATTTCTATATTTAATGCACCTTTCATCCGAGATATTATTCGTTCATGAACTCCAGATAATTCACTTGGAGATCTATCACAAGTAATAATAATTTGTTTACCTAGGCGTCTCAAATAATTGAATATTTCAAAAAAAGCTTCCTGCGTCTTCTCTTTCCCTTCTAAAACTTGAAAATCATCTATTAACAAAACGTCAACTTGTTGATAAAAGCCCATTAAATCTACAACTTTATGAAAACGAGCAGCAGACACATACTGATTTATAAAATCATGGGTTTCAACATAAAAAACTCTTTTTTGAGGATAATTTTCTAAAATTCCCCATCCTACAGCAGTCATTAGATGCGTCTTACCAACTCCTGGTTTCCCAAAAATAAAAAATGGGTTCATTGATTCTTCCCCAGGTTTTTTAGAAACCTGCTGAGCTATAAGCATAGCAATTTTATTAGATTCTCCCTCTTTGAAAGATGAAAATGTATATTTCTTACATAATTTATTATCCCAAAGAACTTCTTCTTTATTTTCTATTTCATCCTTATTATTGAAAGATAGAAATGATTTTTCTTTTTTTGATTCTCCTGATATTATTTTCTTTTCTATCCAAAATTTCACATTCACAGGATTTTCAAAAACAGATGAAAGCACAACCCTAAAATCTTCTTTATGATGAGCTTCTAAGTATTCTTTAAAAAATGAAGTTGGACAAGATAACAATAAATCTCCATTTTCATAAGACATAGGTTTTATAGGAACAAAAAAGCGTTCAATATCCTTTTCAGATATTCGGGTTCTAAAACCCTCTATACAATTTTCCCAAATTGTTACAACGTTTTGTGTCTCGCTTTTTTCTCTATACTGTAGCTGTTCCATTTTTAATTTAAAAAATCTCCTTAAATAAGAGATGAACTTAATTCTATTTGTTGTGCAAAACTAAAAAATAAAAATGGAGACAACAAATCTATTTTCTATAAAATTCCCCTTTTAATTTTATAAAAGTTTTATATTTCAGTTACTTAGGCAAATGAGTTATAAACATCTAACAAGTAAAAATATAAAAGCTATAAAGTGAAGAAAATCAACAATATAGAAAAGTACACTTTGTGAAACAAGAAGATATTAACAATTAATATTTTTACAAAAATCTTCTTATAAAAAGGACTTATTCGTGAAACGCTACAAATTATCCAAAAATCAATTTTAAATAATTTATAAAATTAATATCTTTCAATATTTATTGATTTTTTTAATATCAATTTAGACTCCCCTCCCATATTAAATAGCAAATCTAAAATACTCAAATTTTCCACAAAACTCCCATTGTCTAAGCCTCCTTGATAATAGGGAATTGGAGAAAATGTGAGATCTTTTATATTCTTTTTAGGTATAATTAAGTTGCGATAGTCATTTTTCACAATATCTTGATAAGTAGTTGTTATTTGAATATCAAAATCAATATGCAACAAATCTAAAATCTTATATAAGTACTCTAGATCAAAGTCAAAAAGATACTTGTAATCCTTTTTATAAAAAGGCTCTAATTCATAGGCATAGTATTCAAAAAAAGGAGCCAAACCATAACAAGACTGGATAGCATTCCAATGTTTTGCCCTCCAATTATCATGATTGGAAATCTGAACATCTCGTATAAAACAGCCTGAATTAGCCCCCTTTTTTAACGGTATTGATAAATCTAAAATCCCATTTGATGACAACAAACGAGTTCTGTTTCTATAAGTTTGCTTTATATAACTCTCTGCTCCTTCTAGTAAAACTTTTCCATTTAATATTTTAGTAAAATACTGAATAGGAGGAGCATAAGCTATTGATAACAACATTTTTTAATAATAAATATTTCTAATATTTATCTACCAATTTAAACATTCTTCCCCAACGGATTTTTCCATCAAAGATTTTTTTATACTTATCTAAAGAAAGCCATAAAAAATAAGGTTTACCAACAATATGATCTTCTGGAACAAAGCCCCAATAACGACTATCCGCTGAATTATGTCTATTATCTCCCATCATAAAATAATAATCTTGAGAGAATTTATATTCTTTCTGAGGACGACCATCTAAAATAAAAACACCTTCTTCATTCTCCTCTAGAGTATGACCTTCATAAGCAACAATACAACGTTTATACAATTCATAATTCGTCTCATTTAAACGAATTATCATTCCTTTCTTAGGTATCATTATTGGACCATAAGAATCTCTTGTCCACTTTTTATTTAATTCAAGAGGATAAAGAGGACTTCGTTTATGAGTTTTTTCTTGTAGGACTTGTAAAACTCTTGGATCTTTTTTTACCTTATTTAACATCTCATTGGTCATCGGAATATGATAACACACTATATTTTCTTTAGGCAGAGTATCTAGCTCTTTTAAAACAGAAGATATATTCTCCGATAAAACAACAGTTCTATCATCAACACTTACCCCCAATTCTTCAAAATCTTTATTAAAGAAACCTGGTGCCTGAACTAAAACAAAATAATTAAACTGAAGAAATTTTGGTTGTTTTTGTTTCTTTCCATTTATATACAAATCATTTTCCCTTAACTCTAAGACCTCTCCAGGCAATCCTACACACCTTTTCACATAATGATCTCTTTTATCTATGGGGCGATAAATTATATTTCCAAAAACTTCAGGATTATTTCGTATATACTCATCTCCATATAAAAATTTCAAAGTATAATAATCTGGATTTGGCATTTTAGTTGCTACAGTATCTCCTGCAGGGAAATTAAAAACAACAAGATCATTACGTTCTACTTTTCCAAAACCTTTTAATCTTTTATACGAAAACGAAGGAGAATCTAAATAACTTTTTCCTCCATTGATAGAATTATGGACTAAAGGCAATGATAGTGGAGTCATTGGCATTCGAGGACCATAAGATAATTTACTCACAAAAAGATAATCTCCAACATATAGGGTTTTTTCTAAAGAAGATGTTGGAATAGCAAAGTTTTGGAAGAAATAAATATTTAACAAAGTAACACCCACAACTGCAAATAAAATTGCATCTAGCCAAGATATTATTTCTCTTAAAAAAGGGTTCTTTATTTTTCGAAACCACGTCCAATTTATTTTTTTTAAGAAAAAATAATCAACAATTATAGGAAGTAAAAATAGCCAGCCCCAACCAGCCCAATAAGCGAATAGTATAAATAATATAATAAAAAAAGTTCCAAAGCAATAATGCAATAATCTTTTTGTTTTCTTTAAAACACCTTCCTTATTTTTTCCTTCCATCATATTTTCTTTTTGTTGTTTTAATTTTAAGCTAAACCTAAGAGGTCTTTCATTGAGTAAACCCCTTTCTTGTCAATAATATATTCTGCAGCTAAAACTGCCCCTAAAGCGAATCCCTTTCTTGAAAAAGCTTTATGCTTAAGTTCTATTTCATCTATTTCCGAATTCCAAAATACAGAATGTATACCCGAAACTTCTCCTTCTCTAAACGATGTGATGGGAATACAATTATCATCATTTTTTAGAGTAAAACCTTCCCAAGCTCCCGTTTCTTTAATTATATCTTCTGCTAAAGTTACAGCTGTCCCACTTGGAGCGTCTTTTTTATGAATATGATGTGTTTCCTCTATTTTAGGCGAATATTGGGAATAATCCTTCATTATCTTTGATAAATATCTATTTACAGCAAAAAGAACGTTTACTCCGATACTAAAATTGCTTGTATAAAAAAAGGATGCATCTA
>PDWI01005471.1_pt1 | contig 16370 bp, 12 predicted proteins | sample 1430891 | NCBI WGS metagenome assembly PDWI01 (sample SAMN01162508, study PRJNA174530) | Oral metagenome, whole genome shotgun sequencing project. | biome: Marine environment; feature: Marine mammal; material: Swab sample of the gingival sulcus; isolation source: swab sample of gingival sulcus...
TATTCTGTCCTGCCATTGATTGTGCTGGCATTTTGGAGCCGGGCTTGGATTGGTTGGTGGTGTCTGCTTCCGGGAATAATTTCGATTGTATGGATGTTTTTCAATCCTGTTTTTTTCAAGAGGGCACGTTCAACAAAAAACTGGGCATCCAAGGCCGTGCTCGGAGAAAGAGTCTATCTCAACAGGGACGTGGTTGCAATTCCAGACATCCATAAAACACCGTTGTACGGTATGTTGAAAATGATGTCTGTAATCGGTATGCTGATGGCAATTTGGGCTGTTGTCTTCTATTCCGTTTGGGGAGCTGTCCTTGGGGTGATGTTGGCATATATTGGGAAAAGCTGGTTCTTGGATCGTATGGTCTGGCTGTATGAAACAATGAAGTCGGAAAATGAAGAATATCAGAAATGGGAATACTGAGCGGGACATAACGCGTCGTTTCACCCGGCTCGTTTTTCTCTGTTCTTTTTTGCCTTGTAAAGGCCAGGAGCATATGAGATACTTTTTATAGGTTGTCTTTTTTCTTCTTTCCCTTTGGCATTGGAGGTTACTATGAGCATAATAAACGAGATTCGAAATGTGGTAACTCCGGTTGATTTTTCAGACAATTCCAGACTTATTGCCGAATCGTCTGCCTACCTGGCTGGACGCTTCGGGGCCGTTATGCATGTACTCTTTGTTGTCCAGGACTTCGATGATTATTCCGGTTTTTTTGTTCCGCAGATGCGTCTGCCGCATCTTGAGGGTGAGCTGGTGGAAAGCGCGGAGACAAAGATGGTCTCTTTTTGTGCAGAAATAGAGGATTTTTGCAAGAAAGCCGGTGTCTCTGAGCTCTCACACAAGGTATTGACCGGTGACGTTGGTGAGAAGATAGTCGAATATGCAACGGAGATCAGTGCCGATCTCATCGTTATGGGGACCCACGGCTATAAAGGGCTGGAAAAGATTATGTTTGGCAGTGTTGCCGACAAGGTGGTACGCTCGGCCGTATGTCCGGTGACAACGATCAATCCCTATACCTGCTGTAAATAAAAGAAAGCCGGGGCCGGCAGAAGAGGCGAGCCCCTACTCTACGAGGACCAGAATCCCGTTGTGCCGGCTTTGGCTGTTAACAGGCCCCAGAAGACTGCTTATCGGATATTCCGGGAAAACAAAAATGGTAACCGCTGTCCTGCCGTGTTGTCTCCTCGGAAAGGTTTGTTCGATCTGTTGATTCCAGTCGTCACGGAGACCAGACAGGGCTCCGTGCAGGTCCGGTTCTCTTTGCAGATGGAGGAGCTGTTTCTGGAATTCCTGCTGGATTTGTGCGTTTTTCTCTGAGAAATCCTGTATCCTTGTGATTGCCGGTTCCACATCTTTTCCGATATCTCCGGGCAGTGTGAATCCTTTGATTCTATAGGGCTCGGTGCCCTTCGTCTTTGCCGTTTTGCTGTAGTTCTCAACGAGGATATCAGCTGCATCTTTGCTGGTTGTCAGCAAACACCGATCTGTTTTCTGGCTGCTTTGCTCGTAGAGGCGACGCCAGGCAGTCAGTCGCAGCTGTATATTGCCTGCATGTCTGATTGTTGCTCCGGTTTCTTGACTGTTCTCTGCAAATGTTTGTTCTATCGTAATATCGTCAAGCTCACCTTTCAGGGTGGCAAAGAGATCCTGACTCTCTTTTGCAACCGATGCGATACCCGACTCAATTTCTTCCTGTTCTCTATCGAGGAACTCAGCGAGACAGAGGATAAGTCTTGCCTGCCATAAACGGGCTTCACGTTTTTGCTCTGTTATCTTCTCTTTTTCTCTGTCCGCTCGCAGTAATTGATGTATAATTGTGCGGTGTGTTGCAGGTTCTGCGCTTGTGTCTTCAGCGGATAAGCCGGAGAGGATAAGAGTGCCCAGTTGCGCGGCATAGTCATCCCCTCTCTCTTGTATATCCTCGATAAGCCTTTGAAACACAGAGAGCTTTTCGTGAAGAGGACAGGGTATCTCAGCCTGGCAGAGGCCTGCCCTGATGAGAATATCTGTTGGGCTTTCTCCGCCTTTGACCTGGGATATTTCGCTTGGCCGCAGAAGATGTATTTGTGGGAATAATAGAAAAATCGGGTATTGGCGGGCTGAGTGAAAGCCTGTGGCCGGAAAAAAAAGACTCTGCATTGAACCTCTATGTCTAACGTAAAAAATAAGATTACATTCGCAGCCTCTGCGATACTCTACCTTGTTTTTAACCTGCGTCTTGGCTCAGATCTCTCGTCGAGCCTGGTGGCGACAGGGTGGCAGATCCTGCAGACCATGCCCTATGTTGCCGGTTTGACCTATGTCGTGATTGCCTTTATGCAGTATATGGCCGGTGGGCAAAAGCTGCCCTGGGAGCGTCGTCTCCGACTGTTTTTTGCCCTGGGTATCATCGCCGGCCTGCTCTTTGGCATATACGAATACGCCGGTGTGGACGTGACCGCAAGCAGATAATACCTGGAGTTTATCTTCCTGTAAATTTAAAAAAAGAGGGGCTTTCTCCCTCGGGCGGGTCGCCTATGCTGTATCTGCACGTATCCAACAGAACAGAAAATCTTCTCAGGCATATGGCTGCGGTTATCCGTGCAGACCGCCAGCCTGAGGTCTTTGCGCCGGAGTTGATCCTTATTCAGAGTCAGGGGATGGAGCGGATGATCGCCCAGACCCTTGCCGATGAATTTGGCTGTTTCTGCAACTACAGCTTCTTCCTTCCCATCAACTTTTTTCAGTGGGTTGCCGAGCGTCTTGGCCTTGGCGTCAAGTCAAACGGCTTTGACAGGCAGACGCTCGGTTTTCGTATCGACCATCTTCTCAGAGAGAGAGAGGCTCGGGACTATCCTCCGCTGGACAGATATATTGACGGCAGGCAAAAGGATCTCAAACGCTTTCAGCTTGCCCGCCGGCTGGCAAATATCTTTGACCAGTATCAGGTGATGCGTCCGTCAATGCTGGCCCAATGGGCAAAGGGAAAACGGTGTACCTCCAATCAGGCAGAGGCCTGGCAACTCTTTCTCTGGCAACAGCTTCTCGCCCAGCCGGGGGGGAGCATGCATCGGGGAGAACTGTTTCAGGCAATGATAGAATTGCTGACAGAAGACGGTTCCCAGCCCAGGCTGCCCAGACGCCTGGCCGTGTTTGGTTTACACACGGTGCCGCCCCTGTTCCTGGAATGTCTCAATGCCCTGTCACGGCATATGGATGTCCATTTCTATCTGCTTTCACCGTGCCGCAAATATTGGGGCGATATCCAGACCAAGAGACAGATTGTCCGTGCACAGCTCGTCTCTGAGAAGAGAGACGGGGACTGCCTGGAAGAGAGTTCGCACCCGTTGCTGGCCAGTTTGGGGCGTCAGGGCAGGGAGCTCCAGCGGTTAATGCTGGAGATGGCCGACTTTGCCCTCGAATTTGCCTCCTACGAAGACCCTGGACGAGAGACTCTTCTGCACAGGGTGCAGTCTGATCTGCTCGAAGGCTCTGTTGGTGAGAGGCCTTTGTCTCCCTGCCGGCCCGACGGCTCTCTCCACGTTGTTTCCTGTCATTCAAGGCTGCGTGAGCTGTATGTTCTCAGAGAGAATATTCTCTCCTTTCTCTACTGCGACGACAATCTGGAGCTGCGTGATATTGTTGTCATGGCACCGGACATCCAGGAGTACGCCCCTTTTATCCCGGCAATTTTTGAAAACATCCAGCACTCTATTGCCGACAGAAGCACAAGGCGGAGAAATAGCCTTTTTTCGGCGTTTCTCTCTTTTTTGCAGCTGTTTTCAGGGCGTTTTGGCTGGAGCGAGGTCTTTGATCTTCTGCGGCAGCCTTCGGTCTTTGCCCGTTTTGGTCTGGTTGCCGCCGATCTTGAGACGCTTGAGGTCTGGATAAAAGAGGCGGGAATCCGTTGGGGCCTCTCCGCGGAACAGCGTCGGGAAATTGGTATAGAACCCTTTTCTGCGGCGACCTGGCAGGAAGGTCTTGAACGGATGTTTATGGGCTTTGCCACTGCTGCCGATACCTTTGTTGATGGGGTCCTGCCCTATGACGCCATCGAGGGTAGTGAGGCCGGTGCCCTGGGCGGTCTTTTTCAATTTGTCTCTCTGTTGGATGAGGCACGCCGCAGGTTTTGTTCTGCATATACACTGGGCCAGTGGTCTGAGATCCTCCTGGAGATGATGGAGCGCCTGTTTGTGGACAATGGCGAGAGGGATTACGCGGAGCTGCGTCTGCTTATCTCTGATTTTGCTGGAAGCGCAGAGGGTTTTTCTGACAACTGTTATCGTTTTGAAGTTGTCTGTGAGTGGTTCAGGGATGCCGCCCAGGAACGCAGGACAAGCTCCGGCTTTTTACGTGGCCAGCTTACCTTTTGTTCGATGCTGCCTATGCGATCGATCCCGTTTAAGATCCTCTGCCTGCTCGGCCTCAACGACGGTGTATATCCGCGTCCTGATTCGACTGAACATTTTGATCTGTTAAACGAACCAGACCTCTATCAGCCCGGTGATCGCTCGCCCCGGGCCGATGACAGATATCAGTTTCTGGAGGCGATTCTTGCCGCACGACAGAAACTCTATATCAGTTATGTCGGACAGTCTGCCGAGACCAATGAAAAGATCCAGCCCTCTGTTGTGGTCTGTGAATTACTGGATATGCTCGAGAACCACTACCTGGTCAAAACAGACGACATCGTTGTGCACCACCCTATCCATACGTTTAGTGGAAGATACTTTGAGACAAGCGAAAACAACCCGCTGCAGAGTTATGATGCTGAGGCCTGCGAAGTTGCCAGACAACTCCGTGCAGGGCCTGAGCCTCCAGCCCCCTGGTGGCAGGGCCGGCTCGAATATCGAGGCGGAGATGTGCAGGTCGAGCAACTGCTGCAGTTTTTCAACAATCCGCAGCGCTATTTTCTGGTGAATTGTCTGGGGGTGAGACTCCGCCAGCCGCAAAGCGGGCCGGAGGATGGCGAGATGTTTGATTGCGATGCCCTTGCCTCTTACCAGATCAACCAGGAGATGATTGACCATATCCTGTCGGGCAGGGAGGTCGGGGATAGCTGGCTGAAAAAGGCCCAGGCAGAAGGGCGTTGGCCGGTTGGCGCCTCAGGGCGTGTTGCCTTTCTGCGAAAAAAACAAGAGATACGCGCCTTTGTTGAGATCCTTCACAAGCAGGAGATGGGCGAGATGGCAGACGGCTTGGAGGTTGAGCTGCAGGTCGATGGACAGCGTCTCTGCGGGCAGCTGGCCAACATCTATGAAAAGGGGGCCATGCTTTTTCGCTACGGTAAGATACGCGGGCGGGATCTGGTCTGCTGCTGGCTGCATCATCTGATCGCCTCGCTGGTACGCAAAGAAACATTATGTTCCTGTCTGGTGACGCCGAAAACAATCCTGCGTTTCACCGGTAAAGATACGGGGCCTGATCTGCAGACATTGTTGCAGATCTTTACTGCCGGACAGATGGCGCCGTCGCCCTTGTATCTTGAGCCGGCCTACGCCTATGCCAATGCGGCCTTGAAAGGAGGAAGAAAAGATCCTTTAGGCGCTGCCGAAAAGGCTCTTTCTGAGGGTCTTGATAAAGGCTATTATCCGGAAACAGCGTTGATTCTGCGTCCTCTTTCCTCTGATTTTCAGCTGGATAAGGCCTTTGAGAAAATGGCCGAAGAGGTGGTACAAAGGATACTGGAGGCCGCAGATGCGAGCTAAATATACCGCTTTTGACGCAGCCCGGCTGCAAATGCAAAAAGGTACAAGCCTGGTCGAGGCAAGTGCCGGAACAGGGAAGACATATGCCATTTGTATGCTTGTTTTGCGTGGCATTGTCGAGCTGGGGATTGCGGCGGACAGGATTCTCGTTGTTACCTATACAAGGGCAGCGACCGAAGAGTTGCGCAACGGGATACGAAAACGTCTTCTTGAGGCCAGGGGCCTGTTGCTCTCCTCGGTGCAGGGAGAAGTGGCGCATGACGTCGACCAAACCCTTCTTCGCTGGTCCGATGGACTGACAGATAAACGGGAGGCAATCAGCAGGCTCGAGCTTGCCCTCTGTGATATCGACAGGCTGGCAATCTTTACCATCCACGGTTTTTGCCAGAAAATGCTTCTTGATCATGCCCTTGAGAGCGGGCAGATTTTTCAGCTTGAGCTGCAGACCGACACCACTCAGATGCAGACAGAGATTGCCGAAGATTTCTGGAGAAATGAGGTCTATACCCTTGATGCCTTCTCCTGTTCCCTTCTTCTCGATCTCTTTCGAACCCCAACGGCCCTGTTTCAAAGCGTTTCTCAAGCCTTTCATCGTGCCTGTCCGCTGGAGCCGGCCCTCTTTGACAAAGAAAAGGTTTTACAGGAGTTGCAGGCAGCCTATTTTACGCTCCGCAACTGGTGGCGCGAAAAGGCCGCCTCGCTGAGGCCAGCCCTCGAAGAAGCCATCGCCGAAAATCATTTTAAAAAAGACTTTCGGCAAGATTTTGAGTCCTGGTTTGCCGGGGTTTCTGCCTTTCTCCTGGAAGAGGGGCACAGTTTTCCGAAGGAATTGCATTTTCTGACAAAAGAAGGCTTTTTGAAGAACATCAATGGCCAGAAGTTCAGGGGAGAAGAAAAAAAACAGGCCTATTATCAGAGCTGGGAGCTGCCCGCATCTGAGGTTGCCAATTTTCTCGGTTGTCGGGACAGGCTGGTTTTGGCCTGGCGGAGGAGCCTGGCAGAGATGCGTTTTCAGATACCCGAGCGGTTGTTGCTCCGGGGGCTGATGGGCTTTGACGGACTTATTCAAAATCTTGCCAAAGCCTTTGAGCTTGATACGACAGGGCAGCTCAAAGAGGCCGTTGGCTCACGTTATACACTGGCCCTGATTGACGAATTTCAGGATACAGATGACCTGCAATACAAGATCTTTTCCAGGGCCTTTGCTGATCGGGGACATTATCTGTACCTCGTCGGGGATCCCAAACAGGCTATTTATAAATTCCGGGGCGCCGATATCTTTTCTTACTTTACCGCACGCAGGGATGCCGATGTCATCTTGACCCTCGACACAAATTACCGTTCTCATCCCGGACTGGTCGAAGAGGTCAACAGGCTTTTTCAAGGGGTCGATGCGCCATTTGGTTCTGAAGAGAGCATTCTGGAGTATATCCCTGTCCGTTCGGCCCTTTCCCCGGAGGCCTTCGATCTGCGTGAAGGGACAAAAAGCCTCGCCGCTATGGCCTACTGTTCTCTGCCCGCCAATACCGAGGATGCAAGGGGGCGGTGGTCCTTAAAAGAGGCAGAAAAACGACTCTGTCGATATACTGTTTCAGAGATTTGCACCCTGCTTGCCTCGGAAAGAGAGCTCGTGTATGTCGAACAGGAAACCTCCCGCGGCCTTGAGGCAAGAGATATCGCAATACTCGTCCGCAAGAACCAACAGGCTGAGCTCTACCTTGAACATCTGCTCGCTTCTGGAGTGCCTGCGGTTCTCAGGAGCAAAAAATCTGTCTACGATACCAGAGAGTGCCGGGAACTTCTTATTCTGCTGGATGCGATAACCAGACCAACAGATCTGGGCGCGTTGAAATCGGCCATGACGATCTCCTGGTTCAATATGACCGGCAATGAACTTCTGGCTCTCTGGGAAGATAACGAGCGGCTTGAACAGTGGCGTTCGAATTTTACCCTGTATCACCGGCGCTGGCTGGAGCAGGGCTTCTTTTCTATGCTCAGTCATCTTTTGCGAAGGCAGCGCGTGTTGCACAGCATCGCCAGCCTGGATCGTGCGGAAAGGAGGATCGCCAATATCTCGCAGCTGATGGAACTCGTCCAGGAAAAGGAGAGCTCAGGCCATTACGGTATGGCCGAACTTTATGCCTGGCTGCAACGTCAGCATCTACTACAATCGGAGTCCTCCGGCAGTGAGATGCTTTTAGAAAGTGATGAAAATGCGGTGCGTATCGTAACCATGCACAGCGCCAAAGGGCTTGAATATCCTGTGGTTTTTTGTCCCTATCTCTGGTATGGCAGCAGGGGTATTGAAAACGAGGATAAGCAGATTCTGGTCAATGAAGAGGGCAGAAACATCGTTGATCTGGGGAGCAGCCGCTTTGCAGAGAGGAAAAGACAGGCAAAACGGGAGCAGGCGGCAGAGGATATGCGGCTGCTCTATGTCGCTCTCACCCGTGCCAAGGTACGGTGCTACGTTTTCTGGGCGGAGGTAAAACCGCATCGTCATGTAGAAGATGCCTTTTGTTCTCCGCTTGGTCTCTTGCTGTTTCCTGATGGCGCCGTTGATTCTTCTCGCCAGGAAGATGTCTTTACAGCCGTCGCGCAAAATCCCTTTGTAGAATATCATGCGATTCCCCTGGTGCTACAGAAAAAACATTACGAACGGCCTCTTATCACAACGAGACTCGCCCCCAGAAAGGCCTCAGGAAGATCGCTGCTTACCGACCGGCAGGTATCAAGTTTTTCAGCGCTTGCACGGCTCAGTGAGTATCAATACGATCACTTCACAAAAGACGAAGACGACGGCAGACCAATTCCGGTGCAGGGGCTGCCCGCCGGGGCAGGCTTTGGTAACGCCATTCACGAGCTGCTTGAGGCCGCCTCCTTTCAGACCCTGGCTGAGCCGAGCGGGGTGAGCCACGAATACAGAGCCCTGATACAGAGCGTCTGCCGTCGTTACAGGATTAAGGCAGAAGAGCAGGATATACTCAGGCTACTCTCTTGTACCGTCTCAACCCCACTGCCGGCGGGTTTCAGCCTTGCCGATCTTGCCCCCGAGCAGTGTCTGAAAGAGATGCCTTTTTACTTCAAGGTCTCCACCTTCAGGGCAGAGGGCCTCTACGATATCCTCCGTCGTGATCCGGCGGTATTGCCGGTATCCCCATATACGATGCAAGGCTATCTCACCGGTTTTGTCGATCTTGTCTGTTGCTGGGAGGGCCGTTACTATATCCTCGACTATAAGACCAACGACCTTGGAAACACCCTTTCCGCCTATGACAGCAACGCCCTTGCCTCTGCTATGCGGCTGCATAATTACGGCCTCCAGTTCTGGCTGTATACGGTTGTTCTGCATCGACATTTGCAGAATATTATCCCAGATTACAGCTATATCCGTGATTTTGGAGGTGTTCTCTACCTTTTTGTCCGAGGGATGTCTCCCGAACATCCCGGTGGCAGTGTCTATGAAAGCAAGCCCGATTATCAGACATTGCAGCGGCTCACAGCGTTTTTTAAAGAGGAGGAAAACGGTGAATAGTCAGGCACAGTCGTATCTTGAAGAGGCCCTGGCTGAGTTTTTCTCCGCCCGCTCAGCTCTTACCGGAGAGGCCAGAGAGCAATTGTATGATCTGCTCAAAAGGCTTGTCGCATCTCTTGCCGAGGGGCATATCTGTCTGCCTCTCTCTGAGCAGGAAAGACAATTGCTCGCCCCTGTCAGTCTTGTGGCAGATTGTAATGATATTAAAGAGGTGCAGACTGCGGCCCTGGTTGTATACGGCGGCAGTCTCTATTTTGAGCGGTATTTTAACTACGAACGCCGCCTGGCTTTAAGGCTTGTCGCTCTGGCAGACGATGGCTTTGATCTTGCGGCAGATGAGGCGGCGTTGCAGAGGCTGTTTGCTCGAGAGCTCGGCGAAAATAAAGAGCAGGAACAGGCGGCTCGGGATATTTTGCACAAGGCCCTGGTTATTGTCAGTGGTGGCCCCGGGACCGGAAAAACCACAACCATCGTCAAGATGCTCGTCTCTCTGTTGGCAAGCAGCAAAAAGGACCTCAAGATAGGGCTTGCCGCTCCCACCGGTAAGGCTGCAGCACGGCTGGCAGAATCCGTTGGCACCAGCCTTGGTTCGCTCGAGTTGCCCGACTGGATTGTAGCACGTATGCCAACTGAAGCCACAACCCTGCACCGCCTTCTTGGCGTGCGCAGATATTCTTCCCGTTTTCGCCATAACCGTGATAATCCCGTCGATTTTGATGTCGTTGTGGTTGATGAGGCGTCGATGGTTGATCTGGCGATGATGAGTAAGCTGGTTGATGCCCTCAAACCAGGCAGCCGCTTGGTCCTCCTGGGAGATAAAAATCAACTGGCCTCGGTTGAGTCTGGAGCCGTACTTGCCGATTGTATCGAGGGCCTGCCAACGAATACCATCGAACTGCTGCATGTGTACCGTTTCGACGATACGATCCAAACGCTTGCAGCAGCCATTAACCAGGGGGATATGCAGGCGGTATGGGGGCAGCTGAACGATCAGGAGAACGGGAATCTCTCTGTCGTCTGCGAAGAGAATCTTCTTGCCTACTGCTGCGACCGCTATGACGAATATCTGCGTCTTGCAGAGGAAAACAGCGTTCCCGATGAGACCTGTATCCACAGACTTTTTGCTGCCTTTCGCCGTTTTCAGGTGCTCTGTGCGTTGACCTCCGGAGGCAGAGGAGCCATAGCCATCAATCAGCGTATCGAACAGGGGCTTGCCGGCAAGGGCAGGTTGTGCAAACCGGGCGATTGGTACAATGGAAGGCCCGTTCTGATCACCAGAAATGACTATAATCTCGGACTCTACAATGGAGATATCGGTATCTGTCTGTGGAGTCATCAGGGAAAAGGTTTTGAGGTCTGGTTTGAGGGGCCCGGAGGAGAACTGCACAGCCATAAAACCGGACTGCTGCCAGAGTTTGAGACGGTCTATGCGATGACCATCCATAAGAGTCAGGGCTCTGAATTTGACGAGGTTTTCGTTGTTCTGCCCGATGAGGAGAACAGGGTGCTTGGCAGAGAACTGTTGTACACGGCGGTAACCCGGGCAAAGACAGCTGTAAAAATAGCGGGCAGCCGCCCTGTACTGGCACTGGCTCTCGAGCGCAGGCATCAAAGACAGACAGGTCTCAAGGCTATGCTTGAGCAGATGCAGTATACACAGACCGCCTCATCGGATGTTTGATAAGAAGTGGCTGTTAAATGGCATCCTTACTCTTTGTTTTCGGGGCTATCAGAATAAACAGGATACTGACCAGGGTCAGACAGCCACCGACAACAAGTTTCCAGCTCAAGATGTCTCCGAAGAAGAGGACACCAAAGACGGAGGCAAGCACCGGGGAGAGCAAAAGCAGGGGGGTGACGGTTGCAACCGGATAGCGGCCGAGGAGGTAATAGACAAAACCATGTCCGATAATGGATGCGCCGATGGCAGAATAGAGCGGAGACCAGAAGTCGAGAATATCTGTATTTCTGAGTAGTTCGAGTTGGCCCGATTCAAAGAGAAAAGAGAGCAGAAAATGTGATGGTGTGGCGACTGCGGCGATCCAGGCCTGGAGCTTTAATACGCCAATGTCCGGACACTGGCGCATCAGTATGGTCGCAATGGCCATACATAAGGCGCCCCCAATCGTCCAGAACAGGGCTTGAATCTGCTGAAAATCAGCGGGGTCGAAACCTATGAGCAATACGCCGCCAAAGGCGGTCAGTATGGCGTTGATCTGCGGCAGTTTCAGCCGTTCCCCGAGATGGATGGCGGCAAATATTGCAGAAAACGGGACGTAGAGCTGAGCAACCACTGCAATCGAGGCAATATTGGCGCAAACCGACAGACCAACAAAGATCATCGCGAAATGAACCACACCAAGGAGTACCGCAACCTGGAGCAGTGGCCGCATCTTGCCCTCTGCAGGTCTCAGCCAGGGGAACAGAAGTATCAGTAGAAAAAGAAAGCGCAGGCCAGTAAAAAACAGAGGCTGAAAATGCTCTGTGCCTATCTTTCCGGCGATAAAATTACCACCCCAGGCCAGGTTGGCAATCAGGGCGAGTGCAAGATGTGGAAGGGTCATATGGCAAGCTGTGATTACATTCGTTTGCCTATCGGCAATGCCTTGTTCTGCAGGTTCTACAAACGAAAGCCTTGGAACTTTTTTGCGGCTGTTTATACGTTTTCGTATTCGTGCAGAGCCCGTGTGAAGGCGGAGCGGGTTTGCGCGTTGAAACAGACAATAAAGATCGTGTCTGGCTTGCCGTTTTCATCAAGAACATTTTGTATTGTGTTGATTGCAATCCTTGCGGCCTCCTCGAGGGGAAAACCATACGCCCCGCAGCTGATGGCGGGGAAGGCGATGGTGGAAAATTTTTCTTTTATGGCGAGTTCCAGGCAGTTTCGGTAACTGTTTGCCAGCAGGGCATGTTCGTTATTCCCACCTCCCTGCCACTGTGGTCCAACCGTGTGGATAATATGCTGGGCTGGCAGGTTGAATCCCGGTGTGAGAACCGCCTGCCCGACGGCACAGCCTCCTATTTTCTTGCAGGCTGCAAGCAGTTTGGGCCCGGCCGCAGCGTGAATGGCCCCGTCAACACCTCCTCCTCCGAGCAGACTGCAGTTTGCTGCATTAACGATGGCGTCAACCTCAAGCGTGGTAATATCAGACTCTATAAGCGTAATCATCACAGACTCCCCAAAAATGAATGGTGTAAAAGAGGGTATCTTTTTGAACACCCTGTTTTGGACGAAGCTTTGCCGTAGATTATAGACGCCATCGTTGGTTTCGGCAAGGATTGGTGAGGTCAGAAATCTCTCTGGTAATTTGCCGGTCACAACGAAAAAGGCAACCGGATTTCTGAGGCGCAAGTCTCTTCTTCGAGCGGTGTTTCGGATAAAGAATTCTTGACTTCTGATATATCGTTTTGCTACCATAATTAGAGGATTTCCCGAATATGCTTGTTATTGGGATATCCGGTCAAGTTCATATAACATGGGAGGTTGCATATGAAAAAATCTTTTGTTCGCATTGTTGGTTTGGTCGTGACAGTCGTTTTTTCGCTGGTTTTTTCTTCTACAGCGATGGCCGTCGAGTGCAAGGGATTGTCCAAGGCTAAATGTGAGAAGGCTGATGACTGCTCCTGGGTGAACAGCTACAAGACAAAGACGGGAAGTACGGTAGAGGCCTATTGCCGGTCAAAGCCGACCACGTCAGCCCAAAAGAAGACAACCAGTAAGAAAAAAGCAAGCGATACCAAGAAAAAATCAACGACTACTAAGAAAAAAGAGACAAAAAAGAAATCAGGTTCTAAGAAAAAGAAAGGTGAGAAAAAATCCTAAGAGTCGTCTCTTTTTGATTTGCATTGACAAGCCTGGCGGGAAGTTCGCCAGGCTTTTTTTGGCTGACAAGGCGTCTGTTCCAGCTATGCTGGTTTATCTGGATTGGTCACTCGATTTGCTCCTAACAGCAGCAGGCCTAATCCAGTAAAGACCAGCGTTACCAGTAAAAAGGTGAGAAACATATCTTTTTGTACCGCACCCCAGATGATGTAGAGAGAGCCGGCTGTAGCCAGAAGTGGTGTTGCAAAACGACCGACGGGTCCCAGATCGGTAAACGTCCGCATTACCCAGAGGTACAAGGATGTGTAGATGACATAGATGAAGGCGATCGGTAGTTCGCTGATATCCATAAATCCGCCCCACCAGCCGTTGAAGTTTCCGTACCAGACAATCATCCACAATATAGACAGCACGAGTCCGAGAAGCGCCGAGGGCACCGTACTGTTTGTAGTTTTGTTTACAACGCTGAAGGTGTGGGCCTTCGGGCCGAGCCCGCGTGAGGCTATGCTGTACATACCTCTGCAACAGCCCATGACCAGGCCGTTGAGTGTGCCCAGGCAGCTGACAATCACAAAGAGGCTCAATACGGTACCAGCTATCGGTCCTATAACAACGGCCATTACCTCAACAGGGGCGTTGTCACCTGCTGCCAGGACCTGGTCGTTACTGAGTATTCCCGATATTCCAAGGTAATAGATGATATATATCAGGGCGACGAGTATGGTGCCAAAAACCAATGCCCGGGGAAGAGTTCGTTTTGCGTCTTGCAACTCGGCATTGATCGAGGTGGCAATGATCCAGCCCTCGTAGGCAAAGGCGGTTGACAGGGTGGCCAGCGCCAGTCCACCACCGGATCCTGCGACACTTTGAGCGCTTACCGAAAAACTTTGTACGGTCTGGCCACTCATCAGACCACCAATACCCCCGATGATTGCTATCAGTACCAAAGGCACAAGTTTGATAGCCGTTGCCGTGACCTGCCATTTCCCGGCAAGGATTGGTGAGAGGATGTTCAGAGCGAAGAACAGCAGCAGATAGAACCACGATAACGGCCAAAGACCGGCCTCCCAGCCTATCAGGCCGGCAGTGTATCGGGCAGATACCCAGGCCAGTACGCTGACCAGAGTAGGGTAGTAGATAAAGGTCATAAACCAGGCGACCAGATATCCTGCGCGGACTCCGTAGGCCATTTCAAAATAGTCCACCAGACCGTTGACCTTGTTGACTCTGGTGGCGATATGGGCGAAGACGTAGGCGGTAACGACCATGATGGCACCCCCTATCAGCCAGGCAATAAGTGCGGTTGGTAAACTGCCACCAGCGGCCTTGAGTACATCGTCAGCCTTAAAAAAAACCCCGGAGCCAATGACAATGCCAACCACCATCGCGGTTGCTGTCCAGAAGCCGTATTTCTTTTGTAGTTGTTCCATATCAGAGAGTATCCTTAGAAAAAATCAAATGTTCCTGTGTAATCGCGTTTGTAAGGGGAAGCCTCAAACTACAAACAGTGTACTCTATGCAGTGTGCGAAACTATACTATTTTGTTGGAGGAAACAAGAGAGATTTTCATCAATGGGCAAAGGTGTCGAGTGATGTTCCTGCGGTAGCTTTGATTTACTGATGGGATGACCTTGTCTGGCAGAGTACCGCCGAGATTGAATGTATTCTTGACTTTTCGGTGGCATCCTGTATAAGCACTGGGGTAGTATATTGTGCAAGTGGTTTGTTGACTCCGATCGTGTGGGGTCACCGTTTTGACCAGGCTGTATTTGTAAACCTGTTTGGTAATTGACAGGAATTGTTGGATGAGCCCCCGTAGCTCAGGGGATAGAGCACAGGATTCCTAATCCTGGTGTCGCAGGTTCGAATCCTGCCGGGGGCACCATTAAAATAAGGGTTTAATCAGTATTGTCTGATTAAACCCTTTTTAGGGTCTACATCAAAGAAGGGGGATATGCTGTTTTCAGCCATGACTTAATGGAGTAAAAATCTCATTTTTCCTTTATCCGCACAACACTCTAACTCGTAGTCTGTAATTTCCCAAATTCCTAAATCCATATGTTTTTCTTTGGATGAGTTTCATTTTCCTGTGAAAACCTTTAACGACACCGTTGCTACGATCAAATCGAAACATTCGTGCAATAATCCATTTCTCTAGAGTCTTTCCCAGAGTCTTCAGAGGCTTGAAAGGGCTTGTTTTCAACAAGCATACTTTATCGAGCAAATCTTTGGTCAGCTTTCTGCAAGCTGTCCAGTTTTTACCTCTATTTCTGTACAAATCAGTCAGATCATGCCAGAATTTCCAGAGATGTTTAATAACCGGTTCTTCTTTAAAGTTGCCTTTCTTGTTGGCGTTAACCTGTTCGAAGCAGACAGATTTTCTCTTACCATGCAGATTGAACAGACCAGTGATAAAATAGCTCTGCTGCCAAGGCGTATAGGACCAGAGACAAGGGTGGCAGATGATGATTTCTAATAAAACCAGAGAGTATTTGTCTGGATCTGGCTTCCCGGACAAATTGAGCCTGTGGTAGCTGGAAAGCTGGAAGTAGGCAATGGTCTTATTCATTTTAACTATGGTAAAAGCTATCTTGAACGTATCGGGAAAAACCCGTCTGCAATAGCCATTTATGAGCCCGAACTGCCGTTGCGAGCTGGAGTATTACCGCTTCCTTATGCTCTTGAGATACCAAACAGCATTCGGGATGCGGCTCCTGATGCATGGGGACGGGTAATTATCAATAAAATGTTTGGGCACAAAGGTACTGCTGCAGATACGGGTGATCTGGATGAGCTTACCTATCTGTTAGAATCTGGCTCTGACCGTATTGGCGCATTGGACTTTCAACACTCCCCAAGCGAATACATGCCGCGCTCAGCCAATAATGCACGTCTTGAAGAACTTCTGGAATCCGCCCGAAGAATTGAACAGGGGATCCCCCTGACCCCGGAACTGGATCAGGCCTTGTTTCATGGCAGTTCAATTGGTGGTGCCCGACCAAAGGCCTTGATTGAAGATCAAGGCAGGAAATACATTGCCAAATTTTCTTCCAGCACAGACATTTACAGTATTGTAAAAGCTGAATATATCGCTATGAAACTGGCCTTGCTGGCCGGACTTGATGTTGCTCCGGTAAAGATGGTGAAGGCTGCAGGAAAGAACGTTTTACTGATCGAACGGTTTGATCGTATCCATACCAACAAAGGATGGCTACGTAAATCGATGGTCTCCGCATTAACAATGTTCGGCCTGAGCGAAATGAATGCACGATACGCCAGTTATGAAGATTTGGCACAAATCATCCGGCAACGGTTTTTCAAG
>PDWI01005472.1_pt1 | contig 16369 bp, 12 predicted proteins | sample 1430891 | NCBI WGS metagenome assembly PDWI01 (sample SAMN01162508, study PRJNA174530) | Oral metagenome, whole genome shotgun sequencing project. | biome: Marine environment; feature: Marine mammal; material: Swab sample of the gingival sulcus; isolation source: swab sample of gingival sulcus...
TGCCAAGTCTTCAGAATTACGATTGGTAATAATTACATCACACAACTGCTTAAATTCTTCTATATTTTCTATCTTTCTTGAATTAAAGAATGTATCTTCATTTAATTCAGGTTCATAAATAACCACTTCAATTCCTTTTGCCTTAATTCGTTTCATAATTCCTTGAATAGACGACGAACGGAAATTATCCGAGCCTGATTTCATTACCAAACGATAAACACCTACAACCTTTGGTTGTTTTGCTAAAATATCATCTGCAATCACATCTTTTCGTGTTCGGTTGGCATCAACAATAGCGTTTATTAAGTTGTTTGGTACATTTTCAAAGTTTGCTCGTAATTGTTTCGTGTCTTTTGGCAAACAATAACCACCATAACCAAATGACGGATTATTATAATGACTACCAATTCGAGGGTCTAAACAAACACCCTCGATAATTTGTTTAGTATCTAATCCGTGATTCATAGAATATGAGTCTAACTCATTAAAATACGCCACACGCATTGCTAAATAAGTATTTGAAAACAATTTGATTGCTTCTGCCTCAGTTGAATCAGTAAATAATACATCAATATCTTTTTTTACTGCTCCTTGAACAAGTAAATCTGCAAATGCTTTTGCACACTCACTTTGCTCCCCTACAATAATACGAGAAGGATATAAATTATCATATAATGCCTTACCTTCTCTTAAAAATTCAGGTGAAAAAATGACATTATCAACCCCTAATTTTTCCTTGATATTTTTTGTAAAACCAACAGGAATAGTTGACTTAATAACCATCGTACAATTTGGATTAATACTATTTACATCTTTAATCACAGATTCTACCGAACTCGTATTAAAATAATTCGTTTTAGGGTCATAATCTGTTGGTGTTGCAATGATTACAAAATCAGCATTTTTATATGCTTCTTGCTTATCTAAGGTTGCTACAAAATTTAATTCTGGTTTAACGATATATTCTTGAATTTCTTTATCATGAGCAATAGGCGAAACTCGTTGATTTAAGCTCTTTACCCTCTCTTCTTCGATATCAAGAGCTATTACCTTATTATGCTGTGCCAATAAGAGACCATTTGAAAGCCCTACATAGCCAACACCTACGATTGTTATATTCTTGTTCATTTGAAAAATACTCCATTGCTAACAATGTGTTATTGAATCATCAGATTATCGACAATAGGCAACATTTCTTTCGGAATAGCTTTAGTCATCGGCAACATACGTGTTCCGAGGCCAGCGACAGGTATTACAGCTTTTTTAACTTTCATTTATTTGTCCTATTACAAGTTGCCAAGTCACCCACAAATCAACTTCTGCAAAAGCCCACTATCTTCTTTCCACTTAGCCAGTAGCTTATCATAAGTTGCCCGCGTCTTTGTCAGCTTTAAAGTGTAAGGCCGTCCTTTTCTGATCGTTTCCATTTTTAAGTCCAGTTTAGCATACTTAATAGCGTCTTCCATACGCTCTCTATCAGCTGCCACTGCTCTGTAATCAAATTTCTGTTGAGTCGGTGATGCCAGAAAATGCTTTAACTCGTGCAAAGCTCGATGCTTGTGCATTGACTCAGGTAATGGTCTAGCCCAATCTTTGGGCGGTTCAGGCTTATCGTCAACCAACTTTTGCAAAAAGTCAACACAAGCACTTCTAATTAACTGTTTCAACAAAGCATCATCCTTATTCCCCAATAACTGCTGATTAACTAGCGTATGTACCTTTTTCCTTGTCATATGAGCCAACAACACATTAGCCATTTGTGAAGACCATGTTCTTGTTAGATTTAGTTTTTTCTCAAGTGCAACTAGGTGAGGAATGGTGTGGGCAGTTATTACATCCGCCTCTCCGCTATAGCGCTGTTCAATTAAAGTAGGTAGGGCATTGACCCATGTTGAAGTCAACGACTGCCATTCCTTACCTGCGGGAATCACGACTAACAATGCGACCAAAGCATCAATGACAGGCAACCCCCCACCATCAACGATTTTTTCAATCCATATGTTTCGCTGCGTCTCGGTAAGATAATTGAGGAATTCCATAACTTTTAGACTATCAATGCGCGGGAAATAGCCTTGCAAAACCTGCTTGTCCAGCGATAACAACAGCGCTATGTCCCCATGTGTCAGTGTCCAGTCAATAATGGCATTGTAGTTAACCGCATCCTGCCGATACCAGTCTGTTTCCAACAAGCCTTTCTTGATAACCTTATTGATTCCCTCTACTTCCTCAGCGGTGGGCGTATTGGATGTAAGATATTCAATCCACGCCAATTGCACCGATGTCCTCTGTTGTGCAATCAATTCGGCATTAACGGAGGGCGACCAGAGAACAACCGCACCATAGTGATACCAGTAGTAAACTTCAGGGCCATAATTGCCCATATAGTCCGTTGTTTCTTTTAAAATTGGCTCACCTTCCTCCAATTCGAACGAGGCAATCAAATCTTCTTCCTCGAACTCAATATCTTCTATTTCAGGAAACGGGCTCTCCACCCAATATTTTACTTCTAAACTTTCTTCAAAAATTTCATCCATTTCCTCAGGGTTAGGCTCGTTATAGCCATAATAGGCTGGCATCCCTGCCTTGTAAGCAGTCACTAAGCACAGTCCGCTATAAAAACCTAATTTTTTGGCAGCCCTGAGTATAACTTCCGCCTTTACCCTATCGTTAAGCTTTAAGTTTTGATAGGAAAAATTCTCAGGCGTATATTGATGTCCCAATAGAAAAATATAGGGCTGATTCCCCGAATGATTATCTATAATTTTTGCCAATTCATCAGCATGTGAATTCACAGAAGATAGCGTGATTTTTGATTTTTGATTTTGATTTTGTTGAATTAAATTATAAACTAAGCACACTCGATAACCCGATGTAACCGTTTTCACCTCGTGCTCGCAGTCTGCGTAAAAAGCAGCAAAGCGTGTTTCATAAGGACTGGCATCAGCGAAATCGGCGACCACAGTTTCTTTATCAAAAGAAATCAGCAATTCCCCTCCCGTAAACTGAGAAGGTAAATCAATGACCAGCGTTCCAAACATGCCTTTTTCTTTTTCGGAATCTTTGTGAGGCAGGAAAAAGCCACCCTCCTCATAGATAAGTAGTTTGTATAAATTTGCTTTGACGCTAGTCTTTTCCAAACCCAAATCTGTTTTTACTGTGTTGAGTATGTTATCTAGTTGATTACGCCACTGCGGATTTCGCAAGTTAATGCGTTTTGCATCAATTTCCCAAGTATTTCTCACCGCGGTATCCACAATCGTGTCTCGTCCCTTTCCAAACGATGCCACTTCAGCAAGGGTAATGAGCTTTCGCGCTTCGTTTTCTGTCAATGGAAAACTGGTTTGCACATCGCTGTTATCAATGTGTAGTCCTGGCAAGACAAAAGGCAAAGCGTCAACGCTAGCAAACTTTCCACTGCCTTTTAAGTTCTGCAAACAGTTGAGAACAGCTCTATTAAATTTTTTCACAGTACAAACCCTTGTCTTTAAAATGCGCGGAAAATAGTCACGGGCGCTGATTTTACTCTCATTTAACAAGATGTCTAGCTGTTTTGGGAGTTACTCACTGAATTCAGTCGCCCAAGAAGTATTTACTATTTAAATAAATGAATTAAGAATTATTGAAGACATTTTGTTTTAAATAAAAAAATCCCATGATTGAAGTAAAAATATAATTTTCAGACCTTATCTGCTAAGACGATTCACACCTCTACACAGGACAATCAAACGGTAGAAAAATTCCTCGACATCGCTACGCCATTCCCAACCTAAGGGTAAGTCTTTGCCCCTATTAGCATTCATTCTTTTCAAGCTTTTTTCTTACAAAAAGACAGTTGATAGCCGCACTATTTTCATATATATTGTGCCCATCAATAGGGTCAAGCACAACATATTGTGGCTTGCGGTAAAATCCCCCTACTCCACTAACTTCAAGAGAATACAGATAAATTTATGAATGCCACAGCCAAACTTAACGTCACCAAGCGCAATGGTCGCCAAGAACCCATCGATTTAGATAAAATTCACCGCGTCCTCGATTGGGCGGCTGAGGGACTGGACAATGTCTCAGTGTCTCAGGTGGAGATGAAATCACATATCCAATTTTACGATGGCATCAAAACCAAGGATATTCACGAAACCGTCATTAAGTCGGCGGCAGATTTAATCTCTACCGAAACGCCAGATTATCAATACATGGCCGCGCGTCTGGCCATTTTCCACCTACGCAAAATTGCCTACGGCGACTTTACCCCGCCAACTTTGTACGCGCACTTACAAAAGCTCACCCAAGCGGGCAAGTACGACGCGCATATTTTACAAGACTATAGCCAAGCGGAGTGTGAAAAACTCGACAATGCCATTGTCCACAACCGCGACTTGGATTTTTCCTATGCCGCCGTCAAGCAGCTAGAGGGCAAGTACCTGGTGCAAAACCGCGTGACTGGCGAGATTTACGAAAGCCCGCAGTTTCTCTACATGCTAGTGAGCATGTGCTTGTTCGCCAACTACCCCGCGGAAACGCGTCTGGACTATGTCGTGCGCTTTTACGACGCCATCTCAACCTTTAAGTTGTCCTTGCCCACACCCATTATGGCAGGGGTGCGCACGCCGACGCGGCAATTTAGCTCTTGTGTGCTGATTGAGTGTGGCGACAGCTTGGACAGCATCAACGCCACCACCTCGGCGATTGTTCGCTATGTCTCTCAGCGCGCGGGCATTGGCATCAACGCTGGCGCTATCCGCGCTATGGGCAGTGAAATCCGCGGCGGCGAAGCCCAACACACGGGCTGTATTCCCTTTTATAAACTCTTTCAAACCGCGGTTAAGTGTTGTTCACAGGGCGGCGTGCGCGGCGGCGCGGCCACCTTGTTTTATCCGTTATGGCATCTAGAAGTCGAATCGCTGTTGGTGCTGAAAAATAACCGCGGGGTAGAGGAAAACCGCGTGCGCCACCTCGATTACGGCGTGCAAATCAACCGCACCCTGTATCAGCGCTTGATTAAAAATCAGGAGATTACCTTATTCTCCCCCTACGATGTCCCCGGTTTGTACGAAGCCTTTTTCGCCGATCAAGACGAATTTGAGCGCCTGTATACCCAATACGAAGCTGACGACAGCATCCGCAAACACACACTGCCCGCGGTAGACCTGTTCTCGCTAATGATGCAAGAACGCGCGGGCACAGGGCGCATCTACATTCAGAATGTCGACCACTGCAATACGCACAGTCCGTTTGATCCGCGCGTTGCCCCCGTGCGCCAGTCGAATTTGTGTTTGGAAATTGCCTTGCCGACCAAACCCTTGGATGATATTAACGATGAAAAAGGCGAAATTGCCCTGTGTACGCTGTCGGGCTTTAACCTCGGAAAAATTGAGCAGCTTTCTGACTTTGAAGACTTGGCCGACCTGATTGTCCGCGCGCTGGATGCCTTGCTCGACTATCAAGACTACCCCATCAAGGCCGCGCACAATGCCACTATTAACCGCCGCACCTTGGGGGTTGGCGTGGTCAACTTTGCCTATTACTTGGCAAAAAATGGCATGAAATATTCTGATGGTTCAGGGTTGGCGTTGACGCATCGCACTTTTGAAGCTATACAATACTATTTGCTCAAAGCCTCGGTCGAACTCGCCAAGGAATACGGCGCTTGTCCCGCCTTTAATGAAACCACCTATTCGCAAGGTATTTTGCCCATAGACAGCTATAAAAAGGAATTGGACAAAGTCTGTGATGAGCCCCTACACCTAGACTGGGAAGCGCTACGCGCCGACATTAAGCAATACGGTTTGCGCAATTCGACCTTGACCGCGCTCATGCCCTCGGAGACCTCTAGCCAAATTTCTAACGCCACCAACGGCATTGAGCCACCGCGCGGTTTAGTGTCGGTCAAGGCCTCTAAAGACGGCATTTTAAAACAGGTGGTGCCCGAGTACGAACGCCTGAAAAATGACTACGAATTATTGTGGGATTTGCCCAACAATGACGGTTACTTACAGTTAGTAGGCGTGATGCAAAAATTTGTCGACCAAGCGATTTCAGCCAACACTAACTACGACCCACAACGCTTTCAAGGCGGTCGCATCCCCATGAAGCAAATGTTAAAAGATTTACTGGGTGCCTACAAGTTGGGCTTAAAAACGCTGTATTACCACAACACGCGCGATGGAGCTGACGACGTGCAAAGCGATTTGCAGGATGATGGTTGCGCGGGTGGTGCTTGTAAACTCTAATTGACTAGTATAGTAACGAGATATTGATAATGAATACAATGAAATTACGCTGTCCTGAGCAGTCGCCAACGCCTGAAAGAATGCGTTACACTACCTTTTGTCAACACAACAACGACCAGTTGCAAGAGCCGATGTTTTTTGGTCAGCCCGTGAATGTGGCGCGCTACGACCAGCAAAAATATCCCATTTTTGAAAAGTTGATTGAAAAGCAATTGTCCTTTTTCTGGCGCCCTGAGGAGGTCGATGTCTCTCAAGACCGCATCGACTACCAGAATCTGCCAGAGCATGAAAAACATATTTTTATTAGTAACTTAAAATATCAAACTTTATTGGACTCCATTCAAGGACGCAGCCCTAACGTGGCTTTGTTGCCGCTGGTTTCCATCCCTGAGCTAGAGACGTGGATTGAAACGTGGACGTTTTCAGAAACCATTCACTCGCGCTCGTATACGCATATTATTCGCAATATTGTCAATGACCCCAGTTTGGTCTTTGACGACATTGTCGAAAATGAATATATCAAAGCCCGCGCTAGCGATATTTCTTGCTATTACGATGACCTTATTGAACTCAGCGATTACTACATTACCATGGGCTTGGGGTGGCACACAGTCAACGGCAAGACCATTGAAGTGAATCAGCGCGAGCTGAAAAAGCGCCTTTACTTGTGCATTATGTGCGTCAACGTGCTGGAAGCCATTCGCTTTTACGTCAGCTTTGCCTGCTCCTTTGCCTTTGCCGAGCGCGAATTGATGGAGGGAAATGCCAAAATCATCAAACTGATTGCCAGAGACGAAGCCCTGCACTTGACGGGCACGCAGCACATTATTAACCTGATGCGTAGCGGTGAAGACGACCCCGAGTTGGCAGAAATCGCCAAAGAGTGTGAGGAAATCGCTTTCGACATTTTCAAAGATGCCGCTATACAGGAAAAAGAATGGGCGGATTACCTGTTCAAAGATGGCTCGATGATAGGATTAAACAAAGATATACTTTCTCAATACATTGAATACATTACTAACTTACGCATGACAGCCGTGGGCTTGCCCGTTGCCTTTCCTGAGGCAACGCAAAACCCCATTCCGTGGATAAACGCTTGGCTGTCATCGGACAACGTCCAAGTCGCACCACAGGAAGTGGAGGTCAGCTCCTACCTCGTTGGGCAAATTGATGCCGAGGTGGATGCCGACGACTTGGGTGATTTTGAACTGTAACCCGCCCACATCACCATGAAAATGATTGCCCACGGCATTGTTGGACGACACAAAAGCCGCCGCACCCACGTCACCATCGCCACGCACAACAGCAGTTTTGAGTTGGCGGTAGGCGATAATCTGCTGGATGCTCTGCTGGCGACAGGACATGCAGTAGAATACCAATGCCGCGGTGGTTATTGCGGTGCGTGTCGTACTTCCGTCATTCACGGCGAAGTCGATTACGACGATTTTCCGTTGGCGCATCTCAATGGTGATGAAATTTTACCCTGCTGTTGTCGCGTGACGGAGTCGCTAACGCTGGCGATTTCACGCCATACTGACGACAGCTCACAAGGTGATTTATTCCCATGAAAAAATCGATTAAAGCTATCATCGCTCTTCTGCTACTGGCAGTCATTGTTATTCACATTATCCGCGGCTATAGGCTGGCCAGTCAACCGCAGCCTGTGGTGTTACAAGGTCAACTAGAGGCACACGAAGTCAATGTATCCAGCAAAATCTCAGGGCGCATTGGTGAAATTTATATTAAAGAAGGCGATAAAATCCAGCGCGGCGCGCACATTCTGCGCCTAGACAGCCCCGAAGTTGCCGCCAAAGTGGCACAAGCCACCGCCGTGCGCGATGAGGGCGCCGCCATTGCCGAAAAAGCCGAAGCGGGAACGCGCAAACAGCAAATCACGATGGCGTATGAACAAATGCAGCGCGCCAAAGTCGGCTTAGCGGTCACGCAAAAAACCTGGCAGCGCGTCAGCACTTTGGCCAAAGAGGGGCTACTCAGTCGACAAAAAGCCGATGAGGTGCAAGCCAAATACCACAGCGCCCAAAAACAATACGATACTGCCAAAGCCCAATACGACATGGCCAAGGAAGGAGCGCGCACAGAAGACATTGCCGCCGCCAAAGCCAAAGCCCGTCAAGGTCAAGCCGTGTTGGACGAAGCTCTAGTCGCTCAACAAGAAACGCATTTGGACAGCCCCGTGGCTGGCGAGGTTGCCGAAGTGATTCCTACAGCGGGGGAAATTATCGCCAAAGGCGTGCCCGTGATTACTGTGGTGGATTTGCAAGACCAGCGTCTGGAGCTTAACGTGCGCGAGGACTATTTAAAATACTTCTCCCTGAAAAAAGACTTTGTCGGCCGCATTCCCGCGCTAGACAACCGCGAAGTGACTTTTACGGTTTACGCCAGCGCGGTATTGCCTGACTTTGCCACGTGGCGACCAACGCGCACTGACCAAGGCTTTGATATGCGAACGTTTTTAGTTAAATCTAGACCCAAGCAGCCCATTGCCGATATGCGCCCGGGCATGAGCGTCCTCGTCCACCTACAGCGAAATCGTTTAGCTTTGGATACAAGGCACGCTGGTGAAGACAGTATTGCAATACGGCGAGACGGCGCAACGCCGTATCAAAAGTTAAACGATTCGGCTGTGCCCGCGGAAGCGCGTCAATAATGTGTGCTCTGTGGCGCATTTTTTATCGCAGTGCCTGTTGGGAGTGGCGCGCCATTGTCCGCTATCCCTTGTTGCGGGTGATGCTATTGTGGTTTCCCGCGCTGGCGGTGGGCTTAATTTGGTACACTTTTTCCGCCTCGCAAATCCACGATTTACCCGTGGGGGTGCTCGATAAAGACCGCTCGACACTGTCGCGAAAATTATTGCACGTGATTGATGCTTCGCCCAATGTCAGTATTGCCACGTATTATCGCAATAACCAAGAGATGCAAACGGCACTGCGTAGCACCGCTACCTATGGCGCGCTGGTTATTCCGCAGGATTTTTCCCGCCGTATTAAACACCTGCAGACTAGTCCCGTCAAATTAATTGTCAATGCCCAATACGGCACGCATTCAGGCATTATTCAATCGGGTGTTAGCGCGGCGGTGCGGACATTTTCCGCGGGCGTTGAGCTAAGGATACGCAAAAAAATGGGCATGTCTGACAAGCAAGCCCGCGATGCCATCATCCCCCTGTTTCCCGATAGTAAAATGGCATTTAATTTAAGCCTGAGCTATCAGCAATTCCTCGCCAGCACCATTATTCCCGCGCTGTTGCACATTCTTGCTACCGTAGTCGGGGTCGGTTGCATTGGGCGCGAATTGCGCGACAAGTCCATCGGCAAGTGGTTTTTAGCTGCCAGCGGGCGAGAGCGTGCCAATACGCCACGCTTTTTGGCGATGTTTATCGCTTTGATAGGTAAAGTTTTTTGGCACTTGCTGGCCTTTTCGCTGTGGATGAGCGTTAGCCTACTGTTAAGCGCTGGCTACCACCACCCCGACTTGGCATCGTTGACGATTACCGCGGTCAATGCCAGCCTGTTGATGCTATTATCATTGTTCTTAGGGATTGTGTTGACGACTTCCATTATGTCAATGCGTATGGGCTTGTCGAACGCGGGAGTGATTACCGCGCCCGCTTATGCTTTTTCAGGCATTACTTATCCCATTGTTGCCATGCCTAAAGCCGCGCAACTGGTTGCCATCGCCCTACCGCTCACCCATTATTTGCACTTGCAGTTGGCGCAAATGCAAACGCCGATTGCTTGGCGAGCGGCTTTGCCGACCACGTATGGCTTTTTGTTGGCAAGCCTAATCATGGCGCTGTTGGCCACGCTATTCACCCTGATAGCACTACGGCGCAAATCGCACTGGGGCAACCGATAAGTTAACGAGGTGATGATGAAAACAATCAAAGCGTTTTTACAAGCTATGGCACAAACCGCCAAAGGCATTTTTGGCGACGCGGGCGTGTTGCTGTTAGTGGTGATTGCTCCCGTGATTTACGGTTTGTATTATCCCCTACCCTACAGCAGTGAAATCGTCCGCCACGTTCCCGTTGCCGTGGTAGATTATGCCCAAGACTCCCTGTCGCGCCAGTTAATTCGTTTTGTGAGTGCTTCGCCAACCCTGAAAGTGCGCGTGCTGGCCGATGAGCGCCAAGCAGAACAACAATTACTGGATGACCAAGTGATGGCGTTGATGGTGATACCCCACCAGTTGCAGCGCACGATTCTCTCAGGTGGTTCGGCGAGCATCAATATGATTGGCAACGGCAACTACATTTTGGCGAGTAAAAATGCCCAACAAGCCATGGCGGACGCGATACTGGCGCTATCCGCAGACATAGAAATTAATCGCCTAAAACCCTTGGGATTAGGTAAGACTAAAATACAAGCCATTCACGACCCCGTAACGCTCAGTATTCAACCGCTACACAACCGCAACGAAGGCTACGGCAGTTATGTCGTTCCCGCGGTAGCGTGGTTGATTTTGCAACAAACGCTACTTATCGGTTGCGCTTTGATGGTCAGTACGTGGATGGAAAAGCGCCAAGCCTATGCCGCGCCTGCCATTTGGTTTGGGCGGTTGCTGATGATTTCACTGGTTCACTACGTGATTTGTCTGGGCTATACGGGGCTGATGTTTGACTTTTGGGGCTATGAAACGGGTGGCAACTCCTCGGGGAATCTGCTGTTGATTGCCCTGTTTTCGCCATGTGTGGCAATTATTGGCTGTTTGTTGGGGCTGCTGATTAAAGACCGCGAGCGCACCATGCAATTATTGGTGTTTAGTGCCTTGCCCATGTATTTTGTCAGTGGTTTTTCGTGGCCAACACAACTCCTACCTGAAGTTTTGCAGTACCTGCGTTGGCTGTTTCCCAGCACCTCTGCCATTCGCGCGGGCTTAAGTTTTAATCAGTTGGGTGGCACGATTGCTGACAATATGGATTATTTAGTGGCCTTGGCGACTATCGCTTGGGTGGGGTTGATATTACTGCTGTGGTTTGGACGCGAGCGCGACCAGCACGGGGGTGGAAAAAACTCATAACCCATTCCCTCTTCCCCGCGGGGAGAGGGAATTGTTCGACTGCGGTTTTTGAGCAACCTGCATGCGCTACAACATATAGCGACTTAAATCTTCATTGTGGGATAAATCACCCAACTGCTCGTTGACGTAATCCGCGGTAATGTTGGCGCGGTCTTTAGGTTTTTCGCCCGCTTCAAAGGAAATGTCTTCTAGCAGTTTTTCCATAACTGTATATAGACGACGCGCGCCGATATTCTCCACATTTTCATTGGTGTGGTAGGCAATTTCTGCAATGCGGCGAATAGCGCTGTCTTCAAAAGTCAGTTCTACGTTTTCAGTAGCCATTAAGGCTTGGTATTGCTTAATGAGCGAGGCCTTAGGCTCGGTTAAAATGCGGACAAAGTCATCACTGGTCAGCGCCCGTAGCTCGACGCGAATGGGCAAGCGCCCTTGCAATTCGGGGATTAAATCGCTGGGTTTAGCCAAATGAAACGCCCCAGAGGTGATAAATAGAATGTGGTCGGTTTTGACCATGCCATATTTGGTATTAACGGTAGAACCTTCAATCAATGGTAGCAAGTCGCGCTGGACACCTTCGCGGCTGACATCGCCTGCATGGTCGGTTTTTTTGCAAATTTTATCTATTTCATCGATAAAAACAATGCCGTTTTCTTGGACGTTTTTCAGGGCATTACTTTTAATTTCTTCTTCATTGATTAACTTGCTCGCCTCGGAATCCGTCAGTAGCTTAATTGCCTCTTTAACTTTGACCTTGCGCTTTTGCGTCTTGTCTTTTCCCATGCTAGAAAACATAGACTGCAACTGTTGCGTCATATCTTCCATCCCCGGTGGCCCCATGATTTCCACACCCATGGGAACAGCAGGCGCATCAATTTCTACCTCGGTATCATCCATTTCCCCGCGGATGATTTTTTGGCGAATTTTATCGCGAGTGTTATGGTCGCCACCATTACCCCAATCGTCAGCTTCTGAACCGGGGAGCATAGCATCCAACACGCGTTCTAAGGCTTCGCGCTCGGCTTTGGGTTTCTGTTTTTTGATGGCTTGTTCGCGGGCAATTTGCACGGCAACGTCTGCAAGCTCGCGGATGATAGAATCGACTTCTTTACCCACGTAACCCACTTCAGTAAATTTGGTGGCTTCAACTTTGACGAAGGGCGCTTGCGCTAGGGTGGCCAAGCGGCGGGCAATTTCCGTTTTGCCGACGCCTGTCGGCCCTATCATTAAAATATTTTTCGGCGTGACTTCGTCGCGGATGCTTTCATCGACATTCATGCGGCGGTAGCGGTTGCGAAGCGCCAAAGCGACTGAGCGTTTGGCATCCTTTTGTCCAATAATATGCTCATCAAGGGCTTGGACAATTTCACGCGGGGTCATAGGAGGGATAGCTTGTGACATTATAACTCTTCAATGGTTAGTTGGTTGTTGGTATATACACAGACATCAGCGGCGATATTCAGGGCTTTTTCGCCGATTTCTCGCGCAGTCAAATCGGTATTGTAGAACAAAGCGCGAGCGGCGGAAATAGCAAACATGCCGCCCGAGCCAATGGCGCATAAATCATCTTCACAACTAATGACATCGCCATTGCCAGAGATGATAAGCGTGGCTTTTTTATCGGCAACAATCATCATGGCTTCCAATCGGCGTAGAGCGCGGTCTTGGCGCCAATCTTTGGCCATTTCTACGGCGGCTTTCGTCAGTTGGCCACTGTGTTGTTCCAGTTTGCCTTCAAAGCGCTCAAACAGCGTAAAAGCATCTGCTGTACCGCCGGCAAAGCCAACTAGCACCTTGTCATGGTAAATGCGACGCACCTTGCGGGCATTGCCTTTCATAATTGTATTGCCTAAAGAAACTTGTCCATCACCGACAATAACAACTTGGTCGTTGCGACGTACGGAGCAAATGGTAGTACCTCGATATTGTTCCATCAAAATGCCTCACTGTTTGGAGTTGTAGTGAAGCGTTTAATGGGGCACGATTTTTATTTTTCAACAAGACAATACTGTTGCTTTGTTAAAATGGTGAAAGGCAGTGGATTTTTTGAAAGAAAAAAGTTATGCTTAACGCTTATGTTTTACTATTACTCTAATTAAAGGAGACTTTAAACTATGAAAAAATTATTGCTTACCTCGCTTATTTCTGCCGCATTATTAACGGCCTGTGGCGATAAACCCGAGAAAAAAGCCACAGAAAAGGCCGCTGCTAAAGCGGAAGCAGCTGCTCAAGTTGCAGAGAAGACCTCAGCTCCCGCGCTATCGCCAGAGGATCAGGCTGAAGCATCCTTTAAAGCCTACGCCGCTGCCATGCAAAAGTACTACGATGCGACTTTCGTTGGTAGCTCGTTATTTGAGTCGGTTAAATACACGGTTGTCTCTTATGAAAAAGGCAAAGACAGTTCAACGGCAACTTCGCGCTTACAAATCACCTTTAAACAGCCGATTGAGGGCAAAAAAGACTTCAGCATTGACGCTAACAGCAAGATAGCGCACGATGCGGCGACTCTTGACCAAGGTTTAATTGCCAAAATTGATTCTAAACTGGTGAAAGAAAGCGCCAAAGACGGCGAGACCGCTAACCCATTGGCTGATAAGTTGATGGATAGCTTGGATAGTGTCGCACTGATCAAAAGTGACAATAGCGCTACAGAAACGATTTCACTAAAGCCAGTTACACTAGATTTAGATGCCGGAAATCAGCTAGAGGCAAATGACGGAAAGCTAGCCATCAACGGCGCAACCCTGACAATTGATAGCGATTTGAATACTATTGAAAAAGGCGCACTGGGTCGCTTTGCCTTTGACTTTAAAGGCTTGACAGGGGATGCAAACTTTAAAGTTGAACCTACGGGCATCACGGGCGAGCATCTAGACAATGGCGATTTCAACATCAAAACTACCGCGCCAATACAACTGGGCGATGATAAAAATACTGTCAAAATTGATGCTATCACTGGCAAAGGCAACGCTAAGTTCAATGAAAAATTCAAGGTCATGCTAGGTGACTTTGATTACCAAGTGGGCAAAATCGTCGTTGCGGGCCCTCAAATGCCCGTGCCTTTCAGCATCGACTCTATTGGTATAACAGGTAAAATAAATATGGACGATAAGGAAAACTTATCTGAAAGTGCCGTATTGAAAATTGTACCTACTGAGGGCGTTACCGCCAAATTGACAGAAGGTAGGTTTGATGTTTCTGAGCTAACGTTAGCGTTTGATATCAAAGATTTCCCCGCATCAGTCCTGAAAGACTACGAAGCGGTTATTGATGGCTACGGACAACAGAGCGGCGATGTCGAGGCGAACAAAAAGGCAGAAGCCAAAGCTAAAGCCCTATTTGACAGCATTAAAGCGCAAGGCACGCAGTTTGATGTCAAGCTAGATTTAGCCACCGCGGCGGGCAGTGCCGATCTGGATGCAAAAATTAAAGTTAAATCAGATAGTGAAGTGACTTTTGAAGCCTTGTCAAAATCACCCAATGCGCTGGCACAATTATTAGATGTTGATATCAGTGCCAGTGTTCCCGCGGCATTGCTCGAACCGACGGGTATGCAAATGATGACCGCGCCTTTCTTGAAAAAGGAAAAAGACAGTGATGTTTATCAATCGAAGATTGTCACCAAAGACGGTCAACTGCTGATTAACGGTATGCCCTTCCCAATGTAATCCAATCATAATTAGCCTACGCTAACTTAACGCAAGTTCGAGGCAATTAGGACGTGTGGCGCATTTGTTTATACCTGATTATCGGGTACAAGCGGAATGCGCCACAAGCCTTAAGCAATCACTAAAGGCGCAAAGTTTTTCACCGCGCTATCGATGGTTTGAACGCGCGTCAGGAAAGCTTCTAACATGTCGAGAGGCAGAGCGCTAGGACCGTCACAACGTGCTTTGTCAGGGTTTGGATGGGCCTCTAAAAACAGTCCCGCCAAGCCTGTTGCCATGCCCGACAGCGCCAAATCAAGCACTTGAGTGCGTCGCCCACCCGAAGCTGCGCCACCACTTTCTCGGTTCTGTAGGGCGTGAGTGACATCAAAAATAATGGGTACTTGCGGACACATTTTTTTCATCACCCCAAAGCCCAACATATCTACCACTAAGTTGTCATAGCCAAAATTGCTACCGCGCTCACACAGCATCACCTGTGCATTGCCACACTCTTTAAATTTTTCGACAATATTGCCCATCTGCGAGGGGCTTAAGAATTGCGGTTTTTTGATATTAATTACTTTTCCTGTCTCTGCCATGGCCTTGACTAAATCCGTTTGCCGCGCCAAAAAAGCGGGTAATTGCAATACGTCTGCGACTTCGGCGACGCTGGCGGCTTGGTAAGGCTCGTGAACATCGGTGATAATGGGTACGGCAAAAGTCGTTTTGACTTTTTGTAGGATTTCCAAGCCCGCGTCTAAGCCCACACCGCGGTAAGAGTGAATAGAGCTGCGGTTAGCTTTATCAAACGAGGCTTTAAAAACATAAGGAATGCCTAATTTGTCGGTTACTTCGACGTATTTTTCACAAGTTCTCAGCGTTAGTTCAAGGTTTTCTAAGACGTTTAAACCGCCGAATAAAGTGAAATACTCGTCGTTACTGACTGTTATTTGATTGATTTTTATCATGATAATCTTTAGGTTGGTGATTCACAAATTGGCTGGGCATTATAACATAAGTTTTTTGTCATTTTGCCTTGAAACTCCCCAAAGCAATCCCATATAAAGGTTATCGAAATTACACTATTAATTACTTAAGAGGTTATTTATTATGGGAAAAATTATTGGTATCGACTTAGGAACAACCAACTCATGTGTCGCGGTAATGGAAGGCGACAAAACGCGCGTCATTGAGAACTCCGAAGGCGATCGCACCACGCCGTCCGTCATTGCTTTTACCGATGACGAAGTCTTAGTCGGTCAATCGGCAAAACGTCAAGCGGTCACCAATCCGCAGAACACTGTTTTTGCGATTAAGCGTTTGATTGGTCGTTCATTTAAAGAAGAGGCGGTACAAAAAGATATCGATTTAGTGCCCTATAAAATCGTTGCCGCCGACAATGGCGATGCCTGGGTAGATATCAAAGGCAAGAAAATGTCACCGCAAGAGTTG
>PDWI01005475.1_pt1 | contig 16365 bp, 16 predicted proteins | sample 1430891 | NCBI WGS metagenome assembly PDWI01 (sample SAMN01162508, study PRJNA174530) | Oral metagenome, whole genome shotgun sequencing project. | biome: Marine environment; feature: Marine mammal; material: Swab sample of the gingival sulcus; isolation source: swab sample of gingival sulcus...
GAGGCGGAATATATTCGGAGCATAGAAGTCTAAACTTATACGTTCGCCATTTGCTCTAATAATTTCAAAAGTTGTTGCATTGATTTGCTTAACCTCTTTGATTGAGCTTATGCCTTTCTTCGTCTTTGTCTGCTCTTGCTTAGCACCTGTCTGAGCAACCAAGTCCGCCTGTGTCGAACTCAAAGCTATGGGCAATGCCATTGCCACAGCGAGCATCTTACTTATTTGTGTTAATCTCATAATTTGTATTTATCGTGTTTGTTTTTCATTGCTTACTTAGTCTGGCAACAGAATAGGCTGAGGCATCTTGATAGACACGCAACCTGAACTCTTGAGCCACAGAAAATATATGATCAAATATATCATCCTGAATACCTTCATACTCTACCCAAGCTTGAACTTTTGAAAAGAAATAGATCTCGATAGGAAGTCCCTTTGCCGTTGATTGGAGTTGTCGAACAAGGAAGGTCATATCCTCACGGACAATTCCTGTAGCTTTAAGATAGCACTCAATATATTTCTTAAACGTACCAACATTTGTTAGGCGATGCTGATTGAAGTGTTTGCTTTCATGCTGATTATCCTTAGAAATCTCTTTCTTTTTCTCTTGGATATAATCCTTAATTAAACTAAACTCTTCAAAATAATTTATGTCCTCATCACTCAAAAAATGGATTGAGTCAATATCAATATTGATAGCACGCTTAATACGTCTACCTCCAGACTTTTCCATTCCTTTCCAATTTATGAAAGATTCTGATATAAGTTTATAAGGTGGGATTGTAGAGATTGTCTTATCCCAGTTCTGCACCTTAACTGTATTTAGACCAATCTCCAAGACCGTTCCATCAGCTTGGCATTGGGGAACAGAAATCCAGTCCCCCACCTCCAACATCTTATTTGCAGAGAGACTAATACCCGCGACAAAGCCTACAATCGTATCTTTATAAACAATCAAGAGAATGGTAATCATCGCCCCAAGTCCCTTTAGAATATCAATGAAGTTCCTATTCGCAAAAAAGGAAATAATAATCAATACGCCAAGAGAATAGATTATAACCTTAGCAAGCTGAATATAAATTTTCAGGTTACCCTTCTCTCGTGGGTTGCGAGCTTTATAGAACTCATAGATAATATCTAGGAACTTATTAATTAAGAGAATCGAGACTATGACAAAGTAAGTCCCAGTAATGCTCTTTGTAAACCAACGAATACTTTCTGAGGCAATAAAGACATCAAAGCAAAAGAAAATTGCACCAAAGAAATAATAGGATAGAATGATGATGAACTTCTCATCAAGTAATCGGTCATCCCAAGTATTTCTTGTCTTCTTAGTAAAATTTGGAATGAAGTAATAGAGAACTTGCTTACCAATATAAGCACTCATCCATGCTAACACAATGAGAAAAGACAGACTAAGGACAGACTGAAGAATGACAGCTCCTGTATCCCCCAAGCCTAGACTCTTAAGCTGTTCAAGGCTCAAATCTCTTAAAGTGATAATATCCATTTCTTATATGTACTCAAAAATTTTATCAATCTATATCATCTTTTCTATAATTCCCTTGGCATCGTCAAAGTCAAAACCTCTGTAGGTAGCATAACGCATCAGTCTATCATAAACCTTACGCTTCTCTAAATTAGCAGGAAAACTACGATATTTCTTTTCAAGCAAATCCTGTAACTGATCTAGAACATCAAACTCCTCCGTCAACTCTTGTAAAACATCTTCTATCAGATAACTATTAATCTGTCGCATTCTTAGTTCCTGTTCAATACGTCGTAAGCCCCACGAATTAAAGCGATACTTATCTCGTGCATAAGCCCTTGCAAAGCGTTCATCATTGATATAATGCTCTGCTTCTAATTGAGCAATCAGCTCCACTCCTTGCTCCTTATCTCTCAGTCCCCAATCCCAAAGTTTTCGCTTTACATCCCAAGCAGACCGCTCGGATCTAATGCAGTAACGCTCCGCTTTTTCCTGTACTTTCTTAAGATCAACCTCTCGTTCCATTATTGAGTTCTTAATAGAATAAAGCGTTTCTTACCAGAGATATCCAACTTAATTTCAGCTTTTACTAAAGTTTCTCCAATGATTTCTTTCATGACAGCAAGCGTATCTTCTGCATATAGGGGATTAATTTCGAGAAAGACTTCTCCCCCTAAATTAAGATAACCTTGAGCGACAAGCTGAGCAATAGCTTCATAATATAAAGTTGGTCGATCTTTGGGAGCAAAGAGTGCCTGAGAAGGTTCAAAGTCCTTGACTGAACCTGTCATATCTTCAGCTTCCTTTGGATGAATATAAGGCGGATTACTGATAATAATATCGTAAGTTTTCAAAGGCTTATTCCCAAGCATAGCGAATAAGTCTCCCATTTTAAGAGTTATATTTGCCTGATATTTATCTTGATAAGTCTGGATATTTTTTCTGGCGATACGGCAAGCTTCTTCCGAAACTTCAAGAGCAGTCAAATCAACCGCATAGGACATTTCAGATGCAATAGCACAAGGAATACAGGCAGAACCAGTACCAATATCTAAGATTTTCAGCTTTTGGTCTTTATACCTCTGCCCAATAGTCTGTAGAACCATTGCTACAAGTTCTTCTGTTTCTGGGCGAGGGATAAGGACACCCTCCCCTACATCTAACCTATCTTTGTAGAAATAGCTATAGCCTAGAACGTACTGAAAGGGTTCACCCTTCTGAATCCGATGTAAGGCGTTGAAGAACTTATCCTTTATTTCTTCAGACAATAATGTATCTTTGTCTAAAAGAAAGAAATCAGCTACAGAATGAAGACAGAGCAAATCAGCTAACAACTGCGAAGTCATTGCTTGTATTTCACTCTGTTCATAGAGTTTACCTAATCTCTCAGAGGCTAAAAGCTGAGATTTTGAGATAGACATTGTACTCATTATTACAAAAATACAGATTATTTATGACTACACCATATATATATATGAAGCGAGCCTTAGAACTCGCAAATCTAGGGAAAGGGTTCGTTGCTCCCAATCCCATGGTTGGGGCTGTCCTTGTTTGTAACGATAAGATCATTGGAGAAGGTTATCATCATCGCTACGGACAAGCACATGCTGAGGTCATGGCTATTAACTCTGTCCAAGACAAGGCTCTACTCCTTCAGTCAAGTCTGTACGTTACTCTCGAGCCTTGCTCTCATTATGGTAAAACACCTCCTTGTGCCGAACTCATCATTGCCTCTAAAATTCCACATGTAATCGTTGCAATGAAAGATCCCTTCTCTGAAGTTTCAGGACGAGGAATAGACATGCTTCTCAATGCAGGAATTAAAGTGGAGTGTGGACTTATGGAAGCCGAAGCTCAAGAACTAAATAAACACTTCATTAGTCAGCACAGAAATCAGCAAACATACATCAAACTTAAGTGGGCAGAAAGTTCAGATCACTTCATCGATCAGATACGAACATCTGCAGAAGATCAAGCATTTGTCTTCTCATCAAAACTTCGCCAAGCTGATGTTCATCGACAACGAAGCGAGTATCAAGCCATTCTTGTCGGTTACCGCACAGCTCTTCTAGACAACCCTAGTTTGACTAATCGCTTCTGTTCGGGCAACCAACCCCTACGTTTAGTTTTAGACCCTCTTGGCGAATTGCCCGAAGATCTCAAGCTTTTCAGCGATGGGCAGGCAAAAACAGTTATCTTCTACCAAAAGGATCTATTCGATCATAAGCCAGACATCACAGCCCCAAAGCATTGGTATGATCCATTAAGAGCTAACTTTCTTGAAGTTCACCCCATAGACTATAGCAAGCTAATAGAAGAACTGAATAACTTCCTTCGCAAGAAGCAGATTAACTCACTCTACGTTGAGGGAGGAGCTAGCACACTACAGCGATTTATTGATACTGAAGCTTATCACGAAATAGAGATAGAGCAAAGCCCCATTAAGCTAGGAACAGGTATTTCTGCTCCTCAAATCCGTTCAATAAAGAGCTAGATTAAATCCCAAACTTCACAAAATAAATCCGTTCTAAGCCAAGGCTTGGAACGGATTCTTTACTTAAAAGAAATCTCCGAAGGGAAATGATAGGTTAACTGACAAGATACTTGGCTAAAAGGGAAGTCTCGAAAGCCCTGCTCCCAAGCCAAAGCCATAGAGAAGGACTCGAAGAATCTGTAAGCTCCTTGCACACGAAAGACAATTGGACAGTCTCCATAATTTGGAATCTTGCTCTCCATCCAACCAGAGTAAGCACTTAGATGAGCCGATAGAAGCCATGATTTATTCCGAAAATCCAATTGGCAACCATACATATAGGCATCATCTTGCCAACTATTTGTTGTCTCCCAACACATAAATCCCAAAAGAGCCGTAAGCCTAAGCTTCGTATTCTTCCAAAATGGGAGAAGATATAAATCCTTACCTAGTTCAAGGTCAAAGAAATAACCAGAGGTATCAAAGAAACGTCTTGTCTTAGCATGGTTAGCAGAGGAAGCTGTTTTCAATACCGAGTTAAGAATGATATTCGGTTTCCATGAATCGTTCTGTTCTTTAAGCAGACGAATACTCGTTTGCACGTAACAATCCCCTCCTTCATTTCCCTGAACTAAGCCCTTAGGCATGGATCGTCTCTCTGCGACTTCAGGTGTAAGTTGATAGAACTCTCTGACACAACCATAGACACGGAACTCTACAGCCTCTGGAACAAGAGGCATGGATAAGTCCAAATAAAGGCTTGTGGTATTCTCAGTTTTAGATAGATTATAATCTGTCCTCAGACTAAAGGCTGTCTTCCGTCCGATCAAAGCTGAGCGAAGATAAGGACAAGGATTCGCATTAAGACCAAAATGTTTGGTAGAGTAATAGACCTCTTGTGCAGAGCAACCTGAGTAAGAAAAGCAAGCAAAGAGAAGAACAAATAGAGTTATGGAAAAAGACTTCTTTATACTCATAAAAAATAAAATAAACTTTAGCTAAGAAAAACATATAATCCGAAAAACAAAGATAGTAAAAGATCACTAAGCAATGAAGGACTTTAACTTGAAACTGATACAAAGCCCTAAACGATGAAAAGTAAAGTTTCCAAAGAGACTAAAAATTCCTTGGGAAGAAATTTGTAAATCTTCCCTACGATTCAAAAATATCTTCCCAACAATTAAATTAAACCTTACCTAAGCTTTTTAAGAATATCAGAAAAGGCAAATTAAACCAAAGCTTAAAGCTCTGAATCTCTATTAATTAAATTAGTCAAGACTAAGCATCTAACCAATAAAACTGAACAATTATTCATTTTTATCTGTTTAGAACGTAATTATCAATAATTAATATTAACAGCATTAAACAAACAAAAAAAAGAATGAACTTAATTCAACGACTTGCTAAAGAGCAAGTAAAAACATCCACAGTACAAAACATCTTTCGAATACTTCTAGGCTTAACAATGATTTATGCTGGGGTTGGACATTTAACCTTCCGCCGTATAGACTTCTATGCCCAAGTACCAACATGGCTAACTACAGACCAAGCTCTAATTGACCTCATCGTTGTTATTTCGGGAGTTGTAGAGATTATCATGGGACTGGCTATGGTGTGGGGTGGCAAAATCAAGGTACAGATTGGTCTAATCCTTGCACTCTTCTACATCGCTGTATTCCCTGGGAATATCAATCAGTACGTTAATCATATTGACGCCTTCATATTGACTACAGACAGAGCAAGGTTTCTTCGCCTACTCTTCCAGCCAGTCTTTATCCTTTGGTCACTATGGTCTTCTGGTGCTTTGAAGGTACTTTGCTGTAAGTCTTCATGTACAAAAGACTAAATCTTCACAACAACTTATTTACTTACTGAGGGTGTGCCATTTAGGTACACCCTTATTCTTTATAAACCCCTAGCTTAATTATACAAAAGATGAGAAAAACAAAAAAAGCTTAATGTTACAAAATTCTTAACCAAATACTAACTCTTTCGAAATACGAGCTTGGTACTTTTGTGTCGGATAAATAAACTAATTAATGAATCTAAAACAAAGTAATTCTATGAATCAGAAAGTTTTATTTACATGTTTCATGCTTCTTATTGGCTTTAACCAAGTGAAAGCTCAAGAAAAGACTGAGTTCCAAACTCAGGGTAAGGTAATTGCTCGTGGTTTTGTCCATGTAAACTCTCATTTCTTAGACATGTATGATGGAGTAAATCTGGATGTATCTAGAGCTTATCTGGGATACAATTATATGTTTACACCTAATCTGCAAGCAACTATTTTGGGAGATTTTGCTACAGGCAAAGACAAGAATGGACGCTTTACTCCCACCCTAAAGAATGCCTTCTTGCAATGGCATCAAGACAAGCTTATATTAACAGCAGGATTGATAGGTTTGTATCAGTTCAGAGATCAGGAATCGTACTGGGGACACCGTTATACCTATAAATCATTCCAAGACCAATATAAGTTTGGACATAGTGCAGACTTCGGTATAGCGTTCAAGTATCAAATTATCGATCCTCTCTCAATCGATTTTAGTTTTACGAATGGAGAAGGCTATAAGACTATTAGGAAAAATAAAAACAATCGCTACGCACTAGGTCTATCTCTGCATCCGATAAAAAATCTTCTAGTAAGAGCTTATGCAGATATATACAACGATAGCCTAGACCCAATAGCAGAGAATCTCAATTCTAAAGCAAGCCTTTCACATCAGTACAGTTTCGCTTTCTTCCTAGCTTACAAAAACAAGCATATAAAGACTGGACTAGAATACAACCTACAGCTTAACAATGCTTTCAGCCTAGGGAATAAGCTCTTTGGCTACTCAGCTTATTGTACCGTAGTATTGGCAGATAAGTGGAACTGCTTCGCACGATTTGACCTCTTGAAATCTTCGAATAAGGGTGGAGATGCTTGGGACAAACGAGATGGACAGGTAGCAATCCTTGGATTCGAATACAAACCATGGAAAAGCATTTGCTTAGCACCAAACTTCCGATTCGGACATAATGATAAAACTAAGAAGAAAGATTATGCCTTATTTGTGAACTTAGAATTTAGATTACGCTAAATGTAACAGAAACGTAACAAACTTGCAATCATTTTGAAACATAGTGCCAATACCTTTGTATCGTAAAAATTCTCTTAGAGTACTATTAAAACATAAACAAATGAAAAGAAAAATTCTATTTCTAGGCTCACTCTTAGCCTTTGCATTAATTTCTTGTAGCCAAGAAAACACACAAAAGATTTCAGGTGCAGGTGCGACATTCCCAGCTCCATTCTACAAAGTAATCTTCCAGAAGTACACAAAAGAAACAGGCAATGCTATAAGCTACGGAGCTATCGGTAGTGGCGGTGGATACCGAAGTTTAAAAGATCAAACTGTAGATTTCGGTGCATCAGATGTATTCTTGAAGGACAAAGAATTGAAGCAACTAAAAGGAGATGTCATCCATATTCCTGCCGTGTTAGGAGCTGTGGTATTATCTTACAATCTTGAAGGAGTCAGCAACCTAAGACTAACATCTGATATTGTTTCAGATATATTCTTAGGAAACATTAGCAAGTGGGACGATGAAAAGATTGCACAACTCAACCCAATGAGCCAACTACCAAACAAGGAGATTACTGTAGTTTATCGATCTGATGGTTCGGGAACGACAGCTGTATTCTCAGAGTACATGTCAAAAGTCAATAAAGCTTGGGAAAAGAACATAGGGAGTGGTAAATCTTTGAAGTTCCCTACTGGAGTTTCAGCCAAGGGAAATGCAGGTGTTGCGGGACTAATTGCAGAGACATCAGGTTCGATTGGCTATATTGGTTCGGAGTACGCCCTCGCTTTGCAGATACCAATGATTAGCTTGCAGAATCAATCTGGCAACTTCGTCCAAGCATGCATTGAGAGTATCTCAGCTGCAGCAAACATAGACATGCCTGAAGATACACGAGTATTCATCACGAACTCATCAAATCCTAAGGCTTATCCAATCAGTACCTTCACATGGCTTCTCGTCTATAAAGAGCAAGCGTATAACAGGCGAAGCCTAGAAGAAGCTCAAGCCCTAAAGTCTTTGATGAAATTTGTATTAAGCAAAAATGCTCAAGATTTAGCACAAAGTGTTCATTATGCACCTCTTTCTGGCAAGGCTTTAGAGAAAGCTCAAAAGGCTTTAGAGCAAATGACTTTTGAAGGTAAACCTATTCAATAATAGATTGATGAAAGACAAAGTCTTTAAGATCGTATTAATTGTAGTATCTTCTCTAATAATCTTATTTACCGTAGGGACTATCTATGCTTTGGTCAGCCAAAGCATAGATACCTTTAGGCACTTTGGCTTTTGGCACTTCCTCAATTCAACTGACTGGGATCCGATAGAGAATAAATATGGAGCATTACCATTTATCATTGGTACGCTATCCACAGCTGTTTTATCTCTAATCATCTGTATTCCCTTCTCTCTAGCAGTCATGCTTTTTAATGGAGAGTTCTTCAGAAATACCAAAATCGCTTTTTACTTCTCCTCAATAGTAGATCTATTGGCAGGGATTCCCTCTATTGTTTATGGCCTATGGGGTTTCTACGTTCTCAGACCTTATTTGATTGATTTGGGAGTAAACAGCCAAGGCTTGGGAATCTTGCTTTCATCTATCGTACTAGCGATTATGATTATCCCCTATGCCTCATCATTGAGTACTGAATTTATAGCAATGGTTCCCAATATCCTTAAGGAAGGAGCCTATAGTTTGGGAGCTACACGCTATGAAGTTATTCGCCACGTCCATTTATCCGTTGCCAACTCAGGCATACTTGCCTCATATATATTGGCATTCGGTAGAGCTTTAGGCGAAACAATGGCAGTAACCATGCTTATCGGCAACTCAAACAATATACCATTAAGTCTGCGAGATACGGGAAACACGATGGCAAGTATTATTGCTAATCAATTCGGAGAAGCCGATGGCTTAAAACTAAGTTCCCTTTTTGCAATAGGTTTATTACTATTCCTTATAACAGCCATAGTCAATCTTATTGCTAAGTACACGATTAAAATAATTAATAAGTAAATGAATCTCCCAACAGATAGTCTTATTCTTGTCCGTAAATTAAAGAATCGTATTTTTACAGGCTTCATCTATAGTTTTGCATTTCTTACGATGATTCCCTTAATTATGATTCTATTTGAATTATTAAAGAAGGGTTACAAGCAATTTAATCTTAACTTATTTACTAAAGTTGCACCCAATTCAAATGATGCACTCTTTGCTCATATCAATGGAGAAGCTATCCCGGGGGGTATATTAAATGGGCTTACAGGAACAATCTTGATCCTTTCGATAGCAATGTTTCTATCCATTCCTATTGGTATTTTAACAGGTATTTATCTAGCAGAGAATAGGAACACCTTATTGGCTAAGAGCGTAAGCATACTCAGTGACTTACTCTCAGGAATACCATCTATTGTCATCGGAGTAATAACTTATATCTGGGTAGTAATCCCCATGCATACATACTCTGCTTTTGCTGGAGGAGTATCTCTAGCAATTATGATGCTACCCATGATTATTCGCTCCACTGAAGAAAGTATTAAGATGCTACCATTGTCTCTCAAAGAAGCAGGTCTTGCCTTAGGAGGAGGCTATTACAACGTCATGTTAAAGGTATTACTACCCTCTGCTTTTGGCGGAATCTTCACGGGTACTTTACTTGCCATTTCTCGTGTTATTGGAGAGACAGCACCACTTATGGTTACAGCCCTAGGAGCTTATACAGTTAATTGGGATATTAGCTCGGAGACCTCTTCAATTTCCTTGCTGATTTGGGAGTTTTATAATGATCCAAACCTTGTCGATTTAGTTTGGTCATCATCTCTTTTACTCCTTATATTTATTTTTAGCTTAAATATATTATCAAAAAAGATTTCAAAAAAATGGAAAATACAGTAGAACACAATTATACAAATATTTTAGAGTTTCAAAATATTTCTATTTCCTACAATTCAGAAAAAAAGGCAATTAAAAATATTAATGTAGGTATTTCTGACCATAGTATTACTGCGATTATGGGACCTTCTGGCTGTGGTAAAAGTACACTCCTTCGTGCTGTAAATAGAATGCATGAACTATATCCTGAAATTCAAGTAGAAGGAGATATTCTCCTAAGGGAAAAAAGTATTTTCTCTATACCGGCCATGAGTGTTCGCCGACAGATCGGAATGGTATTTCAACGCCCCAACCCTTTTCAAACGATGAGTATCTTCGACAATGTCTTAGCAGGTTATAAGATAAATAATATCAGTCTTTCAAAATCTGAAAAGAATGAAATTGTAGAGAATGCACTCAGAAGTGTAGCCCTTTGGGACGAAGTCAAGGATAGCATGAATAAGAAGGGAAGTTTCCTCTCTGGAGGACAGCAACAGCGACTATGTATTGCTCGAGCTATTGCCCTAAAGCCAAAAGTTCTTCTAATGGACGAACCAACATCAGCCCTCGACCCAGTCTCTACACGTAAGATTGAAGAATTAATTGTCGAGCTAAAAGACCTATTTTCTATCCTTATCGTAACGCACAACATGTCTCAAGCGGCTCGTATTTCAGACAACTCAATGTTCATGTACATGGGAGAACTTATCGAATTTGGAGATACAAAACAAATGTTTACTAAGCCTAAACATAAACACACTGAAGAATATTTAACAGGAGTATTTGGTTAAACAAAAAACAATATATTATGGCTCTCAATATAAAAGAAAAACAAATGGCAATTCTACTCCATGAGTTTCAATTGCTTTCTCAGACAGTCCTTAATCAATTGGAGAACATTAACCTCTTAATTGAGCAAGATATTGACCCTAAAGTTATAGAAGATGTAGAAAGCAATGAGATTATTATTGATCGATTGGAGATTAAAATCCGAGAAGAGATTATCTTTGCAATCTTCAAGTTTACTCCTAAGGCAAGCGACTTGCGCCTATTAATCTCATACCAAGATTCCGCTACAAATCTAGAACGCATTGCAGATATGCTCCTAAACATCGCACACATCTTGAACCAGTCTTCTTCGATTAAAGATTCTGATGCTGAATTACTGCGACATATTAAGGAAATGCAAGAAATAGCCATTCAAATGGTCATAGATGCGATATTCATATTCTTGAATGGTAATTCTCAAATAGCTTATGAAATTATTGAAAAAGATAATGAAGTCGATGCTTTGTTTCATAAATTAGGCTTACTTTTACAAGAGAAGTTTCAAGACAAACAAATTAAGAATAAATCCGTCACACAAATTATTAACTTGACACTAATCTCTCAGAACTTTGAACGTATAGCAGATTGTGCAACCAACATTGCGGAATCTGCAATCTTCATTTCTGAGGGAAAAGACATAAGGCATGCAAAAATCTAAGATATTAATTGTAGATGATGAAGCTGATATTCGAGAGATTCTAAGCTTTAACCTAACCAATGAAGGCTACCAGATTATGGAAGTGGCGTCTGCTGAGCAAGCATGGGAGCTATTAAATGAAGATATTCACCTGATCTTACTAGATGTTATGATGGAGGGTATGTCTGGCTTCCAGTTTGCGAACAAACTAAGACAAGCAAATATCCACACACCAATCATATTCCTTACAGCAAAGAGTTCGGAGAATGACATGCTTACAGGCTTCTCTATCGGAGGAGATGACTATATCTATAAGCCATTTTCCATTAAAGAAGTTTTGGCTCGAGTAAAGAGTGTCTTAAAACGAACAAATCTTTTGATAAATACAAGCAAGACAAGTCTAATCTTCAAAGACTTCTCTATTGATTTAGATGCTAAAACCTTAAAGATTGAGAATAAGTTCATACAACTTACACGTAAAGAATTTGAAATACTAGCCCTCCTTGTAGAGAATCAGGGGCGAACATTCTCTCGTACTGAGATATTAGAAAAGATTTGGTCTGATGAAGTTTTTGTCCTAGAACGCACGGTTGACGTGCATATTACTCGCCTACGCAAGAAGATTCGCAAGTATGGGAATTGTATTGTGAATCGAATCGGTTATGGTTACCTCTTCCAGATAGAACAAGTATAGTGATACTCCGATGAAAATATCTTACAAGTATAAGCTATTAGGCTATTTTGTTTTCATTTTCTTCCTCTTCACTATTTCTATTATTGTATTACAGCGAAAGGAAGAAGAGAAATACCGTATCGAACGCTTGCAATCACAACTAAACAACTATGCTCAACTTGTACATAATTACTTCTTAAATAGGAATATTCAACCCAAGCAATCCAAACTTAAAGAGCTTGAAATAGCACATATTCTCCCCTCAGATATTCGACTTAGCATCATCAGTAAATCGGGAAATGTCTTATTCGATCGAGACTTTACAGAAGATCTAGAGAAAATGGAGAATCACTTAGATCGCCCCGAGATAAAAAGTGCATCATACAAGGGTTCAGGTTGGAATATCCGCCAATCAAGTTCAGTACACAAAGCCTTCTTTTATTTTGCTCGCAACTATAAAGACTACTACATTCGCATAGCCTTACAATATACAGACCAAACGAAGGATTTACTCCAAGCAAACAACTACTTCCTCTACATCGTACTGATCATTTTTATCACTACCCTAATCTTTTTATACTTGATCTCCCACCAGTTTGGATACTCGATCAATAAGCTCAAAGACTTCAGTATTTCAGTACGAAATGGGGAGGACAGCTCAGCAAAAATAATTTTCCCAAACGACGAAGTTGGAGACATTGCTAAGGAATTGGTTCTCATCTTTAAGGAACAAGAAAAGACCAACAAAGCCCTAGAAGATGAAAAAGATAAGATGATCCAGCACCTAAAATATGCAACAGAAGGCTTAGCAATATTTGACCCAAAGGATATAAAAATCTATGCGAACACTCATTTCTACCAAATTATCAATCTAATTTCAGACAAGGCAACATTGACGACTGATAATATCCTTCAACTTCCAGAGTTTACTCCATTAGAAAACTTCCTACATAGCACAGAAAAAAAAGATAAATTCAAGAGCATACAGATCCATAAGAACGGCAAATATTTCCACCTAAGTCTCTGTATTTTTGAGGACAAGAGTTATGAAATACGCCTTAGAAACATCACAAAGATGGAGAAGACACGTATTCTCAAACAAGAGATTACGAGCAATATTGCTCATGAATTACGTACTCCAACAACCTGTCTAAGAGCTTTTCTTGAAACCTTAAATAAAAACCATAAAATCTCTGATGAGCAACGTAAAAGTTTCATAGAGAAAGCTTACAAACAATCCAAACGGCTAACGCAACTAATTGAAGATGTTAGTCTTCTGAGTAATCTATCTGAATATCCAGAACATTATACCTTCGAGCAGGTAGACTTAAAAGAGCTACTCAATACGATTCATGGCGAGTTTCAAGGCCTTCTATTCGAGCAGAACATTAGTTTCAACTCTTTGGACCAATCAGTACAGGTCTTTGGGAATAAGAGTTTGCTCCATTCTGTTTTTTCCAACCTTGTAGATAATACCATTAAATATGCGGGCAAAGGCACTTCGATAAACATCAAGCTGCTCAAAAACAAAGAGAAACACGTCTACCTCTCGTTTTACGATACAGGTTCAGGTATCGAAGAAGAACATCTCAACCGTATTTTTGAGCGTTTCTATCGAACAAATAATGGACGCACACGAAATACTGGAGGTTCTGGTCTAGGTTTATCGATTGTTTACAACATCATACAGATACATAAGGGAGACATCCAAGTTAAGAACCATATAGACGGAGGCTTAGAATATCAGATATGCTTAAAAGAATAAGCTAAATTTCTTCTTTTTTCTTATTAAAAACACGTGTGTCTTGTCTGCTTGATTGTTTTATTCCAAAGACTCTAAAAAATCATAGAAAAAAAACAAAATACAAATAGAATGAAAAGCCCCATTAATTAGAGAAATCAAATAACTAGAAAGGATAAAAAGGCTAAATCGTATTTAGCCTTTTTATTAGCTTTTAGAGTTAAATAGCTTTTTCCCTTTCCAAAGGGCTACAAGAATAAAGAAAGCAATCTTCCCTTTTAACGAAGGAACTTGTGAGCCATCAATCACAATATAATTATCATAAAGATTAAAAGTATGAATACCATAGGAGCGGAATCCCCCCTTTGGATGGAAGAATCGTACGACTTCTTGAAGCCTACCACTCTTTTGTTGCTCAAATAGCACAACTCCTTCTCCATAAAAATAGTTACCAATCTGATTAGCTCGATAGCGTTTGCCCTTATAGTCAAAGTAATCTCCTGCAGCACGAGCTATTTTTTCAGGGAAAACAACTTCCCTTGCAGTGTCATTTTGCACTATTCGGTCTTGATTTGTTTCATAAACAAAGCAATTATCCAAATCCACTCCAAAAGAAGCACTGCAATAATTTTGCTTATCTTGTGTGTAGAATATAGGGTCAACGAAAGGCATATCAGCAAGAACTTTATCAAAGACTAACTCTTCTTTTAGCTCATCATAGCAATATTGCCTTGTCTTCCCAGACTCATTATTTTCAGGAACAACGAAGATTTTACCATTTTCTCTAATAATGTAAGGCCACGAAAGGTGAGTATCCAAACGTAACAGCTCTTTATGTCGAATATATTGATAGCTTGCTTTATCAACAACAACGAGAGAAAGAATGCCACGACCTAAGCTATAAATCCATTCCTCTGCGAAGATATAGATTTCTGTATCTGTTATTTTGTAGATAAATGGGTCTGCAAACCAAGATGTTTTAGGACAACCCTTGACCCATTGAACTTGATTGATTAAGTTTTTATCTGTCAGTTTTCTTTCATCTGTTAGCTTAATCAAACCGAGTTCATAAGTAAATGCTCCAATAAAGTCTCTGTATAAATAGTTTACAAAGTCTGTTTTGAGTTTTTTTAGCATAATAACTTCCCTAGATCTTAGGTAATACTACATCACAAGTGAAGTACTCAACTCCTCCCATCTTATATTTATAGCGTTCATCTCCAACAGTAAGATCAATCACTCTCAGATCAGTGTTCTCTAAGATATAACGCATTGTTTCAACAATAAGAACAGAACCAGGGGAGTAGAAACTAAAATCAGGATTGATTGCAATACGAGGGATTAGGATAGCTTTTTGATCTTCGTGTATAAATCCCATTATGACTCCTGCTACAACATCATTCATTTTGAGGGTAGATGTAAAGGTGTTATCCATTTGTCTCAGGCTGTAACTTTCCGGTTTGAGATACATAAAGTATTTATTCGAGATAGCTTCATCCCCCCATAATATAGGAAAACCATATTGTTCAATTTGTCTCTTAACATAGATTTCCATAGCCTCCTCAAATAGTCTTAAATTATTTTTTATAGGATGGGCAACTTCCAAAGAATACTTAACCTCATCTCGTTCCATTCTATTATAAGCCTTTCGGACATTCTGTCTTGAATTAGACGATAGTGAAGCTATATATGATTCGACATCTTTTTGTTCAGGTATTTTAACACAAGCATTTTTCTGAAGACTTAGATTAGGATATAGCTCTTTCACTGCATCTATAAGAATAGTGTTTTCTTGTACCTGAGAGAGTTCAATTTCCTTATTTATTTTTTTTTGAAGAGCTGTAATACAGGTCTTCATCAAATCAATTCCTAGATCTTCTGCATATATAAAGTTTACAAAGTCACAATCTTGACTTGCTAAGATGGAAACTGTTGATGTCTTCTTAAATATGTTTGTTGTTAGAGGGGCTATAAGGATCGGTTTATAACTTCCATTCTCTTGTTGTGTTGAACAGAGGTAAAAAACACTGACCTCACCTCTCTTGATATTCAAACACTTCTTAATAAAATAGTTCCTCATATACACATAGTCCTGAAAGGGCGTAAGCTTAGGATTAGCAGCATAAAGCTCTTGCCAAGCCTTCTTTACAGAACTTATATTATAGTATTTTTCAATCTTAATGTCCATTATTTTATTTCTTAATTATTCATTGTATAAATTTAAATTGTAACAAATATAATCATTATTAATATAATTCAAGAAGGATTAAACATCATAAGTGCTTGAATCTAGATACTTAGAAAACTCAAACTTCCCATAAGCCTATTCAAAAGAGGTTCTAAGCATCGCAAATCCTAATAAGAATAAGAACACTGACTCAATGTTTTTTTGCTAGTCCTTTAGTTTTGTAGAGTCTCCTAGGTAGGAGACTAAAATTTCCTATAATGGAGACAAAAGTCTCCTAAAAAGGAGACTATAATCTCCCTTATAGGTAGAGCTTTGCACAATTCGGTTTCTCAATTTTTGGCAGATTTAGGCTTATGTATTTAAGCTTTTAGCCAAAACTCTAAAGAGCGTATAACTCCCCC
>PDWI01005477.1_pt1 | contig 16363 bp, 12 predicted proteins | sample 1430891 | NCBI WGS metagenome assembly PDWI01 (sample SAMN01162508, study PRJNA174530) | Oral metagenome, whole genome shotgun sequencing project. | biome: Marine environment; feature: Marine mammal; material: Swab sample of the gingival sulcus; isolation source: swab sample of gingival sulcus...
CATCGGTTTTTGTTCAACTTCTCCTGCACATCTCTCACATTTCCCGTCATCAAGATCTTCGTTTGCTAGTCCTGTTTTACAGTTTGGACATCGGTTAATAGGTTTGTAGTCAATATACGCAAGTCTCTCACTATCAAGATATTTTTTTAATTTTGCTTCAAAAATTTCCTCGTCATTCTGAGGCAACGCCGAAGAATCTAGACTCTTCGCTTCGCTCTGAGTGACGGGAAGTGCTACTTCTCCATTTCTAATTTTCTTCTCTAACTCTTCTATTGGCTTCGCTTTTTGTGCTACTTCATCATAGTAATGGGTATAGAATTTCAAGAAAATTCGTTGGGTTCGTTTGTAATATTTAGGATCTGCGGTACTAAATTCTCTATCCAAATCATAGGTAAAACCAAATTTTTCTAGCTGATCTTTGAAAATTGCAATATTGTCAGCCGATGCTTTTTGTGGAGTGACTTTATTTTGGATAGCATAATTTTCTGTTCCCAATCAAAACGTGTCAAATCCCATAGGATGCAAGACATTATAGCCTTCAAGCATCTTTTTTCTACTCAAGACATCAGTCGCGATATATCCTTTGGGATGCCCTACATGCAGTCCTGCCCCAGAAGGATACGGGAACATATCTAATACATAAAATTTAGGTTTCTTGCTATCATTACTGACCTTGTAAACTCCAGCTTCTTTTCGCTTTTTTTGTCGTTTTTTTGTAATATCTTGATTTTGCATGAGTATACTTCCAATATAAAAATAATATATCTTAACTCAATGATAAGTGTGTATTAGATTATGCTTTTAGAAAGGAAATACAAGCTATTTTTTCTCAATACTTTTGCTCACAATATAGCTGCAGTGTATAAACGAATCGTAAAATAGCTCTTGTAAAAAGGAGTAATTTTATTACACTTTTTTATAATATTTTTTTATTGTTATTATCAAAAATATGTTTACTCATCTCCATGGACATAGCACCTTTTCATTCCTGGAAGCAATAGGGAAACCTGATGAAATCGTCAAAAAAGCAAAAAGTTTGGGTATGCAAGGAGTAGCAATCACTGATTTGGGAGGGATGTATTCTGCGATTAAACTCTATCAGTCTGCAAAAGATGCAGACATTACTCCAATACTTTGAGTAGAATTAGGCTTTGTGGTGAATATTAGCGAATTTAAACCTCATATAGACATAGGAAATATCTGTCTTTTAGCGACTTCATCAGAAGGGTATCTCAATTTGATTAAAATTGTTTCATTTGCAAACACCAAAGGGATAGAAAAAATAGCCAAAGTAGATTTTGATATTTTACAGCAGTATGCAAAAGGGATTACCGTATTTTTTTGAGGGATACACTCATGGATTGGAAAAAAGATTTTGCAAAACGAAAATCCTGAAAAAATCACAGAGCTCATACAGAGATTTATCTCGATTTTTGGGAAAGATGCTGTTTTTCTGGAAGTTATTGCACAGCCGTATTCTGCAATTCCTGAACTCAAGAAAATCAATGATACGCTCCTTGAATATGCTCAACAGCTTAATTTAGGGGTTATTGTAGACAATGAATACAAGTATATAGAAAAAGATGATAAAGAAACATGGGAAATTGCGCTTGCAGTAAAAGATGGAAAAAAAATTTATGAGGAGGATAGGAGAAAACCTGAAGGAGATTTTTCTTTCCAAAACAAGGAGCAGATTTTGACAACGTGTATAGCAAATGGTTATTCTCGTGAGCAGGTCGAACAACGAATTACAACAAATAATAGTATTATGGAACGTACTTCAATTGATATCGCTATGCATCAGGCTCTTTTCCCTGTACATCAGACGCCTGAAAATATTCAAGAGATGTACGAAAAGATGAAAGATGAGTTGGTGGTGAAGAAGTAGGGGGGAATGATTAATGGTTAATGATGAATTATTAATGGTGTTAATGCCTCCCTTTTATATCTTTACCTCCCTCCCCACTTCGTGGGGTTTCCCTCCTAACAGGAGGGACTGATAATGAAAAATCTTTTTAAGCCTCTCCTGCTAGGAGAGGTGTCCTGAGCTTGTCGAAGGACGGAGAGGTAAGTTCCTTCCCCTCGGAGGGAGGTTAGGTGGGGGAAATAATTTAATTATAAATATTAGAAACAACCATGATTCGTGTACATTCAATAGAAACCTTTAGTACCCAAGACTGACCATGAATTAGGTTGGTCGTTTTTTTGCAAGGCTGTCATTTTAAGTGTTTATATTGTCACAATCCTGATACCATTCCAGAAAAATGAGGGAAGATGATGGAAGATGAAGAAATTATCGAATATATCAATAAACAGAGAGGCTATATCAAAAATTGAGGAATAACTTTTTCTGGTGGAGAACCGACGTTGCAGGCCAAAAATCTCATTCCTTTGTTTAAAAAAATTAAGGAAATGGGCGTGCATATCTGTATTGATAGTAATGGATTTATTCTGACTCCTGATGTGAAAGAATTATTGAGTTATGTGGATTTAGTATTACTAGATATCAAGCATATTGATAATGAAATGCACAAAAAACTAACCGGGCAACCGAATGTGCATACCTTACAGATGTTGGAATATTTGGAAAGTGATGAAAATAGGAAGCATAACAATACCAAATATTGGGTGAGACATGTCTATGTTCCATGATGGACGGCGATAGAAAAATATGTGCATCAATTAGGACAATTTTTGCAGAATAGAAAAAATTTGGAAGAAATTACCATCCTCCCCTATCATACGCTTGGAGTAGAGAAATGGGAAGCAATGGGTTGGAAATATGGACTTGAAGGGGTGAAACCACCGACAGCAGAAAGTGTCGCCAAGGCAAAAGAGATTTTATCAGAGTATGTAGATTGTAGAGTGAGGTAGTAGTATTTTCCTCTTGTAAATCTTCTGAAAAAAACTATATATCCACTATGTAATTAGTAGTTATGTTTTATTTTTTTCTGTATTAAGAAATTATGAATATAAAAAAAATTAGTGTTTTAGCTCTTGTTTGTGGAGTTTTAGTTTCCCTTTCAGCCTGTAATCTTACTCATTTTGAACGAGAAAATGATGAAAATGAGGTGCTAAAATTAGAACAATTTAGCTGAACATTAAATACGGAAACATCAAATAAAGCATCTCCTCTTTGAGAGGAAGAAATTGCAGGATGTGAAATGCTAAAACTTCAGCCAACTGAAAGTATTGCTATTGATGATATTGTCCAAAATTGTAAAAAGAAAAAATATGCATTATATCTTGATCCTCCTTTTTCTCAACCGCTTGCTAAATATCATGATGGGGATTGAACAATAAATGGGATGTTTTTGATTACTCATAAAGATTGAGCTCTATCAATCCAAAAACTGCATAATACCTATGTTTCCAAAAAAGGGAATCTACTCAAACAACGAGATTGTAATCATACATGGAATGAAGAGAATGCGTCACTTCCTTGAGAAGGTTTTTTTCCTCCTTTGAAGCTTATGCTCGATATAACCACCTTTGTAAATAAGAGAAAAAATGATATTCAAGGGAAAATCAATCAGCTTGGAGTAAATCGGTTTGCTACTTGTCCGTATAATTATTATGAAAATACTTATCATGCTGATGCTTGAAAAATCTCGCGTCCTTATTGATGATTTCTAGAAAAAGGCGAGCATTATTTCCTTTTGTGAGCACGTAATGAGGCTTTGCAGTATACTCATTGCCCTCCCAAATATTTTTTGATAGACGGGACTTTATATGTTCCATGAGAAAATGAGCTTGTTGATCTTGGGTATTGAGTATACACAAAAAAAGGGAGATGGATGTTCTCTGATTTTGTAGGTGATACTGCGATTGTTCAAAGAAGAACAGCTTTGTCTATCTTTTCGTGAATAACTATTCAACATCTTGAAAATACCCTTCCTATTGGAGAGCAATATATAGAAACTTGTGAAATCCCTTTAAGATAATAAGTTTTTTTATGCTAAGGCTTTCGTTCAAGAGGCCTTATAAATTTTTTGACTCTGTCATTAAGCTGTGATTGTTTCAGTTCAGTTTCGGTAATGACTTTATAATCATCACATATCTTTGCAATCGTTTTCCCTGTATGACTAATGGGCAAGATCGAGAGAAACTCCAAATCACGGTATCAATGCTTTTTGTTTTTTAACCAAGCAATTGCAGGAGATATATCACTATCTGCCGTAATGATAATAGCTTTGTCATAATTTCTCTGCATTCCGTCAGCCAAGATTTGGATCGCCATATTTACATCTGTTCTTTTCTCTTCCCAAGAAGTATAAAACAAATATTTCAACGCAGATAAAAAGATCTTTTTGGTCAATGTAAATCATTGTTTGAGCCAAGAATTTACGAGAATCTTATCAATTGAAAAACAACGAACTTTCTTTTTTGAAGTATATCTCCTCTCTACTTCCTGATATTTCCCAAGAATGGTTTTAATTCTTCTCACCCCCAAAGCATTAATATAATTTTTGTGTCTTACTACCCCATCACTATCATCCTTAGGATTAAAATATGCTGTAAAGTAGTAAACTTCTTGGATTGCTTCGTTTTCTTTATCAATATAATTTTCAGCTAATTTTCTATAATCTAACCGATAATATTTTTTTCAAAATTTCTTGATTGAATGATATACATTAAATCCATCAACATAGACATATACATTCTTTTTCATTACTTTTACTTTTTTATTCTTGTTGTTTGTATTCATATATTATTTTTTATAAAAAATGAAAAGCCCCATCAATAACGACGAGGCTTCTTACGGATGAGTATTGACAACTAATACTATACAGCAAAGTGCCTCTCCATCTCTTTGGTACCATAATATTACTCATTTTTTTTCATATTTCAAGTTTTTTTGACTTTTATTACTAAATCTTTGACTTCCTCCCAGCTTCACTGGGATTTTTTTACTCTTTTAATCTAGCAAAAGAAATAGTTGAAAAAGCATTCAAGAAGTATATATATGTATGTATAATATGTATATTTCTTTTATATCTTTAGTCTTCACACTCATGGAAGAGAAAAAGACTCGTTCTAGTCAACTCTTAGAATCTGATGTTTCTAACTCATACAAAGCTTTTCATATTTTTGTATTCAAGAGATTGCCAGTTATCTTGGTGCTGGTATTAGCTGGAATTCTCGCATACTACTATGTATTTTTAGGGTCTAAAGACAAAAATAACATCGTTGATAGAACTGAAATTGAAGCGCCTATCAAAGAAAATTATCGTAAATTATATACTACAACCCTCCAGCATGATGCAGTACAGACCATTATCAAAGATGGATATCTCGCAATGAAAGATACTGTACTTACTTCTGTGTGAAATCTCATAAAAGTAAAAGGATGGAACATGCCTAACATGGTAAATACCAATATTGATAGTTTGCCCGAGATGCGTACCTTTGCAAAAACATGATATGACATCAATCAATTAGAAGCGCTTATCAAAGATATTATTCTTGATGGGCAAGCTTCTACCCCTCCTTTTTCCGTTTCAAGAACACTACTAACTGTAGAAAATATTGAAGAGCAATTCTCACTCTCGTGTCTAAAAGGGGTAAAACTGAATACCTATTTGTGTGACAAATATGTTGAAAGTTTTTTAGATGTTATGCATCTGTATCGTTTAGATACTATTCCTGAACAATTGAAAGAGATGTATACGCATCTTGACACTGAGCAACAACAAAAATTTTGTCTAGGAATGGAGAAATTTATCCTCTTTAGTCACACAGATAATGGTACTATTGGGGAGGTTATCAGAAAATGTGGAAAATCTCATTTTGCTAAATATCTTAGCTACAAGACCTTTTATACTGCAAAAAAAGGGATTATAAAATGAGGAGTAAGTGAAAGTATGAACACCTCTCATGATATCAATATGTATCTTATCCTCTCCCTTCAGCAATCTATCGCAAAAAATATTACACGTGCACGTATCAATGTAAATAGTATTCATGCTTATCTTGACCTCGTAGAAAAAGTGATGCTCAGAAGTAAAAACACTGCCATTGCACCTATTTACTATGATTGGGTATTTTGGTTTAATGAGTATATTCTCAAAGAGGGTCTTCAAAAAGCAAGGTATTCACAGTCTAACCTCCAATCTGATATTGAGATGATTATTCCAAAAATATTAAAAATTGATAATGGAAACCAAGCGATATGAATACCATGACTTCGTGATAGTTTGTTAAATCCTGCTGTTGCAGAATTGGGGAAAAATATAGGAACTTCTAAACTTGTGCATCTTGATGCTTTACAAAGAATTACTGATTTTGTCAATGACCTGTCCTTTTTTGTCTTTACAAAAAATGCCTATAAAGAAAATACTGATCAGAGAGTGGTCAACGTTATGGGATATATCATTATCCAATATGAAGGGAAAAATTATAACCTCAACACAACATTGGAAATGGACGCAAGTAGTTTTAGGATTTTACACGTAACTATTGATTGATATCCTGTATTTAATACTGCATTAAATAAATTATTGAAAAATAATTTCTTTTCTCTGCCAGATTTGTACCAATACATTAACAAAAATTTAAAATTCTATTTTGATAACGAGCAGATAAGTTTCTGTTCACTTGTACAGAAAACCTTTTGATGAGTTTCTGATCCTTTCCAATCGCAGGAGAATGAACATAATAAAAAATATCAAGTTTTTTGTAGTCCTGAAAAAGTACGTATTGTAGGAGAGGAAACGACCTACACTATAGGTATCAGTTGATTTTCTGTACAAACGATTACCGTTAGTGATCCTGTATTACAAGATGCACTTACTCAGCATTTTATCAAAGATACCACAAGTGATATCGACCTTGTAGGATTGATTGAAGGAATTGTATACTATACCCCTGAAGAAAAAGAAAAAGTGTATACTGGTTCTACAAAAGTTATTGTGGTATTAGATAAAATCAGGGAATACATGAATATCAAGGCGACAGATGTGATTGAACAAGGAGATATCATTTTAGCAGAAATTATTGTACAAGATATTCCGTTTATTATCCATTATGATTTTGAAACCGATACGATAAAAACAGTATTCTTCAAAGGGATTAGGGTCGCACCTTGAAGTGAACACTTCCTCAAAGTTCCTTCTTTTAACCTTACTCTGTCTAAGGAGAATCAGAGCAATATCAACGTATTCTTGATTGAGCCACTGGAATATATCAAAAAGAAAAATCCATATATTTATTTACAATATCTGAAACTAACAAAATAGCATGTATAAAAAACGAAAATTAGAAGATTTACATACTTTTGAAAATCGCTTTTTTGATAATTTGGTTATGGTCATGAAAAGACAGAAATGTATGAGTATTGCTGAATTATTAAAAGTTGCGTTTTGAGAGTGAGATGAGAGTTATTTCTTTGATTATGGAAGACTTGCGTTTAGGCTACAAGACGATGGAAAGCATTTTCAATTTTTTGATGAAAAAGAGAAGATACAGATTAGTGTGCCTTATGATCAAAAAAGCAAACTCAACAGTTTTGTAAAACATTTTATGATAAAAGGAAAGAAAAAACTCCTTAGTGTTGAGGATACCTTGTACGCTGAATTTAAAAAAGGGACTTTCTCTAGCTTGTTGGATAAGCCTTATCTCGTATATGATATCGAAACGACCATGGGAGCAGGAAACCAACTAGATACCTATAAGTTTTTACTTGCCTATAGTCTTGAAGTACACCCAAAAACTGGAAGCAAAAACACGGATGAGCAGAAAATGAAATATGAATATATTGATCAAGCAGGATTAAAAAAATTTGTCCAAAAGTTGCTTAATTTTGATGGATATATCGTGGGGTTCAACAGTATTGCTTTCGATAATCCCGTTTCTGTATTAAATGTATGAGGAACCCAAGAACAAATCGATATACTCAATAAGAAATCTATTGATTTATTTTTGTTTATCTGGCATCTGACAGGCAGGAGAGTTGGACTTAACAAAGTTTCCGAGTCGTTTATTGGACTCAGCAAAACCCTCTCTTCTGGTGCTGAATGAGAGGGGTTATACCAAAAATATCTAGACACAGGAGAACAGAAATATTTAGACGAGTTTAAGAAATATTGTAAAAACGACGTAAGAATGACGTTGATGGTATTACTCTATCTTTGGTATTTCAAAAAAGTTGATATGGATGATGTGGAATATACTTATCAACTTGAGCAGTTTGTACAGATGGCAAATAGCAAAGAAACTACTCCTGAAGAAGATAGCGAAACCAAAGTCCAACAATCTATTTTTTAATCACTCAGTATTATCTATGACAAGACCTATTGTCAAAACCTTATCCCATTATTACAATCATCAAGCCGAGAAGTACGCACAAACAAGGAGAAAATTTTGGTCTGAAAAATCTCTTCTTTTGGATACCTTAACACAATATGTAGAAAAATACGCTTTGAAAGAACTTCGTATCTTGGAATTTTGATGTGGAGATGGGAGATTTTTTCGTGAGGTGTTAGCCGAATTTGCAGATAAACATCATATTACCATACACTATGTCGGTGTGGATATTTCCGAATCATTACTTGCTATTGCAGAGGAAACTGCAAAGCGTTGTCCTAGCATTTCAGCACAGTTTATTTGTGCAGATATTATTGATTATGTTAGCACATGTACACAAGAAAGTTTTGATATGGTGGTATGAATTGCAAGTTTTCAGCATATCCAGACATACAACGAGAGGCTTTATCTCATGCAATACTTTTATCATATTTTACGCTATGATGGAGTAGTGCTTATGCTTAACTGGTCTTTTTCTGAACGATTTATTAAAAAGTATTGGAAAGCGCTCCTTCAAGGAATAAAAAATTATTTAGTGAGTTTTGGGAAACAAGCGTGGAATTCGCTCTATTTACCTCGAAAAAGTGCAGATTGAAGCACCTTTTACAGATTCTATCATATCTTTCTCTTAGCAGAATTTCGTAAATTAGTACTCTTTTCATCATTCGTTATGAAGAAACTTGGTTATCTAGACAAAAAGGCACACTTTTCTTCTTGGAGATATGCAAAAAACTCTTTTTTCCTTGCACAAAAAAAAGTCATCTTATCAGAAGACTAAAAGAAATTTCAAGTAAGCGCGTACTCTTAGAGAAGTGATTGGGTTGGTGTTTGAAGGGTAAAACAAGCTTCTAGAAATTCTGAGATGTATACGTAAATTCTCAAGTAAAATGGAGGTTTTCGCTTCTCTGATACTTAACTAGTGGTAATGAATACACTTTGAGTAAAAAAAATAGAGAAAGCATTATTACTCTTTTTTCGTTTCTTTTTCCAAAAAATCTATAACTTTTTCAATTGGTTCGTTTACTTCAATACTATTACTATCATTGTAATATGGCATCGTATCATCAGATACACTGAGTTCAATATTCTTTTCAAGAATAAACTTTCTGAGCAATAAATTCACAACAGTAGAAAAACTTAATCCCATTGTCTTGGCTATCGCATCAACTTCTTGTCTCAATTTACTATCTAATCTAATATTTGTGTTAATTTTTGTGGTAGTAGTTGCCATAATATATATACTTGTAGATAAATTTATTTACATAAAAAATAATTAATAAGAATATGCAAGAGAAAATCTAATACTATTATCATAATATCAAAAAATAAACTTTCTATTGACATTTATATATATAAGTATATTTGAATCGTCAAAAATCAAAAAGATTTGCGATAGCGGAATCCGAAAAGCTTATAGAGTAGGAGGAAAATAAAAACAAATATAAAATGAAAAAACTTGTAGAATTTGGAGTGGTAAGTATTTGTTTATGGATTGGTTCTTTTTTTATTTTTTGGTTTATATCCTATACAATATACGATTTTGGTGTTGATCTATTAAAAAATAGATATATGCATCATTTTATGGCAGGAGTATATATTCCATATTTACTACTTCCTGCAGGGAGAAAATTAGAAAGTAAATCTTATCCCTTCATAACATATTTAGCAGTATGTCTTGTATGGGAATCTGGACAATACTTACTGATTGATGGACATTGTTTTCAATGGGATCAATTGTTTTGGGATGTAACAGGAATTAGCGTTATATTCTTACTAAGTAAAAAAATAAGGTATCTTAGAGTATAGATAGGATACCTTTTTTATATTATTTTTTCTTTCATTACATATATCTCTACTCCCCTTTCGCTTCTCTGATACTCAGCTGGATTTTTCAGGTTTTTTCATCAATAGATAATATTTTTACTTGGACATCTTGTCCGACTTGTAAGAAATCATTAGGATCTTTGATGAAGGTATCTGCGATGTGAGAGACATGCACAAGTCCATCGTTTTTTAATCCAATATCCACAAAAGCACCAAATGCTACGACATTTTTCACGATTCCTGGGACAATATCTCCCTCCTGGATGTCTGAAATATCTTTGCTTGGCGTAGCTTTTTTGTGGGTTGAAATCGTTCTTTTTTCTTTTCCTGCTTCGGTATATGAGGAAAGGATAAACTTGATGGTATCTCTGTTGGTGTCAGGGTATAATTTTTGTAATTCTTCTTGGTGAGAGGTGAAAAAATCACGAATATGTCATTCAGACCCCAAGATATTGGGGGAAGAATCCATTTGCTGAGTAGTGGATCCTTCGTTTCAGTCAGGATGACCAGTGGTTTTGTTGGTAAAATATTCTAAAATATATTTTGCTACTGCATATTGTTCTGGATGGATATCGGTAGTATCTAGTTTTTCTGTACTTTCTGGAATTCTCAGAAATCCAATAGCCTGTTCATAAGTTTTATCAGACATTTGTTTTTTGAGTTCCTCTCTTGAAGCATAAGGTCTGTTGTTATAGATTTTTTTTGCCAATCTTTTATCAATACCAGAAATATAATTTAACACATAGCTTGATGCATTGTTCACATTGATTCCAATGAGATTCACCACATCTTCAACCACATTCCCAAGTTTTTCTTCAAGTTTTTTTGCTGGGACATCGTGTTGATACAGTCCAACGCCAATACTTCCAACAGGGACTTTTACAAGTTCAGACAAGGGATCAATAAATCTCCTTCCAATAGAAATCGTCCCTCTATCAAGGGAATCAAGTTTAGGGAATTCTTCCTGGGCGATTTTACTGGCACTGTATACTGATGCACCTGATTCATTCACAATATAGATGTCCGTGTCTGTGAGTTCTTGCACGAGATCAATCGTTTCTTTGTTTCCTGTTCCATTCCCGATAATAATCACATCTGGATTGTGCTTTTCGAGTAAGTCGGTGATGATGTCTTTGGCTTCTTGGGATTTATGCAAATAGATTTTTGTAAATGCTTGTGGATTTCCAAGTTCATCTAAAATTGCAATTTTACATCCAGCAGCATATCATGGATCTATCGCAAGGATCTTGTTTCCATATTCAGGTTTGGTCATCAACAATCTTTTGAGATTGATTTGGAAGGTTGCAATCGCATCATCTTCTCCACGTTCTGATAGCACTCCTCTGATTTCATTTTCTACGGATGAAAACAAAGCATCATACCCTTTTTTGAAAGCGAGTTGAAGTTGAGGGGTGAATGCCCTTTGTCATTCAGAGCGAAGCGAAGAATCTATTTTTTGTGTAGTGGATCCTTCGTTTCACTCAGGATGACCAGCGTTTAGTATTTCTGCGTACTGCTTTTGTATTGCAAGGGTATGCTCTTCTTCTTTCTCTATTTTTACATTTAATATTCCTAGATTTTCTCCTCTGTTTAGTGCAAGGATTTGATAAGGTTTTAATAGGCGAATAGGATTGATGAAGTCTGAATAAATTTCAAATTTAGGGATTTGTTGTTTGTCTTTATCATTAAGTTTTTCGAGTGATTTTTCAGTTTTATATTTTGAGCTAATATTTCCCGTTTTATTTAAGTTTTTGATAAGCGATGCTCTTAAATCTGCGTTAGCAGAAATTTCAGCAGCAATAATTTCTTGGCATCATTCTAAAATTTCCTCAAAAGAAAAATTTTGCAAAACTTCTGCTAATTCAGGAGTGTTTTCTGTGAGTTCTTTGTTCTGTTTGAGTATGTCCGCAAAGGGTTGGAATCCGTTTTCTATGGCAATCATCGCCTTAGTTTTTCTCTTTGATTTGTAGGGTTTATAGATTTCTTCAACTTCTTTTTGCGTCTGTGCTTTTAAGATATTTTCCATCAGTTCAGGAGTCATCTTTCCCTGCTCCTCTATTCCGTTAATCGCAGTTTTTTTCGCTTCATAAAGATTTTCTAGCTTGGTTTTTAATGCTAAAATATTTCTGATTTCATCTTCATCAAGATTCCCTGTTTTTTCTTTTCTATAACGAGCGATAAAAGGTACGGTTGCGCCCTCATTAGTTAAATTTAAAACGACTTCTACTTGTGAAGTTTGAAAATTATGTTCTTGGCTAATTTCTCTGGTATAATTTGGTTCTTGAAGAGCTTGAATTGTTTGGATATTTTCCATTATTGTAGTTGTTTGTAAATTAAAATGCTATAAAGGTATAACTTTAACTTGCCTGAAATTTTTACTCTTATTACGCTTACTCAAAAACTTTCTACGTTAAATTGATAATATAGAAAAACACTCTAGAGTTACCTTCTCAGATATTGATAGATTTTGTAAATAAGACGATTACATATCAGATCAAAATTTCCGTAATGTTCTATTTTGTATCATCAAATTAATTCTTTTACTCTTCCTACACTCGCGAGGGGGTGATTTTTGATACCTGTAGGGGCAACTCCCATAGCATTGACCGTAGTATATCCATTTCTCTTGGCTCGCTGTAATACTGCATAGGTCAGGTAATGCTGTCCACCGATATTTTTTTCACTTCTTCTAATAAACCCATAAAGATAGGTAATCACTGTTCAATCAAAAATATAGATTCCTCCAGACATAATTTCTCCATCATACACAGAAACAAAAAGTTCTCCCTTTTTTTCTTTGCGAAGATAGTCGACAAGTTCCAAATATTGCTGCTTGTTGATCGTAAAGAAATGTTTCATATCTGCAATACTTGTCCAATACTCCCAAAACCTATCGATCTCTTCATCAGTAATTGCACGAAACTCAAATCCTCATTGCAGTGATTTTCTAATTACCTTTCTCGTACTTTTACTAGGGACTTGGTCTAAAAAATCTTCTTGTTCAGGGACCGTATACATCACATTTGCCAAGGGCATATTTTCTACAAACGCAGTATGAAGACCAAAATTCTTCTTTAGCAAACGTTCTACACCACTCCTAATTTCTACAATATCATCGATACAATCCTGTATCAACGGAGGGTGGGTATCAAATCTAAAAATTTCGTTGAGAATTCCAAACTGGAAATAAATATTTCCATATTGTTTTTTGTATGTTTTTTTAATCGTTTGGAGTTCAGCTTTTATCGTTTTTTCATCATGCATGGGAAGCTCTAATCCCAAAATCTGAAACCATTTTAACGAAAACGGTCATATCTTCTTTTCCTTGATAACGCCTAAGTACGATTTCCCAAACATCTCAAGCTCAAAACACGGCCTTTTATAAATATGTTTCTGAATATGTTTCCATGGTTCAGATTGGTAGAAATTATATGCCACTGGTATACTATGTTAAATACATAAAATATGCTAAAAAAACGACTAACTTTTAGGTATTCCAAAGTTTTGTCGGATATTTCCCTTTTGCAATAAACCCCTCAATAGTCTTTTTCACTGCTGGTTTATCTTCTGGGTAAGTTACGCCACATCGGATATCTTGACTTTCCAATACATCACATACGATTGTATCTTTTTTTATCAAAATATCTACGAAATAAGGAATATAGAATTCTTTTTTTGGTTGATCCTCATTTTCTAATACAAAGGTATGAAATTGCTTTTCAAGTTCTTGAAATACTGAATGATGAAATCCCCAGAAATTCATAGAAACGACATCGCTTGGTGCAAATTCTTGTCCATCAGGATTAGTAATTTTTCCGTCTTCTTTTTGTCCTATCCCCAAAACTTCTTTTACATCAACAAGTTGGTTTGTTGCTGATACTTTACATATTCCTCTGTTTACTGTCCCACTTTCTGAAAGCGTATTTTCCAAAATATATCATACAATACAACAATGATTCGTCTGTTTTGCATCATTAAATTTGGTATCAAAATAGCTCGCAATCTGCTGATACGCAGAACTTCCATAATAATCATCAGCATTAATTACTGCAAACGGTTCATGAATGACATCTTTTGCTACCAATACTGCGTGTCCTGTTCCTCGTGGTTTCTCACGGTCGTGTCCGTAAGTCTTTCCGTCTATGGTGATTTCTTTATCTTGATATACATATTCGACCTGAATTTTATCCTGAAACGTATTATTAAACTTTTCTTTGAACGCAGACTCAAATTCTTTACGAATTACAAATACCACTTTCCCAAATCCAGCTTTAATCGCATCATATATTGAATATTCGAGTATTGCCTCGTTATATTGTCCAAATCCGTCAATTTGCTTAAGTCCACCATAACGACTTCACATTCCAGCAGCGAGGACCAACAAAGTAGGTTTCATCATAGTATTAGATAAGATAATAAAAAAAACTTACCGTTTCACTATAGTGATTTGTTCAACTGATGCAAGAAAAAAGAACAAAAAAGCGTATGGAGCAATCCATCTCTCTTATTACAAAAAAAAACAAAACTTTCTATTGACATTGATATATATCAGTATATTTTTTTCGTAAAAAAACAAGAAAACAAAAAAGGAGGTAAAAATGAAGTAGGTATTTAACATTTTAAAAAAATCGGTCTCCTCCGAAGAAGATAGTAGGAGGAAATTGAAACGGGGTAGCTATCAGCCTCGTAAAAATCTATTTTGTCTCAGTAGATAGAATAGTAAAAATAGTAAAGTAAATAAAATAATAGTAAAGTAAATAAAATAATAATTTAAAAGAACACAAGATGAATTACAATTTAAAAGAGTTTAAAAAACATTATGGCAAAAAAATAAATGTCATATTCACTAGTATAATAAAAGCTGAAAATAAGGGAATAGCTAAAATATTTGAAATAGTACCTTATAGTTCAGATAAAAAGGAACTAATTAAAATTTCCAAAACAACCGTCGATGGACAAGTTGATGGATTCACCCCAAAAAGGGGTAAAATGAAAGGAAAAAAAATCCTGAAAAAAGGAAAACTAATCGGTCTGTATAATGAAAAAAAAGAACTCATCGCGATCATCGTGATGCGTTTTTACATTACGAATGAGGAACTAGCTCCATTTGGACTAGAATTACTTCCTCACGAAGTAACAAAAGGTATTTAACCTAAAAACAGTTAGGCAACCTAACTGGGAAAAACTCGTTGATCTTTATCATCGAGCTTTTTTTTATTGCTTTATTTTTTCATTTTACTAGACTAGACATATACAAAGCTAAAACTAAAAGAAGAAAATAAAAAAACGAACTATTTATCTCACAATCTCATACAAAATGCACATTGCTTTTGTCCATTGCCGAATTGCCAACTGAGGAGCCTTGAATGTCCTCAAAGATATTATCGAACAGCAAACCTACAAAACAGCAACTATCTTCACCCTATACAGCGAAAGAGTATTTCTCGAAGTCCAAGGACAACAAATCCCTATCATCACTGCCCTCCCGAAATGGATGAATAAACTTTTTCTTTATTGTTCAAAACATAAAATTCCCCTAATTTCAAGTATTCTAGACTATCGTAATTTGATGCTATTTTACCCTTTCTGGATGAAAATACTTTCTCGGAAAATGAAGAAGAGCATAAAAACAAAGAGTTCTGTCATTCACCTGCCCCGTAGTACTACGGGGTGAACGAAACTTGCCTGACGGCAGTCAGGGGCAGGAATCTATTCACAAAACATCTGTCACTCAGAGCGAAGCGAAGAGTCTAGTAAACAAAAACTGGATTCTTCGGCAAAACCTCAGACCTGTCTGACAAGTCAGAATGACAAAAAATCGATACCTACAACCAAAATCATCATTTCCTCTTTTGCTATCGCAAAAAATATTTCTCTGCCGAAAATTATTCCAAATATTCTCTATCTCCATTCTCCGATGCAATATATCCGAAGTCATCACGATGAATACCTCAAAAAACTCACCGGCTACAAAAAACGACTGTTCAAGACCATTACGCCAAGACTGAGAAAACGAGATAAAAAATATACAACCTTTGATAAAGTAATCGCCAATAGCGAATATACGGCAAACCTTGCAAAAAAAATCTACAATATCAGCTGTGATGCTATCGCCTACCCAAAAGTAAACGAAGAGTATCTCGATACCCTGATTTCAGAAACCAACACCAAACAAGGCTACTATGTCTATACGGGGAGACTCGTGAATTTTGTGAAAGAATGCGATAAAATTATC
>PDWI01007553.1_pt1 | contig 16362 bp, 15 predicted proteins | sample 1430891 | NCBI WGS metagenome assembly PDWI01 (sample SAMN01162508, study PRJNA174530) | Oral metagenome, whole genome shotgun sequencing project. | biome: Marine environment; feature: Marine mammal; material: Swab sample of the gingival sulcus; isolation source: swab sample of gingival sulcus...
AAAATAAGGTAAAACAAATAGTCTGCCTCATTGTTATGTACATTCCCTTTTCTACTGAGCAATCGCTCTCTTATCCATTCAAAATAATCGCCTTTTTTACCTTGCATACTCCATATAAAATGCGTATTCAAAATAAATTCCATTTTCTCGGTTGTATAAGAATTTTCATCAGAACGAAAAACTTCTATCGCCACAAACAAAACATCATCTAACTCAATAACCTTGTTCGTATGCTCTTCGTTCATCAATCGCAACAAAAAATTATCTAAATGATTACGAGTAACGACCTCTTTTACACATTCATTTTCTACTTTTCCATAAGTATTAAACCATTGAATAAAATTGGGTTGCTGAATAGGCGTTAATTGCTCTAATTTTTCTATTATTTCCCTTTTACATTCGTTTTGATTGTAACGGAATAATGTTGTGTTTTCTAATTTTGTTTTTGTCATATAAGTTTCTTAATTACTCTTATTTCTTTGATTTTAAGAGCATTTTTCAATCTTGTTATGTAGTTCTTCCCACTCTTCCATAAGTTGGTCGAGGGTTTCTTTTTGAGCCTGATATTCTCCAAAAAAATCTGAATTATCGGTTACTTCTTGATGATTTTCACTGATTTTCTGTTCGTATTCCTCGATAGTCCTTTCTACTTTTTCGATTTCTTTTTCTACTTTAGATAGGCGATTTCGCAACTTTTTATTTTCTTTTTCTCGTTCTTTACTAGCGAGATACGCCTCTTTTGAAGAAGTATTTTTAGTAATATTTTCCGCTGTTGTCTTCTTTTCTACCTCACGCATATTTTCCACATTTCGCTCGGTTAAAAAGAAATCAATATCTCCCAAATATTCTTTTAGTTTATGGTTTTTAAACTCATATACTTTCGTTGTCAAACCTTGCAAAAAATCTCGATCGTGAGAAACAACAATCAACGTCCCTTCATAACTCAACAATGCTTGTTTAAGGACATTTTTAGAAAGCATATCCAAGTGATTGGTCGGCTCATCCATAATCAGCACATTGAACGGATTCAACAACATTTTACACAATGCCAATCTATTACGCTCACCTCCAGACAACACCTTCACTTTCTTATCTACCTCTTCACCTCTAAACAAAAACGCCCCCAACATATCTCGAACACGAATTCTATTCGTATCATTTGAGGCGTCTTCCATCGTTTCTAAAACCGTTTTTTCAGCATTCAAATATTCCGACTGATTTTGTGCAAAATACTCCACTTGCACATTGTGTCCTAATTTGCTTTCCCCTTCGTAATCAATTTCACCAACAATCACTTTTGCCAAAGTCGATTTCCCTTGCCCATTCTGACCCACAAAAGCAATTTTACTTCCTCTTTCCACCTGTAAATCAACCTCTTTCAATACTTGATTTCCTCCGTAATTTTTAGAAACTTTTTCAACATCTACGACTATTTTACCTGGCTGAACAGCCACTGGAAAATGAATTTTCATCGTAGCAACATCTTCTTCATCGACTTCTATTCGGTCGATTTTATCTAATTTCTTAATCAAGGATTGCGCAAAAGACGCTTTATTGGCTTTATAACGGAACTTTTCAATCAATTGTTCCGTGTGTTTGATTTCTTTTTCTTGGTTTTTCTGGGCTTGCAATTGTTTTTCTCGAATATCTTTTCGCAATTCTAAATACTTAGAATATGGCTTTTGATAGTCGTAAATTCGCCCTGAAACAATCTCAATCGTTCGGTTCGTCACGTTATCCAAAAACATTTTGTCGTGCGACACCAATACCACCGCCCCAGCATAACTCTTCAAAAAGTTTTCTAACCAAATGATAGATTCAATATCCAAATGGTTGGTCGGCTCATCCAGTAGCAAAATATCGTTATTTTGTAACAATAATTTTGCTAATTCAATTCGCATACGCCATCCTCCTGAAAAAGTCTCCGTAGTTTTTGTAAATTCTTCTTTTTGAAAACCTAAACCAATGAGAATCTTCTCCGTTTCTCCCTCGTAAGTATAACCTCCTAATATTTGATAACGATGACTTTGCTCGTCTAATTCGTGTAGTAAATCGTGGTATTCTTCTGATTCATAATCTGTTCTCTCGGACAATTGCGTGTTGATTTCTGCAATTCTTTGCTCTACTGTCATCATCTCTTCAAAAGCCGTATAAACCTCCTCCAAAATCGTTCTTCCTTGTTCAAAATCAACATCTTGCCTTAAAAAACCTACTTTCACTTGTTTTTCATACGCAATTGTTCCCTCATCATATTCTTGTTCTCCTGAAATAATTTTTAAAAGCGTCGATTTTCCAGCACCGTTTTTCCCAACGAGCCCCACTCTGTCACCAGCATTTAAACGAAAAGTAATATCACGAAATAGTTCTGAACCTCCAAAAGAAATAGATATGTTATGTGCGTTAAGCATTTAATAAGCATTAGAATTAATAAAAGAGCATTTTTTTCAATAGCCAGATCTCCTCTAACTACAATCCTAAGTATATAAACACAAAAAAACCCTCGCAAGGAGGGCTTTTTTGTGGGCGATACTGGATTCGAACCAGTGACCCCCTGCTTGTAAGGCAGGTGCTCTGAACCAACTGAGCTAATCGCCCAATACATAACCTAAAATCTATAACCTGAAAAAAGTGGGCGATACTGGATTCGAACCAGTGACCCCCTGCTTGTAAGGCAGGTGCTCTGAACCAACTGAGCTAATCGCCCTTTTTCTTATTGCGGTTGCAAATATATAACTCTTTTTTATTTCTTGCAAAGTTTTTTTCAAAAAAATTAAATCAAGTTACAAACACCCCTCCTACAAAAACCTTAAAACCCATTAATTCATATAATTAAAACAAAAAACACTCAATATAAACTAACTTACTTTTTTATTTTATCTTTAAACAAAGTTCAAATTTACAAGTACATTTATAAGAATATTACAATCTACAACAAATGACGCTAATTACTCCAATAAAAGTTTCAAATAAAACTTTATTTCCCATTTAAAGTTACAAATTAAAACTAAAAATACATTTTAACTTTCAAAAAATAAACACATTACTCACTTTTGCAACATAAATATAATTAAAAAAATAAATTATGTGTGGAATAGTATGTGCATTTGATGTAAAAGAACCAATAGAATCTTTAAGACCAAAAGTATTAGAAATGGCAAAAAAAATTCGCCATAGAGGTCCCGACTGGAGCGGTATTTATAGCGACGAGAAAGCAGTAATGGCACACGAGCGTTTAGCAATTGTTGACCCAACCTCTGGAAAACAGCCTTTGTACAGCGAGGACAAAAAATTGATTTTAGCAGCCAATGGTGAAATTTATAACCACCAAGAACTTCGAAAACAGTTAAAAGAGAAATACCCTTTTCAAACTGCCTCTGATTGCGAGGTTATTTTGGCTTTATACAAGGAAAAAGGAGTTGATTTTATCGATGATTTAAACGGTATTTTTGGCTTTGCCTTATACGACGTAGAGCAAGACGCTTATTTTATTGCACGAGATCATATGGGCATCATCCCTCTATACATCGGCTGGGATGAAAACGGCACTTTTTTCGTTGCCTCCGAACTAAAAGCATTGAAAGAACATTGCACTAAAATAGAATTATTTCCACCAGGGCATTATTGGTACAGCAAGAACGAAGAAAAAACTCAATGGTATCAAAGAGATTGGGAAGATTATGAAAATGTCAAAGAGAATCCTACGGACATCCAAGAACTAAAAACTGCTTTAGAAAATGCCGTACACCGACAATTAATGTCCGATGTCCCTTACGGAGTCTTACTCTCAGGAGGTTTGGATTCTTCTATCACTTCTGCAATTGCCAAAAAATATGCAGAAAAACGAATAGAATCAGGTGACACACAAACGGCTTGGTGGCCACAATTGCACTCTTTTTCCGTAGGATTAGAAGGCTCACCAGATTTAGCCGCTGCTCGAAAAGTAGCAGACCATATCGGAACAGTTCATCATGAAATTGTATTCACCATACAAGAAGGATTAGACGCTATTAGAGATGTGATTTACAATATTGAGACTTACGACATTACAACGATTCGTTCAGCAACCCCAATGTATTTAATGGCACGTGTTATCAAATCGATGGGAATCAAAATGGTACTTTCAGGCGAAGGCTCTGATGAAATTTTCGGAGGGTATTTGTATTTCCACAAGGCTCCAAACGACCGAGAATTTCACGAGGAAACCGTTCGAAAGTTAAAAAAATTACACTTATACGATTGCTTACGAGCCAACAAAGCATTGGCAGCGTGGGGAATCGAAGGACGAGTTCCTTTTTTAGACAAAGAATTTATGGATATTGCAATGCGTATCAACCCTAAAGACAAAATGATTACACCAGAACGTATGGAAAAATGGGTAATTAGAAAAGCTTTTGAAGATTATTTACCTGAAAGTGTTGCTTGGCGACAAAAAGAGCAGTTTTCCGACGGCGTAGGTTATAGTTGGATTGACACTCTCAAAGAATTAGTCGAAGAAAAAATCACCGATGAGCAACTCGAAAATGCTAAGTATAAGTTTCCAATACAAACACCAACAACCAAAGAAGAATACTATTATCGAAGTATTTTTGCAGAGCATTTTCCATCAGACGCTGCCGCTCTGTGCGTTCCGCAAGAGGCGTCTGTGGCTTGTAGTACACAAATAGCCCTCGAATGGGACGAAAGTTTTAAAAACCAAAACGAACCGTCAGGAAGAGCTATTTCAAACGTACATACAGATGCTTATTAAACCATTAAAACTCGGCTTGTAGAAAGTAAAAATCCCAATTTCCTATTTGAGAAATTGGGATTTTTACTATTTTCTATATCTATTAAAAAGTAACGGTTACCTTTTCACCGTCTAATTTTTTTCGTCCTTCCAAAAATGGGATTTCCATTAAAAAGTTACACTGCACGATTTCACCTCCTAATTTCTTTACCAATTCACAAGTTGCTCTTGCCGTTCCTCCTGTGGCTAAAACATCATCGTGTACAAGCACTTTATCTCCTTTATTAATAGCATCTATATGCATTTCAACAGTATCTGTTCCATACTCCAAATCGTAAGTGGCACCTACCGTTTCATAAGGCAATTTCCCTGGTTTACGCACAGGAACAAAACCAGCATTCAACTTTTGCGACAATAAAGTAGCGAAAAAGAATCCTCTACTCTCTACTCCTACCACCTTGTCTATTTTTTCATCTCCTATCAAATCTAATATTCTTTGAAGACAATTTTCCACCGCCTTAGGATTGTTCAAAAGCGGAGTTATATCTTTAAAAATAATTCCTTCTTTAGGAAAATCATTGATGTCTCTAATATATTTTTCTAATTCCATAATAGGTGTTTTTTACAAATCAAAACCAATATCTTTTCTGTAATTCATTTTTTCAAAAGAGATTTTAGAAACCTCATCATAAGAAGTTTGCAACGCCTCTTTAAAATCTTTTCCGTAGGAAGTAACCGCCAACACACGACCTCCATTCGTAACGATTTTACTATCTACTGCAGTTGTCCCCGCTTGAAATACGAGAGAATTCGTTACCTCTTCAATTCCTGAAATCTCCTTTCCTTTTTCATAACTTTCAGGATATCCTCCAGACACCAACATCACCGTACAAGCACTTTTAGGGTTTGTTTTAATGGTTTTTTCGTTCAAATTTCCATTAGAAGTCGCTACAAGTAACTCTAAAAAGTCATTTTCAATCCTTGGAATAACTACCTCTGTTTCAGGGTCTCCCATACGACAATTATATTCGATAACTTTCGGAGTATCTCCCACTTTTATCAAACCAAAGAAAACAAAACCTTTATAGGGAATTTTGTCTTCATAAAGTCCTTGTATCGTAGGTTTTATAATTGTTTTTTCTATTTTATTCAACAATTTTTCATCTGCAAACGGAACAGGCGAAACGGCTCCCATTCCTCCAGTATTCAAACCTGTATCTCCTTCGCCAATTCTCTTGTAATCCTTGGCATTTGGTAAAATTTTATAATTCTTACCGTCCGTCAACACAAAACAACTCAATTCGATTCCGTCCAAAAACTCCTCAATAACCACTTTAGCACTCGCCTTTCCAAACTTTTGATGAGCAAGCATTTGCTCTAACTCTTTTTTCGCCTCGGATAAGTCATCTAAAATAAGTACTCCTTTTCCAGCCGCCAAACCGTCTGCCTTTAAGACATAAGGAGGTTGCAACTGCTCTAAAAACTGATATCCTTCATTTAGAGTTTCTTCCGTAAAACTTTGATATGCCGCCGTAGGAATATGGTGTTTTGCCATAAACTTTTTGGCAAATTCTTTACTTCCCTCTAACTGTGCCGCATATTTTTGAGGCCCTATAACAGCGACTTTTTCCAACTGATCATCTGCCATAAAAAAGTCGGTAATTCCTGCTACCAAAGGGTCTTCCGAACCTACAACCACCATTGAAATTCGGTGTTCAAGAACTACTTTTTTGACACTTTCAAAATCCGTAGGATTGATATTGATATTTGTTCCAACATTTTCCGTTCCAGCATTCCCTGGCGCGATAAAAAGTTGGTTTAGCAAAGGACTTTGATTGATTTTCCAAGCCAAAGTATGCTCTCGTCCTCCTGAACCTAATATGAGTACATTCATTGTGTTGTTTTTGTTTTAATTACACGAAAAAGCAAAAGTAATAAAAATAAATGACAGTTAGCAGTCGTCAGTAAAGCAGTATTTCGTACGCCTTCTCCCTTTCTCTTCTCTCTTTCGTCTTTAAACTTTAGACTTTTATCTTTTAACTTTCGTCTTTCCTCCTTAAACCAACTACTCAACCCCAAACATTTCTCGTAATACCTCTTTATTTCTATCATTAGGATTTCCTGTGTACATATTATCAATTTCTTGCTGGTAATGTTCTGTAATTTTATTTCTTACCATTTTCATTGTGGAGTTAATCATATTATTTTGCTCCGTAAAAGGCTCTTTTACAATGGTAAATGATTTTGGAACCCACTTTTGAGGGTGCTGATTAGCGTATTCTTTTTCTTTATTAAACTTATAGAATGACTTTGTAATATAATTCAACAAAGCATCTGCATCTTTAATATTTTTCTTCTGAATTCGGCTTTTTACAAACGGAACATTTAGCGTAACTATTCCCGTAGTAAACTTTTTATGGTCGTTGTAAATCATCACTTGTGCCACCGCTGGCGACACATTCACGATTGCCTCCTCAATGCCCTCTGGCGAGTATTTTTCACCATCTTCGGAAATAAGCAACGCCTTTTCCCTACCTACAATCATCAAGAAATCATCCTCATCAATATAACCCATATCACCAGTATACAGCCAACCGCCTTCCAAAACCTCAGCGCTTGCCTCTTCGTTTTTGTAATAACCTGCCATTACATTTTCGCCTCTAATGACCAATTCGCCTTTTTGTCCTTTCGGAAGTTCATTTCTGTTTGCATCGACAATTTTGGTTTCAAGGTTACCCAAAATAATTCCAGAAGTTCCTAACTTGTGTAAACGAACAATATTTGACGAGATAATCGGTGTTGCCTCTGTCAATCCATATCCTTGATAAACAGGCGTTCCTATGGCGTAGAAAAACTTTTGTTGCTTGATATCGAGCAATGCTCCTCCTCCAACACAGAATTGCAATTTCCCACCAAACACCTCTCTTAATTTCTTAAAAATTAAAGCATTTGCCAATTTATAAACTGGATAATGATAGGCTTTCTTCAAGAAAGAGGCTTTACGATAACCATCTTTATGAATTTCCATACCAGCCTTCAATCCTTTTTCGAATAATTTGTGAATGAAACCGCCTTTCGCTCTAATTCCGTCAACCATTTTATTCATAAAATTCCCTGTAAGGGCTGGAACGGTCAATAAAAAGTCTGGTTGCACCTCTTTTAAATTGATAGGAATATTTTTCAAAGCATTCATTCCGCCTCCTCGTGCATCTACGAAATAAATAGAAATTCCTTTTAAAAGTGAAATGTAAATTCCCACCGTATGAGCAAAAGCGTGATCAATAGGGAGAATTACCAAAGTTTTAAAAAATTCAGGAAGTTGGAACATATCCATCGCCTCGTTACTATTGGAATAGTAATTCAATTGCGTCAACATAATCCCTTTTGGGTTTCCTGTTGTTCCCGAAGTATATGAAATCGTTGCAACATCATTTTCCACTACAGCATTGATGCTTTTTTCTAACGCGATACTGTCTTCTGTATAGATTTCTTTTCCTTTTTTGACTACCTCTGAAAAAGCAACGATTTGGTCTTCTGCATTTTCTGAAATAGCAGAAATTTTATTTTGAACCTCCTCAATATTGTTATCCAAATAATAAATCGTAACATTTTGCTCCGAAATTTTATCCCAAATAGGCAAAATTTTAGGGAAAGTATTACTCGAAACGATAATTCCCCTTGCCTCCGAATGGTTTAAACGGAATAAAATTTCTTCTGGCAATAATTTAATAGACAACGGCACAGAAATTCCTCCTGCTTTCAAAATACTGTATTCGCCTACAATCCAATCGGTTCTTCCCTCGGATAAAATGGCGATTTTATCCTCTTTCTGAAATCCATTTTGCAATAAATACGCTCCTGCATAATTGGAATCTTGTTCTACTTCTAAAAATGTTTTCGGCGTCCACCCTTTTTCTGTTTTTTCACAAGTATAAGTCGTGTTCGCATATTTCTCTGATGCTGTTTTAAGCATCTGTAAAACGGTTCTTTTCATTGGCTTATTTTTTTATGCTTTATGCTGTAAGTCTTGCGTTACAAGCATCATAATTTCTAATATATTATTTAGTTAGTTTTTCTTGTTCTTTTTTATACAATTTCTCTTTCCACCACCACAGTATTGTGTAATATCCAATTGTTGCTACTAAAAATATCCAGAAAAAATTAATTAATAGTGTTTGCATGTGGTTATCACCCCCTTTTAACATCTCCCAAATCAAATTTCTATCTTTAATTAATGTAACAACAACTGCAAAAATAAATCCTTGAATAACTGAATATTTAACTCTCCCTTGTTTTCGGCTTTTTTCCCAACTTTCAATAAAATTCATACTACTTCATTTTAATTATAAAACAGCCTGTCCTTTAGAAATAACTCCATACACTTTCCCTTTTCCTTTTTTATCTAAGAAAATTGCATTTTGAGAAGTACTCAAAATCATTTCCTTTGAAAAAACAATCGTTTCTTCAGGATTAAACAAGGTTATTGATGCCTTTTCTCCCTCCTTTATCGTTGTTTGTGGAATACCAAAAATTTGCTTTGGTTTATTTGTCAAACAGGCGATTGTTGTTGGTAAATCTAATATGTTATTAACCGCTCCAAACAGACTTTCTAACCCAATTGTTCCAAATTTTGCATAAGAATATTCTACCTTTTTATGCTCAATATCTATCGGATTGTGGTCAGAGGTAATACAATCAATCGTTCCGTCTTTTACACCCTCAATCAACGCTTGACGGTCTTTTTCCGTTCTCAAAGGCGGTAACACTTTTGTATTGCCATCAAAACCACGTAATTCGTCATCAGTCAATGCTAAATGATGAGCCGTAACGCTACAAGTTACATTCAGCCCTTTCGCTTTTGCCTCACGAATTAACGCTACTGATTTTTTAGTTGAAATCGTAGGAATGTGCAATTTCCCACCTGTATATTCCAAAATAAATAAATCTCGTGCAATCTGTAATTCTTCTGCTAAAGCAGGAATCCCTTTTAATCCTAATCGCGTACTATTTTCCTCCTCATTCACCAATCCGTTTTGAGCAATATCATTATTGTGTGGAAAACTCATCAATAGCCCATCAAAATTTTGGACATATTGCAGACCTATTTTCAGTAAATTAGGATTAGAAATCGGTTTTTTATAATCACCAAAAGCAACCGCTCCAGCATTTTTCATATCATACAACTCTGCAAGGTCTAATCCCTCGCTTTTTTTACTGAAAGCACCTACGGGATAAATAGTTGTAGCAGAATCACTTACATTATTTTTTATAAACGTTATAATCGATTGATTATCAGCGACTGGATTCGTGTTCGGATTGACCATCACAGCCGTAAAACCACTTTTTGAGGCTACTTTCAACCCATTTTCGATAGTTTCTCGTTCTTCATACCCTGGTTCACCAAAACTAACACTCGTGTCCAACCAACCTTGTGAAACGTGTAAATTATTTAAGTTAATTTCTTTACAGTCAGACTCTTCAATAGAAGATGCTATTTTAGAAATAATTCCATTTTTAATTAAAATATCGCAAACTTTTAAATGATAAGGACTTTGTTCGTCGATAATTTTAGCGGATTTTAAGAGAATATTCATAGTTAAAGTTAAAAGATTAAAGTTGAAAGACGAAAGCCCGAAGACGGAAGTCTAAAGTTGAAAGACAAAAATTTAGAAATTAAAGATGTAATCATCATTATTTGAAAACTTTTAAAAGTTGGAAACAAAAATAACATAAAAACACAAAGTATCAAACAATTATCATTGTTGGTCATTAAATTCAGAAAATTTATCGTATGCAATGGGTGCAACTTTACTTATAGGCTCGTATAAAATCGAAGTTGCTTTTTGCTCTTTTGAAATGATAGGAAATATCTTGTCAATTTTTCCTAAAAACAGCAGTACTACGCTGACTAACAAGGCATATTTTAAAGCCCCAAAAAGTCCTCCTGCCATTCTATTTAACAATCCTAAAGAGGCTGCATTGGCTATTTTTGTAATAAATTTACCTAAAAATGTTACTCCTATAACTACTAAAACAAACGTAACTGCAAAGGAAATTAATTTGATATATTGTTCTTCTAAAGAAATATATTTTACCAAATAATCACCTACATAATAAGAAAAACGAGAGGCTACATAAACACCTAAAATCAAGGATATCAAAGAAGCAACCTCTACAAAAAAGCCTTTAAAAACTCCTCTGGTAAACCCCAAGACTAATAGTACTGTAATAATAATATCGAGTGTATTCATATTCAAAATTTCGGTAAAAATACAAATATCTATGATTTTTTACCGAAATTTTAAAGTATAATTTCGAACACTACTTTTTTACAAATATTGGATACAAAGGAATTTACTCCACCCTAAGCCAAACTCACGAAAACGTAATCAATATCGTTAATCATTTAGCATCAATCATTAAAATACCCTATCCATTTCCGAAATAATCGTTTTTGCTTTTTCGTATTCTTTTGCCATTTCCACATCAGAAATCGGAGTGTATCTCGCAAATTCACAGTCTTGCAACACCTCTAAAAATGCTTTGATAGTTGTACTCTTCACTTGTCGCTCTTCCAATAAAGCCTGTATTTTTTCTTTGGAAATATCGGCTGTTTCTACTTGTAATTTTGCTTTTAAATAATTGTGTAATGCCTTCTCCAAAGCAATGTAAAACGCCTCTTTTTGCCCCAACTTCTTTTTCGCCTCTGACAAATATTTTTTGGCTAATTTATCTGCTTTTCGACGTTTATTCCCTGCAACATCCAAGGCATCTGCTCGTTTTTTACGATAAACTAAAATAACTATCGGGATGACCAATAACGGCAACAACAACCACAAATAATAAGCCCAACTATTGAAAAAAGAATCTTTTTGAGAACTAAAATCCGTATGCAACCCTATGTATTTAAAGTCCGTATCAGAAACCGCCACTTTCTTTTCACTAACTTCAGTATCAGCGACAGTAGGCATTTCTTTACCTTCTTGTACATCTAAAATAATTTCTTTACTCGTAATCGTCTTATATTTTCTCTCTTTCGGATTGAAGTATGAGAACGAAACTGCTGGAATTTTATATTTCCCTTTGTATTGAGGGACAACCGTATAAACATCTGAAATACTACCTTTTGAACCTCTAATAGAAGTCTGTAAGTTCTCCTTATGTTCTGGCGTATAAATCTCTAACTCCTTTGGAGCAACCAACTTTGGAATTTCTATTAATTTCAAATTTCCTTTCCCTGAAATTTCTACTTTTATCTGCGAGGCATCATTGGCTTTTTTAACATCGTTTGTAGCCTTTACCGTAAAATTAAAATCGCCAACTGCTCCTGAAAAATCTTCTGGTTTCCCTTGTGTTGGAAGTGATTTTACACGAATTTCTCGTATAGGCGATTTCGCTGAATACACGGTATTTCTCGTAATCATATTTCCAAAAAAGTCACCTCTCCCTGTAGGAATTCCTACGGAAAAATCAATTTTCATCTTTGGAATGATTAATTTTCCTCCTTTTTGTGGTACTAATACGGCTTTTTTGAATGTTATAGCAGTACATTTTTGCCCTTTGTACATTTCTTGCTTACCTCTCAAACTATTGATTTCAATATCTTTACCCCAAAAACCAACATATTGTGGCGACTCTATAATACTGTAATCAAAAATGCTGATATTAGGAGCAACATACAACTTATATTCGACATATATTGCCTCACCAATATACGGCGACGAATTGTTAATCTGCGTAACCAAATGGATTCCTTGCTGAGCCACATATTGCGGATTATTAGGATCTTTCGGAACGGCAACTTCTTTGGTTACCGTCATTTTTACAGGGTTAGATTTTACCTTTTTCCCTTTATAAACAATGGTTGCTGGTTGAATTGTAAAAACGCCTACTTCCTTTGGTTGCAACACGTAAATATAAGACTGCGTATAACTCGACTTTCCATTAATCCACGACTGACTTACAGACGAAGAAGGACCTCCTACAACTCTAAAGTGAGAAAATGAGGGCGGTGTAAAATCATCTGCCCCTTGTTTGTCAATCGTAAATTCTATTCTAAATCGCTGATTGACACCCAATTTATTTTTGCTAACACTCGTTGTAAAATTGATTTGTGCTATTCCACTCTGAAAAATAGACAGAAATACTACTATTAAAATTTTATAACTCTTCAAATCCATATCCTACCAATCTTTTTCTCGTTTAATTTTTCTTCCTCTTGCCTTTTTCTTATTCATCTTCTTCTGCGTCTTGTTATCCTCGTTATTCATCGCCTCTAACAATTGTTTCATCTGCTGTTTAGACAGTTTATTAGGCTGTTTTTTCGGTTGCTTTTTATCTTTTTTATCCTTGTTTTTCTGATTATCTTGGTCGTCTTTATTTTTGTCTTGCTCTTATCGTCTTTTTTGTCTTTATCTTTTTTATTCTTGTCGTCCTTCTTATTTTGGTCTTTTTTATCTTTCTTTTTATCCTTTTTCTTATCGTCTTTCTTCTTATTCTTGTTTTTGTTTTGCTGTTTTTTCAACATTTTTTGAGCTAAAGCCAAATTGTATCGTGTCTCTTCATCTTTTGGATTGTTACGTAAAGATTCCTTGTAAGCCTCAACAGCCTCAGCATATTTTTTCGCTTTCATCATAGTATTTCCTAAATTGTGAAAAACGGATGATTTCAGCATTTTATCTTTGGTCGTTTTTGCTACTTTTTGGTATTCAGAAACCGCCTCTTGCAAGCGATTTTCTTGATATAATGTATTCCCCAAATTATAAATCGCTTTGGTATAATTAGGATTTTTTTCAATCGCTTTTTTGTAAGCAATTTCCGCATCAGAAAACTTCAAATGATTGTATTGCTCATTCCCCTCTCTAACGAGCGAACGAGCCTCTTTTTGGCGATCTTTATCTTGTGAAAAAACAACCATTGAAATCCCTAAAAACACCAATATTAAAATACTACGACACCTCATTTTGATTAAATAAATTTAATTTTTGAATCCATTTTGTTTTCTTTTCAAATAAGAAAACATCAATTAATAAAAGTAACAATCCAATTCCGATAAACCATTGAAATTGGTCTTTATAATCTGAGAATTTCTTTGTTTCAAACTCACTTTTTTCGGCTTTATCAACGATTTTTTTAATTGCATCAACCGTTCTTTGTGTATTATTCCCATCTAAATATTTACCATTAGCACTTTCTGCAATTTGCTCTAAAAATGCTGATTTTCGCTTTGTAATCACGACATTTCCTTGCTGATCTTTCTTATACCCTTGCAAATAACCTCCATTTTTAATCGGTATCGGAGAACCTTTTTCCGTACCAATACCAATCGTGTAAATTTTGATTCCTTCTTTTTTCGCCATTTCGGCTAAATTCTCAGTGTTTTCCTCGTGATCTTCACCATCAGAAATAAGCACTAAAAAACGATTGGTTTGTTCATCATTATCGTAATAAGTCAATGCTCTTGAAATCGCCTCACTAATTGCCGTTCCTTGACTTGACACCATTTCAGGCGACGCATTCTGCAAGAACATTTTAGCGGCCGCCATATCTGTTGTAATTGGTAATAATGGATAAGAATTTCCAGCATAAATAATAATTCCAACTCTATCCCCAGCCAATTGGTCAGTAATTTTTGAAATTATCTGCTTGGCCTTTTCCAGACGATTGGGAGCCACATCCTCTGCTAACATACTTTTAGAAACATCTAATGCAAAAACAATATCAATCCCTTGTCTCTTGACAGTCTCTAATTTTGTTCCGATTTTCGGATTGGCTAAACCGATGATTAAAAACGACAACCCTAAAACTAAAAATACAAATTTTAAAATGGATTTAAACATCGAAGTAGTCGGCGCTAATCGTTGTAACAACTCGCTATCTGCAAATTTTTTCTGCGTTCGCTTTTTCCAAAAAACACCCCATAAAAATAATAAGGCGATTATCGGAATAATTACGAATAATATAAAATATTTTGGTTCTTCTATTCTGTACATTATATTGTTATGTTGTTTAGTTGTTTATTCGTTTAATTGATGTATTTTGTTTTATTGTTATTTTGTTTATTTGAGTAATAACTCCACAAATCAACGCCTACACGATTAAACATTATTTATTCTTAATTGTGCTTTTCTTAAAGAGTTTAACATATTTGAAATCTTATAAATATCACTTCTAAAATCATCATAATTTTCCTTTTTCAAAAAACCTAATTCTTTCGACAACACTAAATGATTTAAAACTTCCATTAGCGAACTATAAGCCATTGTTGTAAAATGTGCTTTATCTTTGTTTGTTATCCTTGATGTTCCTTCTGCTAAATTTGATGAAACCGAATTTGAGGCTCTTCTCAACTGATTAACCAAGCCAAACTTCTCACTATCTGGAAAACTTTTTGTTACCAAATAAATATTTTTTGACAACTCAATAGCATCTTTCCAAACCTCTAATTTCTCAAATGAATAAACATAACTCATACCTTGTTATTTTTTTAGTCTATTTGTCAAAAAAAACATCATCAAACACACAACTCCACAGATAAACAAATTAACATTTCAACTTCAATACATCAAATACACAACTCCACAAATACACAAATCAACACTATTTAAACAAAACTCCTAAAAATCAAATTCTTCAACACAAATTCAAGCAACAAAAACAATCCTGCTACCAAAACAAAAACACGATACAACTCACTATAATTATAATAGGTCAACTCTTCGATTTTTGTTTTTTCCATTTTGTCAATCTCATTATATATTTGCTTTAACTTTGTGTTATTAGTTGCTCTAAAATACTTCCCATCAGTTTGATTGGCGATATATTTCAACAATTTTTCATCAATTTCCACTTTCGCCTTTCTAAACAATAACTTTCCTGATGTATCCTTTGCATACGGAAAAGCCGCCACTCCATTCGTTCCCAAACCAATTGTATAAACTTTTATTCCCAAACTCACTGCCAACTCCGTAGCTGTTTTAGGATCTACAAATCCTGTATTATTCACTCCATCGGTCAATAAGATAATGACCTTACTCTTTGCTTTGCTATCTTTAAGTCGATTTACGGCTGCACCCAACCCCATTCCAATAGCCGTTCCACCATTCAAATCACCCCATTCGATACTTTCGATGCTATTTGTGATAATTCGTTTATCACTGGTAATCGGTGTTTTAGTAAAACTTTCACCTGCATAAACAACTATACCAATACGGTCATTTGGACGCTTATTCACAAACTGCTTTGCGACTTTTTTTAAGGCTTGAAGTCGATTAGGCAATAAATCTCTTGCCAACATACTCGCCGACACATCTATTGCCATTACAATGTCTATTCCTCTCGTGCTTTTAGTATGCTTACTTACAGCCACATTTCTCGGTCTTGCCAAAGCAATAATCAAAAAGCCAAGAGCCAATAATCTAAAAATAAATAAGATATGTCGTAACTTATCCCAAATATTGTTTTTCTCAAAACTTTCGGTTTGCGACAGCGTTAGTGTAGCGTTGGTTTTATCCTTGAAAAAATAATACCAAACGGCTATCAATGGCAACAATAAAAGCAACCATAAAAAATACGGACTATGAAATTCAAAATTACTCATTTTCTTCTACTTCTTCTTTTTTAGGTTGAATATTCTG
>PDWI01005478.1_pt1 | contig 16360 bp, 9 predicted proteins | sample 1430891 | NCBI WGS metagenome assembly PDWI01 (sample SAMN01162508, study PRJNA174530) | Oral metagenome, whole genome shotgun sequencing project. | biome: Marine environment; feature: Marine mammal; material: Swab sample of the gingival sulcus; isolation source: swab sample of gingival sulcus...
ATTATAGACTGATAGATAGTGAGAGTTTAGATGAAATAAGCGTGGATCAGGGTGCTTATACCAGAGATATTTATATGGATAATTTACAATCTTATTTAAAGGAAGTAGAGGCTACTTGTTTAAAACACGGGGCGGATTACTTTATGATAGACAGTGAACTGGGGGTGGAAGCCTTTATTCACAATATTATAAAAATAAATCAGGGGGCATAAATGGGTATTTCTAATGTTTTTGGTTTTTTTGCTCTTTTTTCTATTCCCTTTATAATTCTTTTATATATGCTTAGGCCGAGGCATCAAAAACTCGAGATTTCTAGTACCTTTTTGTGGCAGCAAATTTCCGAAGAGCTTTCGCATGCCAAAAAAATCGAAAAAATAAAAAAGAGCATTCTATTTATATTAGATATTCTGATAGCTATAGTAATTGCACTTCTTTTGTTGGGGATATTTTTTAGCAGCTCCAAGAGCGCAGAACACCATATAATTTTGATAGATGCCTCTTTTTCTATGAACTCTACAGATGTGGAGCCTAGTAGGTTTGATAGGGCAAAGGAGATGGCAGAAGACTACCTTATGAATTTAGATGAAGGTACGGAAGTTTCTTTGGTTTTGCTAAAGGAAAATTCGGAAGTAATTTATAATAAGGAAAAATCCAAAAATGCAGTAAGGAATGCGATTAATAATTTAAAGGTAAGTAAGGAAAGGCTCGATTTATCAAAGATATCTCCACTTGTTGATTCGCTAAAGGATTCGAGAGAAGAAAAACTTATTTATTTTGGAGATAAAAAAGTAAGGGAAGCTGAAAATGTATTGGTAAATAACAATTCTGACAATATAGCTATTACAAATATGGCTAGCAAGACGAAAAGGACTTTGCTAAGTTCTACAAATCAAACTGCAGACTCTACAGATTTATCGATAACAGTAGAAAATCAGTCCTCAGAGCCAAAAGAAGTCAAAATTAGTTTGTACGATGATGAATTATACCTAAGTACAAAGAGTATTGATATAGCTGGGGAAAGTTCAGATGTAGTATTTTTTGAAAATATAAATCCAGAAATAAAGGTTTTAAAGGCCGTTATAGAAAATAGAGATGGCAATCCTTACGACAATGTTTACTATAATATTGTGTCAAACAAGGAAAAGAGCAAGGTCGCCTTGATTAGTCACGGTAACTTTTTTTTAGAAAAATATCTAGATTTAAACGAAAATTTCGAGGTTTATAAAATATCTCCGAATGAATACGTTGATTTAAGTGGCTTCGATCTATATATTTTTGATAGCTTTATTTCGAGTAAATTTCCTGCAGATGGTAACATCTTAGTTTTGGATGCAAATATGGATGCTAGGAACGAAATGATAGTTCCAAGTGGATATCTAGAAAACCCGAGTTTTAATATTCAAAAACACCCCGTGAATCAGTTTATAGAAGATAGAGACTTTTCTATTGGAATATCTCAAGTATATGAAAAAAGGCGGGGTATCGATCCTATTTATAGCGTGAAAGAAGGATATTTGGCATATAGTGAGCAAATCGGGAGACAAAAACTAATCGTTTTTGGATTTGACTTTAGGTATACGGACTTGCCGTTAAAGGCAGAATTTCCAATTCTTATGAATAATCTTATGACTGAGCTTACTAAGGCTAAGATGAGTGATAAATACTCGTATGAGGCCAGCGAAGATGTGAGGATAAAACTGCTTCCTTCCGCATTTAAGGCAAAATTACTTAAACCCGATGCCAGTGAAATCATTTTAGAAACGAAGGATAGTTTTTACGACTATAAAGGCTCAAAAAATCTCGGTTTATATAAGATAGTTCAGCTTTTGGGTAAAGAGGAAGATGTTACAAGAAAGATTTCGTATTTTGCTGTAAATCCTCCTAGTTCTGCTGTTTTGTTGGGCGAAAATTATGATGACAAGGACGTCGTAATATCGGACTATAAAACTAGGGAAGATATCGATAAGGTATTGTTTATAATTCTAATTCTGCTTTTGATAGTAGAATTGTCCGTGAGAATGAAAAAATTAGGAAAAACCAGAAAGTATAAGTCAGATAGCTATAGGAAAAAAATTCTTTTCTATACTAGAATCGTAGTTATTCTATTTATTATCTTGTCTTTTATCGGGATAAAGATAAGCATTGATGCCAAATACACTGCTACGATTTTTGTGGCGGATAATTCAAAAAGCGTTCAGAAATCAATTAATGAAACGAATATTTTTATAAGGGATTCCTTAAAAGAGATTGGCAAAAATGACTGGTATGGAATCGTCTCTTTTGCTGGAAATGCCAATGTAGACAAACCTCTCAGCGAAAATCATAGTTTTTATGAGATAGCGAGGGCGGATGATGGAGAAAACTTTACTAATATTGAACATGCCTTGGATAGGGCTCAGTTTATGTTTTTGCCAGATTTAAAAAAGCGCATCGTATTGATAACGGATGGAAGAGAAAACCAAGGAGATTTGAGAAAAAAAGCGAGTCATTTAAAAGAAATGGGCGTCACTTTGGATCTGTATAGAATTGGCGAAAAAGAATTTCCCGAGATAGAAATCGATAAAATCTTGCTGCCTAAGTCGGCAAAAAAGGGTCAAAATATCGCTGTTGAGGTAAAAATAAAATCGAATACAAAGACAAAATCAAAAATATACTTATATGGTAGAAATGAATTGATAGGTAAAAAAGACATAGAAATAGATGAGGGAGATAATTCATATATTTTTTCTTCCCTTGTAAAAGATGGCGGTATTTTAGAGTATAGGGTTGAAATCGTGCCGGAAAACGATACTTACTACGAAAATAACAAACTATCTACTTTTATAGACGTTGAGGATAAATTAAAATTGCTGATTGTACAAAGAAATGATGCTGGGCAAAATTATGCTGAGATTTTTAATGATTTTGAAGTAGATTTAGTGGATGAAAAGTCAGCTCCTAAACAAATGAATACCTTATTCCAATACGATGTGTTTTTGCTGGCTGATGTAAGTTTGGAAAAACTGCCTCTCGACTTTGTAGACCACGTTGAAGACTTAGTAAAAGAACAGGGCAAAGCGCTTATAGTGAGCGGTGGTCAAAACAGCTACGCCTTGGGCGGATATCACGATACAAAACTAGAGAAAATGTTGCCCTTAAATATGGATGTGAAAGATAGGGAGGAAAAAGAAAATCTCGCCATAGTCCTTGTGATAGACAAGTCTGGTAGTATGAGTGGTGGCTCCTATGGAATTACTAAACTTGAACTTGCCATAGAGGCGGCTATCCGCTCTACTGAGATAATCGATGAAAAAGACTACCTAGGGGTGATTGCCTTTGACGGGGCGAGTTCTTGGGTTTTGAAACTAAATAAGATAATAGATAAACAAAAAGCTCAAGACAAGATATCTACGATAAGACCGGGTGGGGGTACCTCGATACAGCCTGCCCTAAAAGATGCTATAGCATCCTTGAAAGATAACGATGCGGCATACAGGCACATCATCCTGCTTACGGACGGACAAGCTGAAGACAGGGGCTACGAGGAATACATAGATGATATGCTCGATAATAAAATTACCCTATCTAGCGTTGCTGTTGGGGCTGGGGCTGACAAAAAACTTTTGAAATACTTAGCGGATAGTTCAGGCGGTAGATTTTATGTAAGCGACGTATTTACGGATATACCTACAATATTTGCCAAAGAGACTGTTATGGCGGGAAAAAAATATTTGAATAATATAGAATTTTATCCAAAATTAAAGATGAATAGCCCTGTATTTTCTGAAATAGATAGTTTGCCAAAACTATATGGGTATGTGGCGACTAGCGAAAAACCTCTAGCAAAGGTCTTGCTGAGCGGGGTGGATGAGGACCCTATACTAGCTACGTATAATTACGGGCTAGGAAAAACTGTTTGTTTTACATCCGATATGCATGGCTTGTGGTCAAAGGACTGGATATCTTGGGATAAAAATCAAAAATTGTGGAGAAACTTGATGGGCGAAATCCTAAATCAAGAAATTGGAGAGAAGTACAAACTTTCTTGTGAATACGAAGGCGGAGAAGCTGTTCTTAGTCTACAAATCGATGATAGTGGATATATAAAAGAAAAAAGTATCGAGGGAAGAGTAGTATCTCCAACAGGTGAGAAAAACAAGCTTGAACTCCTACTCAAAGAACCTGGACTTTACCAATCAAAAATAAAAGCTAAAGAGGAGGGGTTATACCTAGCTAGTTTTACTACGGGAAGTGGCGGAAATTCGTCGGAGGATGCTGTGATGAATTTAAGTTCTGCTTTTATAGTGCCGTATTCGGACGAGTTTAGATTCTTGTCTGATAATAACTTGGATTTAGAAGAGATAGCTTTGATATCGGGTGGTAGAGTTCTCAAATCTCCTAGCGAAGTTTTTGAGGGAAATCTTCCAAAGGTAAGTAGCGACTATGACTTGACTAAGTTATTCTTGATTTTGGCGCTGATTTTATTCTTAATCGAATTGGTTTTTAGAATGACTAATTTGAGATTAAGTTTCCTTGGCAAGAAGATGGTGAAAAATAAAGAAATAAAAGAACTTGAGTCTATGGAATTGGAGTCAAAAAATTTCCAAAGTGATACAGAAAAAAATACGGAAAATGTGGGTGTTTTACAAAAGACAAAGTTTGCAAAAAAACAGAATAAAAAGAAACTCGAAGAAGCAAAGAAACAGGAAAAGAGAAGTTCTTATCTAGATGAATTACTGAAAAAATAGATATAGTTTTGCACGCTAAACTAAATGTTTGTTTGCTATTCTTTTTATAAGTAGCATCGTCAATAGACCTATAGGAATAACTATCAAGACATATTGCACCCCGTTGTAAAATGCTATAGGACCGCCTATTACAGGTCCCATAAACCAAGCCATAGAACCTACTGTTCCTTGTAAACCAAATAAAGCACCTCTGTTGTCTGCATCCACATTTTGAGCTGCTATAGCTGTAATTAGAGGCTCCGAACCACCTATTATAGTAAAGTACAGGACATAGAATATTGCAAAGTTGAGTATTCCTTCAAAAGCTCCAAATATATTTCCGTTTATAGCTTGGATAGTGAAAAGTGAACTTACAAATATAGAGGCAAAAACGAGGTATCCAAAAAGCTTTGCTCCGTTTACTTTTTTTGATACAATTCCAATTATGTAGCATGAAACAGCTGTAAATAAGCTCCTTATTCCGTCTGTAAAACCAGTGAATTTTGTGATTTCGTTTGATTCTGTAAAAAAGTCCGAAACGAATATAGGAAAGTAAGGAGAAAAAACAGTTCTAACTATTCTTAGTAAAAATAAAAGGGATAGAACAGCGATGACCGTTGGGTTTAAAACAGACCTATAGGCTTTTATAATAGGTACTCGTTTTTCCTTGCGTCTTGCCTTAAATTTTTTCTTGTCTTCTTTTACAAAAAAAAGAACGACTAAAAAACTCAAGAACATTATAGCTCCACCGATTTTAAAACTCGCTCTATAACCGTAGTTGTTTGCAAAAATGCTGCCCATCATAGGCCCTATAGACCAACCGATGAAAGTTGCAGAAGTTATAACAGATAGAGCAAAAGATAAGTCTTCCTCTGGTGCATCCGATGCGACAAAGGCCATAACGGCAGTGATGGTGCCTGTGAAGATACCTTGTAAGGCTCTCAATACTATTAATTGATGTACAGAAGTGACAAAGCCCATGAGAGTTAAAAGAATTACTGCAGTGCCCGTCGCTCTAAGCAACATTAATTTGCGTCCGTATCTATCCGCTATATATCCCCAAATAGGAGCCATAATTCCCATCGCAATAGCTGGTACGGAAGATAGAATACTTGTATAATACGTAAGAGTTTCTCTAGACATGGGTTGGATTTCTTGGACATACAGAGGTAAAAAAGGAAAACCTAAACTAAAACACATAAGTACTGTAAGGTGAGTAAACCACAAAATCCATAAATTGACTTTCCATCTATTTTTCATTTTATTCAACCTTTTGATGTAATATTATCTAATAAAAAACCGACTTTGTCAAGATGGAATAGATAAAAATCGGCTGATTTCAAGGCTTGTTTTTAATGTTGGGGAAAGTGAAGGGGAAAAGTAGCAAAAATGTGGATAAGTTGGGGATAATAAATAATCAAATTAGAGAAAAAAGGTTATAAGCATTGAAATTGCTATCTTTTGCTACTGTAGTCCTAGTTTTTATCCACAGATTACTATGTGGATAAATTGTGTGGAAAGTAAATGAAAAAAATGAGTTTTTTTCAACAACACAAAATTTTGAGCAAAAGTCAAGGGGAAAAAGCCAAAAAATAAAATTACATTATAAAGTATAGATATACATTAAACGATAAGTTTCTTTAGAAAGCGTGATTCTATAATTGGCTAAAATAAGGCAATGTTCTCTGTGGGTTATTTTATCTTTGTGTGGAAAAGTTGTTGATAGTGTAGATAAATCATTCTAAAAGACTTATTATTAGAAGCTTTGAAATAATTGAAGATAAATTTTGAATAAAAATTTAATAGAATATTGATTAGATAATACAGTTATAAACATACTATTTTTATTCTGAGAATAAGTCTATTTATAGGAAATTTTATAAACAATAGAAAAAAATATGGCTTTAAACGTTAAAAATTAGCGGTTTCCATCAAAGCAAAAAAATTTTTTTCAAAAAATATTAAAAAGGGCTTGACAAAAGTCACTCTTTATTATAAAATCTTTTTGTCGCTTTGATTTTAGCGAAATAATTTTGGATGGGAGCATAGCTCAGATGGGAGAGCACCTGCCTTACAAGCAGGGGGTCACAGGTTCGATCCCTGTTGCTCCCACCACTTATTTTTAAAAATATTAAAGTTACTCGCGGGTATGGCGGAATTGGCAGACGCGCTAGATTTAGGTTCTAGTGACTTATGGTCGTGGGGGTTCGACTCCCTTTACCCGCACCACATTTTGCGGAAGTGGCTCAGCGGTAGAGCATCGCCTTGCCAAGGCGAGGGTCGCGGGTTCAAGTCCCGTCTTCCGCTCCATTAAAGAAAACGCCTATGCTCGAGAATTGACTCGCATGGGTGTTTTTTATTTTCAAAATTTTAGGATGTGTAATATGGAAAAGAAAAAAATAGTTCTTGCCCTCGGTGGCAATGCCCTTGGTAAAAATCCACAAGAGCAAATGAGACTCGTTAAAAAAACGGCTGTAGCTATTGCAGACTTGATACAAGATGGAAATACTTTGATAATTAGTCATGGAAATGGACCTCAAGTAGGTATGATAAATTTAGCGTTTGAAGATATGGAAGGCGTAGATATGCCCTTTGCCGAGTGCGTGGCTATGAGTCAGGGCTATATCGGCTATCACCTACAAAATGCTATTAGAGAAGAACTTTTAAATAGAAAGATAGATAAAAATATAGCTACTATTGTAAGTCAGTTTGTCGTAGATAAAAATGACGAAGCTTTTGATTCGCCTACTAAACCGATAGGGTCTTTTTATAGCAAAGAAGAAGCTGAAAAAATTGCTAGGGAAAGAAAGTATATAATGAAAGAAGATGCTGGTAGGGGTTATAGAAGGGTAGTTCCTTCTCCTAGACCTATCGATATAGCGGAGCTTGAGCTTATCAAGACTCTTATCGACAATGGAGCCTGTTTGATTGCTGCAGGTGGTGGAGGTATTCCCGTTGTAAAGGAAGGTAATTCATTAAAGGGCGTGGATGCCGTTATAGATAAGGATTTTGCGAGTGGTTTGATGGCTCAGTTAGTAGATGCCGATAGTTTGATAATACTAACTGCGGTAGATAAAGTTTCGATAAATTACGGAAAAGAAAACGAAAAATGGCTGGATGAAATGACTGTAGATGAATGTCAACAATATATAGAGGAAGGTCATTTTGCAAAGGGATCTATGCTTCCGAAAATCCAAGCTGCTTTAGAATTTTGTAAAAGCAAAAAAGGTAGGGTTACTAGGATAGCTTCCTTAAATAACCCTATGGGAGGTACAAAAATACAATAAATTATTGCTTAATCACTTTTCTTGTGATAGAATACTCTAGTAAAAAAATGAAGGAGGAATTGACTTGTTAACATTTTTAAAAGTGCTTTTGGCTATAAGCGGACTAGCTTTAATAGTTTCTGTGCTTATGCAATCAGGTAAAAATGCAGGTTTATCAGGTGCTATAGGTGGCGGAGCAGAACAGCTATTCGGCAAACAAAAAGCAGAAGGGTTTGATAGTCTTTTTGACAAAATAACAAAAGTTTCAGCTACGTTATTCATTGTATTGTCACTTTTAGTTGTCATTTTACAAGCTTAAATATAGTCTTTTTGAAAGGAGAAATTTATGACTCAGTATCTTGCCCCACTAGCAGGGGTACTTGCGTTGCTTTTTGCATTAATGCTAGCAGCCAAGGTAAACAAAGCAGAACCAGGTAACGACAGAATGAAAGAAATTTCGGGCTACATCCAAGACGGATCGATGGCTTTTTTGCGTAGACAGTACAAAACTTTAATTATTTTTGTAATTGTTTTAGCAGTAGTTATCGCTTTCGGAATCAATTACCAAACAGCAATCAGTTTTGTAATTGGAGCTATGTTCTCAGCTCTTGCTGGATACATAGGAATGAAAGTAGCTACTAAAGCAAATGTTAGAACAGCAAATATGGCTAAAGAAGGCGGAATGAATAAAGCGCTTTCAATAGCTTTCTCAGGTGGAGCAGTAATGGGTATGGCAGTTGTTGGTCTAGGTCTACTAGGCGTTGGCGCTCTATATCTTATATTTGTAGCTCCTAATATAGGACCTGAATCAGTGGCTAATATCACTGGATTTAGTTTGGGTGCATCTTCTATCGCTCTATTCGGTAGGGTAGGTGGCGGAATCTACACTAAAGCCGCTGACGTAGGTGCAGACTTAGTTGGTAAAGTAGAAGCGGGAATCCCAGAGGACGACCCTCGTAACCCAGCTGTTATCGCTGACAACGTTGGAGACAACGTAGGTGACGTTGCTGGTATGGGTGCTGACTTATTTGAATCTTATGTTGGTTCTATAATAGCGGCTATTACACTTGGATTAGCTGCATCATCAAATCCAACACCTTACGTTTTATTCCCATTACTACTTTCAGCAATCGGTATTGTTGCTTCAATAATATCTACATTCTTTGTAAAAGGAAAAGAAGGTTCAGACCCTCACAAAGCTCTAAAAATGGCAACTTACGTAAGTTCAATCCTAGTTGTTATTTCAGCTTTCTTCCTAGCAAAAGAATTCCTAGGGGACTTAGGTCCATTCTACGCTATTATAGCTGGTCTTCTAGTAGGCTTAATAATCGCTGTATTTACAGAGATATTTACATCAGCTGATTATAAATATGTTAAACAAATCGCAGAGCAGTCAGAGACAGGTCCAGCGACTACTATTATAAGTGGTCTTTCAGTTGGTATGGTTTCAGTTGTAGCTCCTATTATTTTGATAGTTATCGCAACACTTGTTGCTTTCCATTTTGCTGGACTATACGGTATAGCTCTTGCTGCAGTTGGTATGCTTTCAACAGCAGGTATCACAATTGCGGTTGACGCTTACGGTCCAATCGCCGACAACGCTGGTGGTATCGCAGAGATGTGCGAACTTCCTCCAGAGGTTAGAGAAATCACAGACAAACTTGACTCAGTTGGTAACACTACAGCTGCTATAGGTAAAGGATTCGCTATAGGTTCTGCTGCTCTTACAGCTCTAGCACTATTCGTTTCTTACTCTCAAGCAGTTGGTTTAACAAACATAGACGTACTTAACCCTAAAGTAGTTGGCGGATTATTCATTGGTGGTATGCTACCATTCGTATTCTCAGCTATGACTATGCAGTCAGTTGGTAAAGCTGCGTTTGAGATGATTGAAGAAGTTAGACGTCAATTCAGAGAGCTTCCTGGCATTATGAAGGGTGAAGAGAAACCTGATTATGCACGTTGCGTTGATATTTCGACAAAAGCAGCTCTAAAAGAAATGTTAGTTCCAGGTATCATGGCAGTTGTATCTCCTATAATTGTAGGATACGTTCTAGGTGCTGAGGCTCTAGGTGGAATGCTTGCAGGTGCTCTAGTAACAGGCGTACTAATGGCTATCTTTATGGCTAACGCAGGTGGAGCATGGGATAATGCTAAGAAATACATCGAAGAAGGTTCTCACGGTGGAAAAGGCTCTGAAGCTCACAAAGCTGCAGTAGTTGGTGACACAGTAGGTGACCCATTCAAGGATACATCAGGTCCTTCAATTAACATCTTGATTAAGTTGATGACAATAGTTGCGTTAGTTTTCTCAAGCTTATTTGGAGCGGGACTGCTTTAAAATGTAAATTAGATCGAGAACTTCGTTATATATTTTATGTCATCTCGACTGGAGTGATAGCGAAATGGAGAGATCTTTACTAAGACTCATCTCGAAATGATAATAGACTAAGCCAGCTTACGCTGGCTTTTTTTAATTGCTCTTTACTCAGCTAATAGCTTCCTTGTCTTAAAAAACTTGAGATATCTTCTGATATGATGTAAAATTAATATACGACTCAAAAAAAGTTTGGAGGGAGATATGAAAAATTCAAAAAAAATACTATCTTTATTATTGGTAGTAATATTAAGTTTTGCTTTGGCTTCTTGTGGAACTTCATCTGAAGGTGAGGCAGAGGGCAATGCGGATCAGGCTAATTCAGGCGAGAATCTTGACGAGGCAAATGATAATAGCTCTGATCAAGAAAACGACTCTGCTCAAGGAAATAATGATAATTCCGAAGCTGATAATAATGCAGATGTTGATACAGATAATGACGCCGACTCGGGCTCTAACGATGATTCTGATGCGGACAGCGATAATGATGCAGACGTAAATTCTAATGATGATGCTGATACAGGTAATGACGCTGATGATTCAAATGATAATTCTGATGCGGATAGTGATTCTGACACAGGCTCTAATGATGGTGCTGATACAGATAATGACGCCGATGATTCAAATGACGATGCTAACAACAACTCAAATGCAAGTAACAATAATTCTAACAACAATAACGCAAACAACGCAAACAACAGGGGCACTGGTTTTACTTTAACTGGCAATAACAACTCTAAAACTGACGATACTGACAAAGTAAGTGGATACAGATTAGGAAAAATCATTGATTTTCTGGAAGACAACGACAATTCTAATAACAATTCTACTTCCGCTGACTCGAAATTCAACGTTGGCAAAGTCCAAAAGGGTGGAGTTGGTAAAGTCGTTGGCTTTGTGAATAATAATGATAACGACAACAACGATAACAACAACGATGCTGACTCAAATTCAGATAATGCAAATTCTGTTATCGCCGGAATAATAAAAGGAAAAAATAAAGCGCTTGAAGGCAAAGTAAAACCGTTTGATCCAAAAGTAGCTACTTTGGTTAAGCCTTTAAATGGTTTTACTCACGATTATGAAGAGTATGCAAAATATACTGACACAGAATTATTGGTGCGTGTTCCTATGAAGATGCGTGAGACGCCTGAAGAAGCTAGTCTACATGTAGCTATCAATAGTAGGATGTCTCGTGGTAATCTGTACAGTTCTATTAAAGATGGAAAAAAACGTGTAGAGTATATTTCTGAAAATGGTGACACATATTACATTGTCTACAAAGATGGTGCGGTATATCGTTGGGAAAATTACGGAGATGAACTTCATATATTCGATTTAGAAAGATATCACGACTATGGAGAGCCTCTATATGTTAACTATGCTGGTAAGCGAGATCTAGAAGCTTCAGTGATTGACTATCAAGGTATTCCAGCTATCTTAATAACTTATAAGCACAATGATTTAACTATGATAGATGTATTTTCTCCTGATTTTAATGAGTACCTTAATATGGGCTATATTGAGAATCATTATACTACAAGCGAATATCAATTTGTTAGGTATAATACTGCTGTTGCTTTGCGTGATAATTATTTTAATGTTCCTGAGGATTTGACGGTTGTTGATCATAGAGATTAATATTGCTTGTCATCTCAACCGGAGGCGTAGCCGAAGTGGAGAGATTTTTATTAAGGCTTATTTTGTAATGATGATAGACAAAAGCCAGCACACGCTGGCTTTTTTATTTGATTTTTTTATGCTATAATATCTACTAGTAAAAAAATAACTATGAAAGGAAAAAATCATGTGTGGAATAGTTGGCTACATAGGTAAAAATCAAGCGATTCCAGTCTTATTGCACGGTTTATCAAGCTTGGAATATAGGGGCTATGATTCATCTGGAATAGCATATATAGAAAAGGGGCTTTTGAACATTCATAAATATAAGGGTAGATTGCAGGTTCTAGAAGACAATATCAAAGAAATCAAGATAGACTCATCTATAGGTATAGGTCATACTAGATGGGCTACACACGGCGAACCTTCGAATGAAAACGCCCATCCTCATACGGATAATGAAAACAAAATAGCTGTTATTCATAACGGGATATTCGAAAACTACGAGGAAATAAAATCATACTTAATAGAAGAGGGATCTCACTTTAAATCGCAGACTGACAGTGAGGTAATAGCTCATCTAGTTGCTAAATACTACGACGGAGATTTGCTGGAGGCAGTATATAAGGCTATAGAAAATATAAGGGGCGCCTACGCACTAGGAGTAATATGCCCAGACGAGCCAGACAGAATAATAGCTGTTCGTAAGGACAGTCCTTTGGTCGTGGGTCTTGGCGAAGGCGAAAACTACATAGCGTCTGATATCCCAGCCTTGCTGAAGTACACTAGGGATGTATACTTGATAGAGAACGACGAAGTTGTAGAAATAACAAAGGACAAGGTTCAAATCTACGATAGCCTAAAACGAAAAGTGGATAGAGAAGTATTTAGAGTAGATTGGGATGTCGATGTAGCTGAAAAAGGCGGGTTTGAACACTTCACTATAAAGGAAATTTACGAGCAACCAGAGGGTTTAAAACAAACCTTGCAGAGAAGGCTCGACGACAAAAATGACTTAAAACTAGAGGGAATCAAGATTTCAAAAGAAGAATTAAAAAATATAGACAAAATCTATATGGCTTCTTGCGGAACGGCATATCACGCCTGCCTAATAGGACAAAGAATGCTGGAAAAAGACTTGAATATTCCTGTGAGTGTAGAGGTCGCTTCTGAATTTAGGTACAGAGAACCTATTATAGATGAAAAGACCTTGTTTATAACGGTTTCTCAATCAGGTGAGACGATAGATACCTTGCAGTCACTTAGACTTGCAAAAGAAAAGGGGGCTAGAGTAATCTCTGTGGTAAACGTGCTTGGCTCGAGCATAGCTAGGGAGTCTGACGATGTGTTCTATACTTGGGCGGGACCTGAGATAGGCGTGGCATCTACCAAGGCATTTACAACTCAGATTATGGCTCTAAATATGATATCGCTTTACTTTGCCAAGATGCTTGGAACTGTCTCAGAAGATATTTACCAAGAGAGAATAAATGATTTGAATAGCGTTTCTGAACTTACCGAAAAATCTTTGGAACTAAAAGAACAGGTACAAAAAATAGCTTCTCTTAATTTTAATAAAGAAAGCGTATTTTTCATGGGTAGGGGAGTCGACGTAGATATAGCTTTTGAGGCTTCGCTAAAGCTAAAAGAACTCTCGTATATTAACTCTTTTGCCATAGCTTCTGGAGAACTAAAACACGGAACGATAGCTTTGATGGAGGAAAACACCCTCGTATTTGCCTTTGCGAGTCAGGATTCGCTACTAGAAAAAAGCGTTTCCAATATAATGGAAGTAAAGGCTAGGGGAGCTTCTGTAATAGCTATCTGTAAAGAAGGCGAAACTTCGCTCGAAAAAATAGCCGATGAGATTATTTACTTGCCGAGGACAAAAGACTATTTGATGCCGTTTTTGAGCATTATTCCAGCACAGTTTTTGGCATACTATGTTGCCACACTTAGGGATAACGATGTAGACAAACCTCGTAACCTAGCCAAGTCTGTTACAGTAGAGTAAGGGGAAATAGATGAATTCAGCTATTTGTAGTTTTGAAAAAACTGCCAAAATATATCCTGATAAAATTGCCATAAAAGACAAAAACGGAGAAATAAGTTTTTCTCAGCTAAGAGAAAAATCCCTGCAAATAGGTACGTTTTTCTTAGATATTAATTTGCCGGTAATTATCTGTCTAGAAAAATCAATCGCCTCAATAGAAATAATGTTTGGGGCTTTGTATTCTGGAAATTTTTATGTTCCTGTGGATTACACAATTCCCATTTATAAATTAAATACGATAATAGATTCTTTTGGAGAGGCTATACTTATAAGTGATAGCAAGGGATTTGCTAGGCTAGATGGTGCAAATGCCAAGTTATATAATTATGATGAGTTTTTTGATGATAGGGGAAACTTTAAATACAATGATACTGAAATAAACGTAAATGAAGATAAAATCAGCGAGAGGGTAAATAAAGTAATAGACCTAGACCCCGCCTGCATACTTCACACCTCTGGTTCGACGGGCGTTCCAAAGGGCGTAGTTATTACCCATAGGGAAATCAGGCAGTATGTAGAGTGGTTACGAGACACTTTCGATATAGATTCCGATACTGTATTTGGAAATCAAGCGCCATTTTATTTTGATAATTCTATCTGCGATATATTTGGTATGGCATTAAACGGCTCGACCATGGTCATAATCCCAGAAGTGCTCGCAGCCTTTACCAAAAAACTCATGGATTTTGTAAAGGATGAAAAAATCACTTTTATACTATGGGTGCCTACAGTTTTGATAAGTATAGCCAACGATGGTTCTCTAGAAAACATAGATATGCCCGATTTGAAGACGGTTTTATTTGCGGGCGAAGTTATGCCGAACAAACAGTTGAATATATGGAGAAAAAACCTTCCTAATTGTCTCTATGGCAACCTATATGGACCTACAGAATCAAACGTTTGTACTTACTATATAGTGGATAGAGAATTTGACGATGCCGAAGTCTTGCCTATAGGTGTTCCTTGCAAAAACATCAAGATTTTGATACTCACAGATGATATGAAGCTCGCTAAGACGGGCGAGACGGGGACTATATACATAGGTGGAAGCTGTCTTGCAAAAGGCTATTGGAATAGGGAAGAAAAAACGAGCGAGGTATTTATCCAAAACCCAATCAACTCTTATTTTGAAGAAACCTTGTATAACACTGGTGATTTGGCTTATTATGATACGGACGGAAACATTATCTTTGTCGGTAGACGAGATAGCCAGATTCAGTTTAGGGGAAATAGGGTTGAACTAGGAGAGATAGAAAACGCCGCTAAATCCTTGGCGAATATAGAAAACGCAGTCGCCATATATGACGAGGATAGGGATGATATAGTTCTAGTTATTATGACAAAGGAAGAACTAAAGTTAAGAAAGGTCAATCTAGAACTAAAGAAAATAATTTCTAACTATATGTTGCCTACTAGACTGATTTGTATGGCAGAATTGCCAAAGACAGGCAACAAAAAAATAGATAGGGTTTATTTAAAAGAATATATAAAGGAGCAGTAAAAATGACAAAAACAGAAGAGATAATGTTTGAATATATAAGAGAAGAATACGAAATAGGGGATGATCCTGACTATACTAAAGATATTAATCTTTTTGAAAATGGGTTTGTAGACTCCCTTGATGCTTTAAATATAATAAATTATATCGAGGAAAGGTTTGAAATAGAGATTACTCAGAGAGACCTTACCTTGTATCCGATGAATAGTGTAGAGGAAATTGCAGCGGTTATAGATAGAAAACTTGCTTAGTGAGGAAAGTGTATGAAAAATAGCGTAGCTTTATTGTTTGAAGAAACGGTAAAAAGATTTCCAAATAAAATTGCTGTAAAAGATGCTCTTAGGGAAATTACTTTTGAAGAGCTCAGGGAAGAATCGATGAAAATGGCTATGAGCCTCATCGAAAGTAATGGCGAGGGATTTTCGCCTATCGTTGTCTACCTAAATGAGTCGGTGGATTCTATAGTTTGTTTTTTGGCTTCGATTTATAGCGGGAATATATATGTTCCAATAGCCTACAATACACCTATCAAAAGGCTAGAAAACATATTGGCTGACCTGCCAAATCCTAGAATAATCAGCGATGAAAATGGGATAAAAAAATTAGAAGATATTTTGCAAGATGACGATGTAAGTTTACTCAAATACGATAGTCTATTTGATAAAGAAATCGACGAAAAAGCTATATTTTCTATCCTAGATAAAGTAATCGATACAGACCCACTCTATATAATTTTTACATCTGGCTCAACGGGCGTGCCAAAGGGCGTGACTATATCTCATAGAGGGGTTATGGACTATGCCTATTGGCTAAAAGAGACTTTTGATTTTACCGAAAATA